>JAEIGA010008017.1_pt1 | contig 16014 bp, 15 predicted proteins | sample 9270691 | NCBI WGS metagenome assembly JAEIGA01 (sample SAMN17057246, study PRJNA624740) | gut metagenome | biome: biome; isolation source: fecal sample | host: Bos grunniens | place: China: Xizang | collected 2019
CAGATTGGTAATGTAGAGGTTCCACAGAAGGCATTTCTTGCGGTACTTAAGCTCGATTAATTGATGAATGATAAACAGTTGCATGCGCGCAACAATAGAATTTGAAACGATTTTTATAGAATATGGGAATATTCAGTTTTTTTACAAGAGAGAAGAAAGAGGTTCTTGACCAGGGACTCTCAAAGACAAAACAGAGTGTGTTCAGCAAGATTGCCCGTGCAATTGCCGGCAAGAGTCAGATAGATGACGAAGTACTCGATAACCTTGAGGAGGTTCTCGTTACATCTGATGTCGGTGTCGAGACAACTCTGAAGATAATTGACCGTGTGCAGAAGCGTGCTGCTCGCGACAAGTTCATGAACACAAACGAGCTCAACAAGTTGCTCAAGGACGAGATTGCACAGTTGCTCATGGAGAACAATAGCAACGACGGTGGTGACTCGTTCAATATACCTACGACTCCAGGACAGCCATATGTGATTATGGTTGTAGGTGTAAACGGTGTGGGCAAGACAACAACCATCGGTAAGCTCGCGCACCAGTACAAGAAGGCTGGCAAGAAGGTATATCTCGGTGCTGCCGATACATTCCGTGCGGCTGCCGTAGAGCAGTTAGTGGAGTGGGGACACCGTGCCGATGTTCCTGTAATCAAGCAGGGTATGGGTTCTGACCCCGCATCTGTGGCATATGACACACTGGCTTCTGCTGTGGCGAACAATGCCGATGTTGTAATCATCGATACTGCAGGACGTCTGCACAACAAGGTGGGTCTCATGAACGAGCTTACAAAGATAAAGAACGTGATGCAGAAGGTCGTGCCTACTGCGCCGAATGATGTGATGCTTGTGCTTGACGGCTCAACAGGCCAGAATGCGTTCGAGCAGGCAAAGCAGTTCACCAAGGCTACCGAGGTTACATCGCTTGCAATCACAAAGCTCGACGGTACAGCCAAGGGCGGTGTCGTTATCGGTATCAGTGACCAGTTCAAGATTCCAGTGAAGTATATCGGCTTGGGCGAGGGTATCGACCACTTGCAGATATTCAACCGCGAGGAGTTTGTTGATTCACTCTTTGGATAATTCGATGAAAAAGAACCGTGTAGATATAATAACAATGGGATGCTCCAAGAATCTTGTCGATTCGGAGCATCTTATGCGTCAGCTCGAGGAGTGCGGCTATGAGGTCGTGCACGACAGCGAGGAACCATGCGGTGAGATAGCAGTGATAAACACTTGTGGTTTCATCGGCGACGCAAAGCAGGAGTCAATAAATATGATTCTTGAGTTCTGTCAGCGCAAGGACGAAGGCGACCTTGAGAAGCTCTATGTAATGGGCTGTCTCTCGGAGCGCTATCTGGCAGAGTTGCGTGAAGAAATTTCGCAGGTGGACAAGTTCTACGGCAAGTTCAACTGGACAGAGCTTGTGGCTGACCTCAAGCATGAGTACAACGAGAAGATTGCACAGGAGCGCGTGCTTACCACTCCCTCACACTATGCTTACCTGAAGATATCAGAGGGTTGCAACAGACGCTGTGCATATTGCGCGATCCCCATCATAACAGGTGCCCACAAGTCACGACCCATTGAGGAGATTGTTGACGAGGTGCGTTATCTTGTGTCAAAGGGTGTAAAGGAGTTCCAGATAATTGCCCAGGAGCTTACATTCTACGGAGTTGACCTGTACAAGAAGCAGAGCATTGCAGAGCTTGTTGAGCGCATATCGGATGTTGAGGGTGTGGAGTGGATAAGACTCCACTATGCATATCCTTCGAACTTCCCTTATGACCTTTTGCGTGTGATGCGCGAGAGAAAGAACGTCTGCAAGTATCTTGATATAGCCCTGCAGCACGTCAGCACAAAGGTGCTCAAGAAGATGTGCCGCCACGTGACAAAGGAGGATACCTATGCGCTTGTAGAGAGAATGCGCAGTGAGGTGCCGGGCATATGCTTGCGTACAACGATGATGGTTGGCTTTCCAGGCGAGGGTGAGAAGGAGTTCGAGGAGCTCATCGAGTTCGTGAAATGGGCGAAGTTCGACCGCCTGGGTGCTTTCGCATATTGCGAGGAGGATGGTACGTATGCTGCCGAGAACTATCGTGACAGTGTATCGAAAAAGAAGAAGCAGGAGCGTCTTGACCGCCTTATGGAGGTACAGCAGAGAATCTCTACAAGACTCAATGACGAGAAGGTGGATTCTGTTTTCCGCACTATAATAGACCGCATCGAGGGTGATTACTACATCGGAAGAACTGAGTTTGACTCTCCCGATGTCGATACCGAGGTGCTTGTCAATGTAAATGACGGTGAATTGAAGATCGGTGAGTTCTACAATGTACGCATCACCAGTGCTACTGAATTTGACCTTATGGGAGTGGTGGAGAATGAGTGATTCCACGGGTGTAAGGGAATAAAATTGCATAATCAATTATGAACAATAAGGAGTTTATCACAAAATTGGCCAAAAGGTGCGGCGTGACAGTGGCCGAGGCTACTGCAAGTGTCGACACCTTTGTGGGTGTAATGACTGAGCGCCTGAAAGAGGGTGACCAGCTGAATATCTCAGGCTTTGGAGTACTTGAGACCAAGATGCGCAAGGAGCGCCTTTCGGTCAACCCAAAGACCGGACAGAGATTCCTTGTCCCGCCTAAAATACAGCTGGCTTTCCGCCCAAGCGGTAAACTGAAGGATAAATTCAAATAAACTGAGGTACGAAATATGAGCGATAAATTGAATCATTCCGACCTCAGTGCCTTGTTTGCAAAGGAGGCGGATATCTCGGGCGCAAAGGCCGAGAATTTTACAAAGGCCATGTTCGAGCTTATCATAGAGGGGCTTGAGCAGGATGGTACCGTGAAAATAAACGGTCTGGGTACATTCAAGATTACGGATGTAGCTGACCGTTCAAGCGTAAATGTGAATACAGGAGAGAAGATTGAAATCAAAGGACATAAGAAGATCTCGTTTGCTCCTGCCGATGCCATAAAGGAGAGTGTCAACCAGCCGTTCGCCATGTTCGAACCCGTTGAGGTTGACGAGAACTATAAGGATGATGCTGAAGGTGTCGAGGATGCCGAAGAGATTACAACTCCTGTAGAGATTGCCGATCTTAAGATTGCGGAAGCTCCAATTACAGTAGAGACCGTTGAGGAAGCTCCTGTTGAAGAGGTCAAGGTTCCTGAGGTCATCGAGGAGGAGATGCCTGCCGATGATAGTGATTCTGTAGCGGTGGAACCTGTTGCCGTAGAGATTCTCCCCGAGGAGTACGCGCCGGCCGTTGTTGAGGTGGAAGAGCCTGTTGAGATAGCCGAGGTTCTGGTTGAAGATAAGCAAGAGGATGTTGAAAGCGAAACATCCGAGACTGAAGAGCCTGTGGCTGACGGTGATATTGTTGTTGAAACCGTTGCAGATGAGTATGACGCAGTCGTTGCATCTGCCGACAATGTACTTCCTGAGGAGACAGTTGAAGTGAAAGTGAACGAAACTGTACAAGAACCTGTAGCTGTACAGGAGAGAAGTGCGGAGCCTGTTATGGTACACGTACCTAAAAAGAGTGCCGCAGTATATGAGGCTCCTGTCCAGACCAAGAAGAAAAACAGCAAGCTGCGTTTTAATATCTCTTTTATAATAGGAGTACTTGCAGGTGTGTTCGTCGTGAGTATGCTTGGCAGGAATCATGCGGAAGATGTAGCAAGCGCAGAGCCTGTGGCTGATGATAACGCCAATCCGGTTGTTGTCGTAAAGACAAAGAGCGAACCGGTTGTGTCAGATGTCGAATCAGAAGAGAATATTGTCGCTGACGAGACAAATTGCTTCCCTTGTGATACGGTCATTGTCATAGAAAATGACGTATTTGACCCGGTGAAGACTCCGGCCGTGAATATATCGGAGGTTGAAGAGCCAAAGGCTGAAGAGGCATATGCCTTCGTATTGCTTGAGCAGCTCGATGCTATAGACCTGAGGAGTATTTCCGTGGCCGACACGACATTATATGTTGTCGAAGGAGAGCTTGTACGTCACACCGTTGCGGCCGACGAGACATTGACAAGGATTGCAAGGCAGTATTACGGCGACAAGAGATTGTGGCCATACATCGTGAAATATAACAATATGCGTGATCCCAATGGTCTGTGCCGTGGAATGGAATTGGTGATTCCGCGTCTTGTGCCTAAAAAGTAACAGCTCAACGTTAAAGTTTGTTTAAGGCTAACAATGGTTAAGTCTATTTTAATGAATTTAACATAATGACAACTCTGTAAGTTGTAATTTTGTACAGAAATAATACTAAAACAATACAGATATAATTATGGGTGTAACAATTGACATTCGCGAATTGAATGATATGATTGAGAGACAGAGCGGTTTCATTACCAATCTGCAGGCTGGTATGGACCAGGTAATCGTTGGTCAGAAACATCTGGTAGAGTCATTGCTTATAGGACTTCTTGCCGATGGTCACGTGTTGCTTGAGGGTCTTCCAGGTCTTGCCAAGACTCTTGCCATCAAGACACTTTCAGAGCTTATCGATGCTGATTTCAGCCGTATACAGTTTACTCCAGACCTTCTCCCTGCTGACGTAGTGGGTACCATGGTCTACAGCCAGAAGAATGAGGAGTTCAAGGTGAAGCGAGGCCCTATCTTCGCAAACTTCGTTCTTGCCGATGAGATCAACCGTGCTCCGGCCAAGGTGCAGAGTGCACTTCTTGAGGCCATGCAGGAGCGTCAGGTAACAATCGGTAAGGAGACATTCAAGATGCCCCAGCCATTCCTTGTACTCGCTACACAGAACCCGATAGAGCAGGAGGGTACATATCCGCTGCCCGAGGCGCAGGTCGACCGTTTTATGCTCAAGGTCGTGATTACATATCCTGAGCTCTCCGAGGAGAAGAGAATCATCCGCCAGAATATCACTGGTGAGAAGATTGAGGTCAAGCCAATACTTAAGCCTGAGGAGATTGTTGAGGCACGCAAGGTTGTACGCCAGGTATACCTTGACGAGAAGATCGAGCAGTACATCGCCGATATCGTGTTCGCTACACGTTTCCCCGAGAAGTATGGTCTGAAGGACCTGAAGGATATGATTTCATTCGGTGCATCTCCACGTGCTTCAATAAACCTTGCATTGGCTGCACGCGCATACGCGTTCATCAAGCGCAGAGGATATGTAGTTCCCGAGGACGTACGTGCCGTGGCACATGACGTATTGCGTCACCGCATCGGTCTCAGCTATGAGGCCGAGGCAAGCAATATGACCAGCGATGAGATTGTAAGCGTTATTCTGAACAGCGTTGAAGTGCCCTAATCCCTGATTCATGGAGACAAGTGATCTCATAAAGAAAGTTCGCAAGATTGAGATAAAGACGCGCGGCCTCTCGCACAATATCATTGCTGGAGAGTACCATTCGGCCTTCAAGGGGCGTGGTATGTCCTTCAGTGAGGTGCGTGAGTACCAGTATGGCGACGATGTGCGTGACATCGACTGGAACGTGACTGCACGTTTCAACAAGCCATACATCAAGGTCTTTGAGGAGGAGCGCGAATTGACGGTGATGCTTGTCATTGACCTCTCCGAGAGTCTCGATTTCGGAACTGTAAGACAGACAAAACGCGATATGGTCACAGAGATTGCCGCAACGATTGCATTCGCGGCAATACAGAACAACGACAAGATCGGTGTAATCTTCTTTACTGATAAGGTGGAGAAGTTCATCCCGCCACAAAAGGGCAGGAAGCATATCCTTTATATAATAAGGGAACTGCTTAATTTTGAACCACAGAGTTCGAGGACCGATATCTCAGTGCCGTTGCAGTTCCTGACCAATGCCTTGAAGAAGCGTTGTACGGCATTCGTGATAAGCGACTTTATTGACAATGGTGATTTCAAGAATGCAATGACCATTGCCAACCGCAAGCATGATGTCGTGGCTATCCAGGTCTATGACCGTCGTCTTGCCGAGCTCCCTAAGGTTGGTCTCATAAAGATGCGTGATGCCGAGAGTGGTGAAGAGATATTCGTTGATACATCGTCGTCAAAGGTGCAGTCCGCACAGCGCGAGTGGTGGCGAAGCCAGCGCGAGAAGCTTGATGAGACTCTCAAGAAGAGCCGTGTCGATTCTGTTTCAATCCGTACCGACCAGGATTACGTCAAGGCGCTAATGAACCTGTTCGCACAACGCGGATAAGACCATTCGCCACTTGAATGAAATGTAGATAAAATAATGAAGAAAAGGATATTATATATTGTTTCATTGATTATGGCATTGAATGCTACCGTTGCGGTTGCACAGAATGTCATACTTAACGCCAAACTCGATACCTTTGCTATGCGAATAGGTGAGCAGACCAAGGCTACCCTTGACCTGAGTGTCGATTCCGGTTGCGAGGTCGTGATGCCATCCCTGAAGGAGAAGTCGCTTGTCGACGGCATAGAGATCCTTGACAGCAAAGAGTTCAAGGAGGATATCAATGGCGGTTCAAGGAGCAGATATGTACAGGAGTACCTTATCACATCCTTTGACAGTACACGCTATGAGATTGCGCCGTTCAAGGTTGTCGTGAACAGCGACACTTTCATGTCGAACAGACTCATACTCGATGTGTACAGCGTGGAAATTGATACGGCCAACCTGAGCAACATTGCCGGCCCCGGTAACGTTATTGAGGTTGAGCTTACTTGGGAAGAGGTACGTGACTCGGTATATCTTGCTACAATATTGCTTTTTGTAGTAGCGCTGTTCGCATGGGTAGTAATAAGGCTCATAAACAACAAGCCAATCATCCGCATAGTAAAGATAAAGCCCAAATTGCCATCGCACATTGTCGCGATGAACAGAATTGATGAGATCAAGGGCGACTTATCACTGCGCGTCCAGGGCAATGAGAAGGAGTATTATACCCAGCTGACCGATGTGCTCCGTGAGTATATGTACCGCCGTTTCGGGTTCAATGCTGCCGAGATGACCACATCGGAGATTGTTGACGAACTGCTCAAGATAAAGGATAAGGAGAGCATCAAGGAACTCAAGGAGATTCTTGAGGTAGCCGACCTTGTGAAGTTTGCCAAGCTTCACCCGACCGTGCATGAGAACGAGCGTAACATGCTCAATGCCATAGAGTTTGTGAACGCTACAAAGAATATCGAGGAGGAGAACATCAAGCAGCCTACCGAGGAACGCATCGTAAGCAAGCGTTCGTTGAAGCAGAAGAGAGTGTTGCTGGCTTCTGTGATAATCCTTGCAGTAATCATAGTTGGAGTAGTCGTGCTGCTCACAACCGATTTGTACAATATGTTTAGCTAAAGTATCGAGATGATTTTTTCCAATATAGCATATCTGTTGCTCTTTATACCGCTCATTGCATATGTAGCCTGGTATCTGCTTGTGGGAAAAGGCTTGAAGCCTTCGATGAAGGTATCTACCACACTCCCTTTTGCAGGCAAAGTGAAGAGCTATAAGAACTATCTTGTCCACGTTCCTTTTGCGTCGAGGGTAATAGCGCTTTCGCTGTTGATCATTGTCCTTGCCCGTCCACAACTCACCAGCGAGTGGGAAGAGAAGGACGTTGAGGGTATCGACATCATGCTTGCGACTGACGTCTCTACAAGTATGCTTGCGATGGACCTCCAACCAAACAGGCTCGAGGCTGCAAAGGAGGTGGCACAGGATTTCATTGCCGGCCGTCCGAACGACAATATCGGTCTCACAATCTTTGCCGGCGAGAGCTTCACACAGTGTCCGTTGACCATTGACCACATCGCTTTGGCCAATATGCTCAGTGCCGTTGACTGTGATATTGCGGCAAAGGGTATAATTGCCGATGGAACAGCCATCGGTATGGGTATCGCCAACAGCGTCTCACGCCTGAAGGACAGCAAGGCTGTCTCAAAGGTCATCATCCTGTTGACCGACGGTATCAACAACCGTGGCGAGATTACACCCGAGGCTTCGGCCGAGATGGCAAAGGAGTTCGGTGTGAGGATATACACCATCGGTGTGGGAACCGACAAGAAAGAGGCTCCTTATCCAACCCCTTATGGAAGCATGAACGTTCCTGTGGAGATTGACGAGAAGACTCTGGGTAACATTGCCGAGGCTACGGGCGGTAGATATTTCCGTGCGACAGACAAGCAAAGCCTTAGAGATATCTACAACGAGATTGACAAGCTGGAGCGCACCAAGCTCAACGTGCAGCAGTATCAGGAGTATGAGGAACTGTACCAGCTTTTCGCACTGCTTGCAATACTGTTCCTCATGATTGAATTGCTGTTGAGGTACACTGTTTTAAGAAGAATTCCATAAAGTGTTGAAGATATGAGTTTTAAGGATCCACATTTTCTATATATACTTTTTGCCGTACTCTTTTTTGTCGCATTGTACTTCTATTCAAATGCGAGAAGAAAAAAGAACATTGCGCAGTTTGGTGATGTAGAGTTGCTCAAGGCGCTTATACCGTCATCGGCAGAGTTGAGGTCACGTATCACGTTCTGGCTCACAACCGTTGCGCTTGTGTTGCTGGTGATTGCAGTGGCACGTCCACGTTACGGAACAAAGAAAGAGACCATGTTGACCAAGGGTGTCGAGGTGGTAGTAGCATTGGATATATCGAATTCAATGATGGCCGAGGACATCACTCCCAGCCGTCTTGACAAGGCAAAGAGGCTTATCTCGCGTATGATGACCCAGGCTTCGGGCAATAAATTCGCGCTTATAGTGTATGCCGGTGACGCATTCGTGCAGATGCCTATCACCGATGATCAGGTATCGGCCAATATGTTCCTGAACCAGATAACACCGTCACTCATCAAACGTCAGGGCACCAATGTGGGCGAGGCCATTGACCTTGCTTGCAGGAGTTTCAGCGACAATGAGAAGATTGGTAAGGCCATCGTTGTGATTACCGATGGCGAGAACCACGAGGGTGGTGCGGAGGAGGCGGCCCGCAGGGCATCGGAGCTCGGTATCAAGGTCTATGTGATGGGTATAGGTACAGCAAAGGGTGGCAGAATCCCTGCCGGCAAGAGCGGTGAGTTCCTGCGCGACAGGGAGGGTAACATCGTCGTTACCAAGCTGAACGAGGCAATGGCGCAGAGCATTGCTGCAGCCGGAAACGGAACATATATCAGGGTAGACAATACGAACAGCGCACAGGAGTTCATTGAGAACGAACTCGATACCTTGACCAAGGACGAGGTGAAGACCGAGGTGTTCACCAAGTTCAAGGAGCAGTATGGTGCCATAGCACTGATTGCATTCCTGTTGCTTGTCACCGATATACTTGTGGTTGGTATCATTGACTTTGTCAACCGCCCCAAGAGAAAAGATGATAATTGAAAGGTAGAACGCTTTACATTCGGTAGATGATATGAATAATCCAAAGATGAAATACCTGTACATGACATTGCTGGTGCTGGCTTCGCTCATTGTACTATATTCGACGTATTCGCTTATTGTACATGGCTCGCCCACATCAAAGAGTGTGCGTGAGTACCTCATAAACGGCAATGACCTGTATAACGACAGCCTGTACGAGAAGGCCATGAAACCCTATGGCAGGGCATACAGCATGGACACGCTCAACTCTATTTCAAGCTACAACAGCGGTACCAATATCCTCATGAGGAACTATATGGATATAAAGGCCGGTAACCCCGATCCCGAGAAAATCATTGGGGGCTACATGGAGGCAGAGAGACTGTTCGGCAAGAGCATTGCCAACAGCGATGACAAGGGTGAACTTGCGATGGCCAACCATAACCTGGGACTCTCATTCCATATGCGTGATACATTGCAGGCGGCAGAGGCCGCATACAAGGAGGCTTTGCGCAATGATCCTACCAATGAGAACACCCGTTATAACCTTGCTGTAGTGCAGTATCTGCTCAAGAATGACAAACAGCAGAACCAGCAGGATCAACAGCAAGACCAGCAACAGGATCAGCAGAACCAACAGCAGGATCAGCAACAGAATCAGCAACAACAGAACCAGCAACAGGATCAGCAGAACCAGCAACAGCAGCAAGATCAGCAGCAACAGGATCAACAGCAGCAGAAGGAGAACTATGAGCGCATGCTCGAGGCGCTGATGCAGGACGAGAAGGAACTCCGCGAGAAGATGGACGAGGAGAAGGCTGTCCAGGGTATAAAGATGAACCTTGAGAAGAATTGGTAAGAAATACTATAGAAGAAAATACGTTATTGTTATAATGAAAAGATTTTTGATAACAGCATTGTTACTTATAACATTCATCGGCAATGTCCTTGCCGATGATGTTACGTTTGTAGCATCAGCTCCAAAATCGGTTGTTGTCAACCAGCATTTCAAGCTGAGCTACACAATCAACACCACTGATGCCAAGGAACCTGTAATTCAGGATTTCAAAGGATTTGAGGTACTCTCTGGTCCCAATCCCTCTACAAGACAGAGCTATAGCAGTGTCAATGGCAATGTGACTACGTCTGTGAGTGTTACGTTCACCTACATACTCCTTGCAAAGGAGGAGGGTACATTTACTATTCCGGCAGCAAGTATCAAGGCAGCAGGTAAGGAATTGCATTCGAACAGCGTTACAATCAAGGTGTTGCCCGAGGGGCAGCAGTCTTCGGGAGCGCAGGGTTCTGTCGGCAGTGCACGCCAGAGTGTAAATAACTCTACAAACATCGGTGCCGACGACCTCTTTGTACGTGCCATAATAAGCAAGAGCAAGGTTTATGAGCAGGAGGCTGTACTGTTGACATACAAGGTCTATTCAATGGTGAACCTCACAAACCTCAGTTACCCGGCTCCCGAGCTCAAGGGTTTCAACATCCAGGAGGTGGAGTTGCCACAGAACAAACAGTTCGAACTTGAGCATTACAACGGCCGCAACTACAATACCGTGGTATGGCGCCAGTATGTGCTTTTCCCACAGCAGAGTGGCGAGCTCGAGATTCCAGCAGTGGATTTCGAGGCGGTGGTGGCTGTACAGAGCCGTCGTAGCATGGATCCGTTCGAGATGATGTTCAACGGCTTCTCGGGCTATGTGAATGTGAACAAGAACCTGCGCTCGAACTCATTGAAACTTAACGTTGAGCGTCTGCCCGAGGGTAGACCGGCCGATTTCTCGGGTGCGGTAGGAGACTTTACCATAAGCAGCAATATCAGCTCTACCGATCTCAAGACCAATAGCGAATTTACCTTGAAGGTGGCCGTCAAGGGTGCCGGTAACATGAGGCTCATGGGTAACCCCGTAATGGAACTGCCTGTTGAGTTCGAGGCTTACGACCCTGTTGTTGACAATAATTTCCGTCTTGCAAGTAGCGGTTTCAAGGGCGAGAAGGTCTACGAATATCTCATTACCCCAAAGGCAAGCGGCACATATACAATCCCTGGTGCAAGTTTCACTTTCTTCAATCCAAACACAAAGCAGTACCAGACAATCGAGAGCACCCCATATGAGGTCAAGGTTGCAAAGGGCGAGGAAAATTCGGCTACAGTAAGCAATGTGGTTATAAGTAAGGAGAGAGGTAAGGTCCTGGCTACGGATATCCGCCACATCAAGTTTGACAATGATGTTCCGCTGAAGGGCGATGACTTTTTCTTCACCTCAAGCACATACATCCTCATGTATGTCATTCCAGCAGCCCTGCTTGTTCTGCTCCTCGTCGTATATCGCAAGAAAGTTGCCGAGAACGCTAACGTATCGCTCGTGCGTACCAAGAAGGCGAACAAGGTAGCCGTACGACGCCTGAAGCTTGCAAAGAGACTGATGGCCGAGAACAAGGTGAACGATTTCTATGACGAGATACTCAAGGCAATGTGGGGTTACACAAGCGACAAACTCTGTATCCCGGTATCGCAGCTTTCGAAGGACAACATCTCTAATGAGCTTGTCGCACGCGGAGTGAGTGAGGAGCTTATATCAGAGTTCAAGGCGCTGCTCAACGAGGGCGAGTTCGCGCGTTATGCACCAGGTGACAAGGGTGCAGCAATGGACAAGGTGTACACAATGTCCGTGACAATAATAAGCAAGATGGAGAACTCTATTAAATGAAGAATGGACATGAGAAGAATAACATATATTTTGCTGTTCATGTTGTTGCCCCTTATGGCTGTGGCAACCACACAGGCCGATAACATCCTTGCCGGCATTGAGAACAACACCCCTCTTACAAAAAGCGATGGTGACGATGCCTATGAGATGAAACACTACGACAAGGCCATTGCCATATATGAGGCACTGATTAATGATGAGGGCGCAACCAAGCAGTTGCACTATAATCTGGGAAATGCCTACTACCGTGCAAACGAGATTGGCAAGGCAATCCTCAACTACGAGCGTGCGTTGCGTCTTGATCCCACAGACGATGCCATCAAGGCAAACCTTGAGTTTGCTCAGGACTACATCAAGGACGAGATTACCGAGCAGCCCGAGATGTTCCTTGCCACCTGGTTCCATGGCGTGACAAACACGTTCGGTGTCGATGGCTGGGCTGTCATTGCAGTGACCGCTTTCATCATTGCGCTTGTTGGTATTGCAGTGCTTCTGATGGTAAAGAAGAACGGCATACGCCGCGCAGGGCTCATAATCTCCATTATAGCAGTTGTGGTATCACTGTTCGCGAACATCGCGGCAATGAGCCTTTACAACTTCGTTACCGACAAGTCACAGGCTATTGTCATAAAGGAGGAGGTCACTATGATGAGTGCCCCTGGTTCAAGCACAGCACTGATAAGGATTCACGAAGGCCGCAAGGTTACTGTGATTGATGACACAATCGAGAACTGGAAGGAAATAAAGCTTGAGGACGGTACTGTAGGCTGGGTAAAGCGCGGCGATATTGAACTCATTTGATTTACCTTGACACAAACACAACATTACTATGGATATAAGCACATTGACCGATATTGACAAGTATCTGTTGCTGTCACTCAATGGAAGTGATTCGCTTTTTTGGGATGGTGTGATGAAGGTGTATACCTCTATGGGTATATGGATGCCGCTTGCGCTGATGTTGGCCTATGTGCTGATAAAGAACAACAGCATGAAGGATTTCCTGTTGTTGCTCGTTATCATTGCCGGAGTGGTGGCATTGACCGATACCATTTCATCGACCATATGCAAGCCGTTCTTCGAACGTTGGCGCCCCACACGTGACCCGGTTCTTATGTACATAGTGGATGTGGTTACCGAGACCCGTGGCAAGGACTACGGCTTCACATCGAGCCATGCGGCAAACTCGTTCGGTATTGCTGTGTTTGCGATGTTGCTCATAAAGAACAGGGCATTGTCCATCTCCTTGATAATATGGGCTTCAATGAATGCCTTCACACGCATATATCTGGGTGTGCACTATCCTGGCGACATCCTTGCAGGAACACTCATTGGAGTGCTAGTAGGATGGGGAATGTACCGTCTTTTTATCTACATAAAGAAGCATGGTAAGAACAAGTCAAGGCGCGACTGGATATCCAACCATTATACGCCCAGCGGTTATCTTGTATCGGATGTGTACCTGCTGTTGATAACAATGTACAGCACGTTCGTGCTGATACCGATGATATCGTTCTTCACGTTTGTGTATTGATAAAAGAATTGGTGGAGGCCACAAATGTGGTCGCCACCAATTCTTTTATAGCAACAAAATAACAGTTGGTCCGGAGTTTCTTTGTAAATGTTCATCACTACAGAACGTAGCGACGAAAGTTCAGTTCGACAACACAAACAGCGATAGGTCGCACGTAGCACTGACAAGGTTAGTGCCGTGCGGATCGCGATTGGTTTGTGTTTGTCAATGGATCTCTAAAACAATATTTGAGACTTCTCACATACGTTGACTTTGACCCCTTCGGGCGTCGACCGTTGGTTCGCTATACTCATCATGACAACATGCAGATATCTGTCATTCCGAACCTTGCGTGAGGAATCTATGAAACGACATACAAGATATCTCCCATACGGTCGATATGACAGCAACGCGGAATGTTATAGTTTATTGGTCAACATCTATATTATCCCCCTTTTTGTTATACATTAATACATCTCTATGAACTCATAGCTGTTACCCACCAACTCAAGGTAACGCATGAACTCCTGTTGAGAGATGACTACTGTAGCGTGGTTGTCATTCGGGTGGAAGCTGAGCGATGACTCATTCCTTAGGTTGGCGTCAAGGAACAGATGCACATGGTTCTCGGTGTCATTGATGAGCCCGAAGGGCGATACCGAGCCTGGTGTCAATCCAAGATAACGCTCCATACGCTGTGGTGATGCAAATGACAACTTTCCTTGATGCAGACGTTTCTCAAGGTCGTGGATGTCAAGGTCACGTTCGCAGTCAAGCACTACAAGATAGTGGCGGTTACCCTTGTGGTTGCGGAAAAAGAGGTTCTTGCAATGCTTCGAGCCGTCCTTCTGCCAATATTGGCGCGCAATCTCAATGGTAGGTGCCTCGGGGTGTGTATAGTGCGTGTGCTCAAGCCCATTGGCTGTCAGGTAGCCGAGCACCTTCTCAATCTTCTCGTTTTCCATGGTCAAAGTAGTTCTTCAATATCCTTGCACAGCGAATCAACATTCTCCTCTCTTGTAGCCCAGCTTGTGCAGAAGCGTACCACGTCGCGTGTGTCATCGTACTTGCACCAGAACTCTGGGACATATCTTTCACCCAGCAGAGCCTGTTGCTCCTTTGTCAACAATGGGAACTGCATGTTGGTGGGGGAGTCAATCCACATTGGGATGCCCTTCTTTTCAAATGCCGCGCGAATTTTGGCTGCCATCGCATTCGCGTGACGTGCCAGCTGGAAGTATAGGCACTCGTCGCCGCCCTTCATCAACTGCTCGAACTGTATGCCAAGCAGACGTCCCTTGGCAAGCATGCCACCATGCTGTTTTATTGCATAGCGGAAACTGCGGTGCATCTCCTCGCCCTTGAAAATGACAGCCTCGCCGAAGAGTGCGCCCACCTTTGTACCGCCGATGTAGAAGGCATCGCACAGGCGTGCGAGGTCGGCGATGGTAAAATCGCAACAATCGGCCTGCAGGCCATAGCCTAGGCGCGCACCGTCAACAAAGAGGTAAAGGCCATGCTCATGGCAGAACTCCGAGATTTCAGTCAGCTCAGCCTTGCTGTAGATTAGACCGTTCTCGGCTGGGCAAGAGAGGTATACCATTCCCGGTTGCACGGTGTGCTCGTGCGAACGGTCGTTCCAGTGGTTGAAATAGCACTCCTTTATCTGCTCCAGCGATAGACGTCCGTCGGACGATGGCAATGCAATCACCTTGTGGCCGGTTGCCTCGGGAGCACCTGTCTCATGTACGTTGATGTGGCCGCTCTCGGCCGATATCACACCTTGGTAACTGCGCAGGAATGCGTCAATTACCGTCACGTTAGCCTGTGTGCCACCTACCAGGAACTGCACACCCACGGTGTTGTCCTTGCAATGCTCACGGATTATGTCACGTGCACGCTCACAGTAGTCATCACAGCCATAGCCTATGTGCTGTTCGAAGTTGCTCTTTGCAAGAGCCTCAAGAATCGAGGGGTGCGCTCCCTCTATGTAGTCCGAATCGAATCTAATCATTGTATCAATTGTGTAATTATGTTTCTACGAAGATAGCTATAAAAATCCTTATATTGATGGACGTAAGTAGTTTTTGTCATTAATTTGTTCGTGAATATGTCACTCCGGATTACAAATCGATGGAACTAAAGCACCATTGTCTTCTCGACAGAGCGCAGCGACGAGAGATCCCTCACTTAGTTTCGGAAAAGACAGCAAAGCGTTATGCATTAGATCGTCACCGCTTTCGTGGTATAAACAAATACAAGCGAAGCAACTGCTCCGCTTGTACATTCTCTTTTATTCAAGTGTCGAGAAGTCTATATCAGGAATCTCTCTTGTTGTGCTTTCCAATTCAAAATAGGTTCCAGCTTTCGTGTACTCGTCAAAGAAACCTCCCATAGAAAGGAAAAAACTGTCGCCCACTGTGCCACCGGTATAGTCAAGACGCATCTTCTGGGAACCCGTTGAGTCACAGGTGAAA
>JAEIGA010008018.1_pt1 | contig 16014 bp, 17 predicted proteins | sample 9270691 | NCBI WGS metagenome assembly JAEIGA01 (sample SAMN17057246, study PRJNA624740) | gut metagenome | biome: biome; isolation source: fecal sample | host: Bos grunniens | place: China: Xizang | collected 2019
AAATAATGAGGTGCAGAGATGAAAAAGATGAATTTAGATGAGCAAGCAAAAGAGATTGTGAGGATTGCAGAAGAATCCGGAGTCCAGAGCAATTATTTCTTTGTGACAACATTTGAGAGGTATCAAGTGCAGCTCAAAATCCTTGACGATTTAAAGAAATCCATCGAGGAGGAGGGCATGTTGGTATCAAAAGAGTATGTGAAAGGCAGGGCGAACTTATACACCAATCCGGCAGTGAGTGATTTCAACCGGACAACGGATTCTGCCAATAAAACAGTGGCAACACTAATGAGAATCATCAAGAACTTTGGTGAGGAGGATGTCAAGGATGATGTAGACCCACTCATGGAGATGATTAATGGTGACGGAAAGTAAAGCACTGGATTTCTGCAAGAAATCTGTGAGACTCAAGACCACTCCCAAATATGTCAAATTGCAGATGAGGGAGTTCATCAAAATCAGCGAGGGCAAAGATAAGAAATACATCATCAGCGAAAAGAAACTCCATCAAATGGAGAACATCCTCAAGATATTAAATATGCCAAAAGGACTAAAAGCCGGACAACCACTCTATGATTGTACTTGTGGTTATCAATGGCTTTTTTATGTTGCCATTTTATGTACTGTCTATCGAGACAACGAGGAGAAGAGGAGATATGAGACAGGAGTCCTTGAAATCTGCCGAAAGAATTTCAAGACATACACGATTGCAACGATTTTCATTCTCTTATTCTTGACCGAACCGAAATTCTCCAAATTTTATTCGGTTGCTCCGGATGGGGCATTGTCCAGAGAGATAAGAGAGGCTATATCGGAAACCATCAGATCATCCCCATTGGTCTATGAACATAAGGAAATGAAGAGGTTTAAAATTCTGCGAGATTACATCCTTTTTAAGCCTCTTCAAATCCAATATACTCCATTGGCATTCAGCACAAGCCGAATGGATGGAAGATTGCCAAATGCGTTTTGTGCGGACGAGGTCGGAGACTTGCCGACATCTTATCCGATAGAGGCCATGAGGTCTGGGCAGCTCAATATCCTCAATAAGTTGGGATTCATTATCTCAACAAAATATCCGACAATAGACAATCCCTTTGAGGATGAGGTGAAGTATTCCAAGCGAGTTTTGGACGGACTGGAAAATGATGAGACAAGGTTCTCTCTCCTATATGAGCCGGACAAGACAAAAGGATGGGAAACAGATGACTTGATTTTGAGGCAAGCCAATCCGGTGTCTTTGGAGATTCCGGAGATATGGGAGGACTTGCTGAAAAAGAGAGCATATGCCATTGCAGTCGATTCGGCAAGAGAGAACTTTGTGACCAAGCACTGCAATATCATCTATCAAGGTGCAGGGACAGAGACATTCATTGATGTCAAGGATGTCCAACAGTGCCGAGTCTCAAAGATTGACTGGACAGGCCGTGTGGTCTATGTGGGGATTGACTTGTCGGAGACGAATGACAACACATCTGTCTCAATGGTCACAGTGGATGATGACAACAACATCCTTGCAGAGTCATGGGCATTCATTCCGGAGGGACGAATCGAGGAAAAGACCGCATTTGAAAAGGTCAACTATAAGGAACTTGTCCGGTCAGATCATGTCATTGCTTGCGGTGACAAGGTCATTGATTATGCAGTGGTAGAGGATTTCATTCTCTCCCTTGAGGAGAAATATGGAGTCCAGGTCCAAGCCATTGGATATGACAGATGGAATGCTCTTTCAACCGCTCAAAAGTTAGAGAGAGCAGGATTTAATTTGGTGGAGATAAGACAACACTCATCTGTCTTGCATCCTCCAACCAAACTGCTCAAGGAGAAAATCCTTGGCAGAGAGTTTCAATATGAGAGCAATCGTTTATTGGAGATAAATTTCCAGAATGCACGATGCTCATATGATACAAACAAGAATCTATATGTTCACAAGAAAAAGTCCACTGGCAAGGTGGACATGGTTGTGAGTTTGATAAATGCAGTTTATCTCTTACAACAGGATGTTTTCTTGAATCAAATGGATTTCACTATTCAAGTTTTTTAGTAAGGAGGGCAGACATGGGATTTTGGTCATGGCTTATCGGCATTGAAGATGAGCCACAAGTGAGAACAGAGACACAAACAGAGACACAAACAGAGGTGACTCCTCCTGTGAGTGATGTTCTCCTGCAAGCACTTCTAAATAATGAAGTCATAACAAGGGAAAAGGCATTGACTCTCCCTGCGGTGAGTGGGGCAGTTGATTTCATATCAAACACAATCGCCTCAATGCCAGTCAAACTGTACAAGTACAAGCAGGGCAAGGTTGAAGAACTGGAAGATGACACAAGAGTTAAGGCACTTAATGGAGACACAGGAGACACACTGGATGCATTCCAGATGAAAAAGGCAATGGTTGAGGACTATCTTTTGGGCAAGGGTGGCTATTGCTACATTGAGAGGTCAAGAAATGAGGTTGTTGCACTCCGATATGTCGAGGATATATACATCACTGTCCTCAAGAACTTCAAGCCGATATTCAAGGACTATGTGATTTTAGTCGAGGGCAATCAATATCAGCCTTATGATTTTATCAAACTTTTAAGGAACACCAAAGATGGTGCAAGCGGTGTCGGTTTGACTGTTGAGGTTTCCAAGGCTCTTGAAACTGCCTATCAAACACTCATATATCAGTTGTCACTTGTGCAGAGTGGAGGCAATAAGAAAGGATTCCTCAAATCACAGAGGAAACTTGGTCAAGATGAAATCAACACACTCAAACAGGCATGGACAAGGATGTATTCGGACAACAGTGAGAATGTTGTTGTCTTGAATAATGGTCTTGAGTTCCAAGAGGCATCATTCTCATCGGTAGAGTCTCAACTTGACCAGAACAAGAACACTCTCAAGAGTGAAATCAACAACATCTTCCACATCTATCCGGATGATTTCCTCCGGACATTCAAAGAGGCAATATATCCGATATTGAGAGCATTTGAAACTGCACTCAATAGAGATTTGCTCTTGGAGAAAGAGAAAAAGAATCATTTCTTTGAGTTCGATGTCAAGGAAACAGTGAGAGCAAATCTCCAAGAGAGATATCAAGCCTATAAGTTAGCCAAGGAAACAGGATTCATGACTCTCAACGAGATAAGACGAGCCGAGAACATGGAATATGTTGAGGGACTGGATGTGGTCAATGTCGGTCTTGGTGCGGTTCTGTATGATGTGAACACTCATCAATATTATACACCAAACACAGACACAGTCGGCACTCCGAATGAGGAGAGCAGCTCCGTTGAGGAGATGGACAAGATGCTTGAGAATCATGAACTTGCCGAGGCATATGATGAAAGCGGAAATTCAGCAGAAAGGAGTGAAACTGAATGAAAGTAAGTATAAGGGCAGACAGTGTTCTCATTGAGGGATATGTCAATGCCATTGAGAGAGACTCAAAGCCTCTCATGTCGAGAATAGGACAGTTTATTGAACGCATCTGCAAAGGTGCGTTTTCTAAAGCACTGAAACGGAATGATGATGTGCATGTCCTTTTGAATCATGACTGGACAAGAGATTTAGGCTCAACCAAGCAGGGCAATCTTGAACTCAAAGAGGACAACATCGGACTCCATGCCAGAGCAGTCATCACGGACAATGAAGTGGTGCAAAAGGCAAGGAGTGGAGACTTGGTCGGATGGTCTTTCGGATTCCAAGACAGAGAAGTCGAGCAGGGCATAGAGAGAGGCATCCCTCTCAGGTCAGTCAAGGATTTGGACTTGTTTGAGGTGTCCATATTAGACCGGACAAAATCTCCTGCCTATGATGGGACACTCATCATGGCAAGGTCGGAGGATGACACTCAATTCTATGGAGAGGCATTCCTTGATGACATTGAAATCCGAGAGGAGAAATCGGAGGAAGTCCGAGAAGAAAATCAGCCACAACTGGAGGAACATCCAGAGGCAAATAAACCAATTGATTACTCATTATATGAGGCAATGATTCTGGAAATGAAAGGAGAAAAATGAACATGAAAGAACTCATTGAGAAGAAAAACGACTTAATCACCAGAGCCGAGGATGTTCTCAACACGGCAAAGACTGAAAAGAGAGAACTGACCGAGGACGAGGCCGCAGAACTTGCGGAGATTAGGGACAATGTCCGCAAAATCGTCAAGACACTTGAACTTGATGATGACTTTAGAAAACTTGACGAGATGAAAGTCAAGGAAGATGACACACCAAAGGAGGAAACAGAAGTGACAGTTGAAGAAAGAGCAATGGAAACCGAGAAACTCGAAAGAGAACAGTTTGAAAACACCATTAGAGGATTTTTAGTTCATGAGAGAGCCGGAGAACTTTCTCCCACTCCTTGGGCATCCTCTTCAACTCCGGCAGGAGCAGGCGGATTATTAATCCCCACTACAATTGTGAACCACATCATTCGCAAGGTATATGACATCTGTCCTATCCTTGACCGCTCACAGAAGTTCAATGTAAAGGGCAAACTGGAAGTGCCTTATTATCCTGCTGATACCAACAAAATCAATGTTGCATACCAGACAGAGTTTGTTGCACTTTCTTCCAGCTCCGGTTCATTCGCAACTGTTGAACTCACTGGATTCCTTGCAGGATGTCTCACAAAGATTTCTCGCTCCCTTATCAACAATGTTCAGTTTGACATTGTAGGATTTGTAGTTGATGAGATGGCCTATGCCATCAAGAGATTCATCGAAAAGGAACTCCTCATCGGAACATCACAGAAAGTTGAGGGCCTTTCCGGTGCAACCAATATCGTGACCGCAGGAAGTGCAACCGCTCTTGCACTTAATGACATCATTGCAGTGCATGATGCAGTCAAGGACGATTTCCAGAGCAATGCAATCTGGATTATGTCTCCTGCAACCAGAACTGCTTTAAGAGAACTCAAGTCCACTACTGGATATCCTCTGCTCAATGATGATGTTTCCACTCCATTCGGAACATCACTCCTTGGCAAGCCTGTCTATGTATCCGACAACATGCCTAATGTAGCAACAGGAGTTAAGGCCATCTACTATGGAGACATGCACGGACTGGCAACCAAGTTCAATGAAGAGGTCAACATCGAGGTTCTCCGTGAGAAATATGCTGACGAACATGCAATCGGTGTAGTTGGTTGGTTTGAGTTTGATGCCAAGGTTATCGACAATCAGCAGATTGCAGTTCTCCAGATGGCATAAAAAAATGAGGAGGAGTGACAATGTATAAGGCACTCATATCTTTTAGCGGTGCAGTCTCTATGACACAGGGCGAGGTGAAAGAAATCACTGACAAGGTCATTGTCGAGGATTTACTCAAGGCAGGATATATCGAGGAAATCAAGACCGAGAAAAAGCCTGTCAAGACTGCAAAGGCGAAAAAGTAAACTCCGAAAGGAGGGAACTGAATGAATCAGATCACAAAGGTCAGTGACATCACTTATCAAGATGTGGCAGATTATATCCGTCTTGATGAGGTGGATGCCAATGACATCAACACTCTCAATACTTTGATTGGAATTTCCAAGACATTTATTCAAAACTACACTGGCAGGAGTGCAGAGGAATTGGATGACTTTCAAGACTTTGTCATTGTTGTATTCATCCTCTGCCAAGACATGTGGGACAATCGTGCTTTGTATGTTGACAAGACGAATCTCAACCATGTGACAGAAACCATTCTTGGAATGCATTCTGTGAACTTACTGCCAACGGAGACAGAGTCATGATAAATGCAGGAAAGTACAACCACAAAATCACAATCTATCGGTCAACATGGGTGACGGACAATCAAGGTTTTCAAAGTAAGCAGACCGAGGTTGTCCTCACTCCATATGCCAACATCAAAACCACAAAGGGAATGACCATCATCAAGAATGACAGTGATTTTGAGAAAGCATATACCAATTTCACCATTAGATTTCCCAAGACTGAAATCAATCGAGATATGCTGATTGAGTTTAGAGGCAAAACTTACACAATCGAATATCTCAACAATGTGAATGAGGCCAATGTGGAACTTGAAATCCAAGCCAAAGAGGTGACTCATTGATGGCCAAGTTTGACATGCAGCTCCCAAAGGATTTGATGAGCGATTTGAGAAAACTCGACTCAAATGCTGACCACATATTTGGCGAGATGACCAAGGCAGGGGCAAATGTGGCTTTGAGTGAAGTCAAGGCCAATGCTCCTGCCATCTTAAGACCATTCGCAAAGATGACAAGGACATATAAGACTCCAAGTGATGACGGAATCAACAACAAAGTCATCTTTTCCGGATATCTGCCTTTTAGCGGAAACCGGAAAGAGTTCAAGAGACGAGGCAGAGGCGGTGGGAAAGTTTATTCCACATCAAAGGGCATCCCTGCCGACTTTCTTGCCATCTTATATGAATATGGTCGGTCAAATGCTCCATTCCCAAAGCATCCTTTCTTTAGGCGGTCATTCAATGAGGCCAAGATAAAAAAGGCAATGCTTGATGCTCAAAAGACTGCAAGTGGAGGAATACTTGATGAATGAACTGATTGAATCTATCTTTGAAAATTTCACAGTGAACGGAAAGTCAATTCCGGTCAAGTTCCTTTATTATCAAGGGCATGGAGAACCATATGTCACATATATGCAGGTCGAGGCGAACAATTCCCTTTCCGGTGATGATGATTTGATTGGATATGTGGACTATTACGATTTTGATATTTATTCAAAGGGAAATTTCTTTCCGATTATTGAGAGAGTCAAACAATTACTGAAACAGAATGATTTTGTGTGGCAACCATCAAGGTCATCTCAAGACATCTATGAGGTTGATACTGGTTATTATCACAAGACATTATGCTTTGCGATAGCAAGGGAGGAATAAGCAAATGGCAAAGATAGGATTAAATAATTTTAGATATTCGGTTGCCACTGTGGATGCAAGCACTGGAGCAATCACATATGGCACTCCGAAAAAGCCTGCCAAGGCAATCAGTTTCTCATTTGAGCCGACTGTCTCCGATGCCACACTGTATGCAGATGATGGTGTCGCAGAGAAAGACTCAAGTGTGACCGGAGGTTCTGTGACGATGGGAATCGACAGAGAGGATTTAGAAACACAGTGTGACATGCTTGGTCATGAATACTCCGAGGGAGAGGTCATTGACAATGTTGATGACACTGCTCCTTATGTGGGAGTCGGCAGAGTGACCAAACTGCTTGAGGATGGTGTCCAGAAGTGGAGAGGCACAGTCATCTCACTTGTAAAATTCAGCGAACCATCCGAGTCAGATCAAACACAGGGCGAAAGTGTTGAGTTCCAGACATCCGAATTATCCGGAACAATGATTGTGCCGGAGAGTGGGAATTGGAGATATAGAAAGGTGTTCACAACCAAGGCCGAGGCAATCACTTACATTGAGGGACTGCTTGGTGGAACATCACAGAATAATGGCTAATCTCACAGAATGACAGGGGCGGTTTTCCGCTCCTGTTTTGTTTATATTGGAGGGAAATGAAATGAAAGATTTTAATGGTGAAATCCAATACAGAGACAGAACTTATAAACTTGTTTTCAATCTTAATGTCATGGAGGCCATACAAGAGAAATATGGCTCATTGGATGCATGGAGCATGTTGACCGATGGTTCGGCAGGAGAGCCGGATGCCAAGGCGGTCAAGTTCGCATTCACAGAGATGCTCAATGAGGGCATTGATATCGACAATGATGAGAACGGAACGGACATCAAGCCTCTCACTCTTAAGCAAGTGGGCAGAATCATCACAGAGGTCGGCCTTGCAGGGGCAACCGCAGCTCTTAACCACACAGTGATTGAAAGCACTAAAAGTGAAGTAAAAAACGCATAATCCAAGAGGACGATGAAATCAGTCCGGTCATTGACTTCTCTTGGTTCTTTTTTATTGGAAAGACAAAACTCAATCTGTCTTTCAAACAGACCGGAAGATTGACTCTCTCCATGTTCAATAAATTGTATCAACATTACAAGGATGACTTTGACATGGAGATGAGACTCAAGAATGCGAATGTTACATATGCCGAGGCATGGAAACAATCGCAGGAAAAAGACGATTGGTTTTAGTGAGGAGGTGAACAAATGCCATTTGGCGGAACGATAAAACTGACAGGGGAGAGTGAATACAGAAAAGCCATTCAGCAGATCACTCAAGACTTGTCAAAGATGTCAAGCACACTGAAATCACAGACCGCCGATTTCTCATCTAATGACAAATCAATCAAGAACTCTGCACAAGCCTCCAAAGAACTGAATGAGTCTCTCAAGACTCAATCCGAGGCACTTGCCAAGGCAAAGTCATCATATGCTCAATACTCTGTCCAAGTACAGGCACAGACTACAAGGCACAATGCTCTTTCCAAGGAGTACAAGAATGCAGTCTTGGAACTTGAGAGGATAAAGGCCACAAGCGGAGAGACATCCGAGGAATACAAGAAACAGGCTCAAGTGGTCGATAAATTAGGACAGGAGTTGGCGGATAGCACAGAGGAACTCAATGAGAGCAAATCTGCGATGTCTGCTCTTAAGAGTGAGATAAACTCATCCCAAAAGACCATCAATGCCACAGAAAAGGCCATGGATGGATTAGGCGAGGAGACCGAGGATGCAGGAGAAAGTGCCAAGAAAGCCGGAGAGGGTTTCACTGTCATGAAAGGTGTCCTTGCAAACCTTGCATCACAGGCCATCACATCTGCTTTTAATGGCCTCAAGAAACTTGGTGGAGCATTTGTCGATGTGGGCAAACAGGCCATTGATAGTTATGGCGAGTTTGAGCAGTTAGAGGGCGGTGTCAATAAACTCTTTGGAGATGATGCAGGAAAGAAAGTCATGGAGAATGCACAGAAAGCATTCTCAACCGCAGGAATGAATGCCAATCAGTATATGGAGACTGTCACATCATTCTCTGCATCACTTATCTCCGGACTAAATGGAGACACTGCAAAAGCAGCTCAGATCAGTGATAAGGCAATAAGGGACATGTCCGATAATGCCAACACTTTTGGCACTGATATTAGTTCTATCCAAAACGCATATCAAGGTTTTGCAAAGGGCAATTTCACGATGTTGGACAACTTGAAACTTGGCTATGGAGGGACAAAGGAAGAGATGCTCCGACTTGTCAAGGATGCAGGAGTTGTTGAGGATTCTGTCAAGAGCATTGATGATGTTTCCTTTGACCAAATCATTGAGGGAATCAACATCACACAGAAAAGAATGGGAATCACTGGCACAACTGCAAAAGAGGCCAGTGCAACCATTCAAGGCTCAACTGCATCCATGAAATCTGCTTGGCAGAACATGCTGACCGGAATGGCAGATGAGAATGCGAACTTTGAGCAATTATCCAAGGATTTTGTTGGCACTCTCATCACAGAGGATGGTCAAGGCGGTGTCCTTGGAACAATCATTCCAAGGGTCAGCCAGGTCATCACTGGAATGAGCAATGCCATACAGACGATGTTGCCTCAATTGATTCAGTCGGTTGTCCCTATCATTCAGCAGAACTTGCCGATTATCATGACTGCGGTGCAGGGTGCTTTGCAGACAATTCTATCAGTTTTGCCAGATGTCATCCCTGTTATTGCTGATTTGATTCCTCAAATCGTATCGACATTAGTGGCACTTTTACCGGACATAATCAATGCAGGAATCCAGATTCTTTTGGGACTCATCCAAGGAATCTCCAAGACCATTCCGGACTTGATTAAGATGTTGCCGGATATCATTGAGAGCATCGTGGATGTCTTGATTGACAATCTCCCTGCGATAATTGACACAGGAGTTGAATTGCTCCTTGGACTGATTGACGGATTGACAGAGGCCATTCCTCAATTGATTGACTATGTTCCGAAAATCGTCACAACAATTGTGACTGTTTTGATTAAAAACTTGCCTAAAATCGTTGAATCGGCAGTGAAAATCATGGTGTCATTGGTCAATGGATTAGTGCAGTCCTTGCCAAAATTGGTGGCGATGGTTCCGAAAATCATCACGACAATTGTGAAGACATTGGTCAACAATCTGCCTCAAATCATTCAAGGCGGTGTCAAGATAGTGGCATCATTGGTGTCCGGACTCTTGCAGTCTATTGGTAAAGTGGCAGAGGGAGCAAAGAAAATCGGTCAAAAGGTCATCGACACTGTCAAGCAATTTCCATCCAAGATGATATCTGTCGGAAAGAACTTGGTTTCCGGAATCTGGCAGGGTATTACAGGCAGTCTTGACTGGATAAAGAGCAAAATCAAGGGATGGGTCGGAAATGTCACAGGATTCATCAAGAATTTATTTGGCATCAACTCCCCATCCAAGTTGTTTAGGGATGAAATCGGTGAAAATCTTGCTCTTGGTATCGGTGAGGGATTCTCCGATGAGATGAAAACAGTCTCAAAACAGATGGGAGACTCGATTCCAAAGTCATTTGATGTGGAAACGAGCATCAACAGTGTTGCCGGAGCAAGAACATATCAAGACGGATATCAAAACATGGTCAGTGCATTCAAAGAGGCATTGATGCAGATGAAAATCGAACTTGATGATGATGAGGTCGGCAGATTTATAGACAAAACTGTCACAAGATTAATCTACACTTAAGGAGGCAAGCAATGAATAGAGTCATATTGAATGGAGTCAATAGCAATACAATCAAGGGATTGCTCATTCAGTCCTTGCCTCCTATCTCAAAGCCTCTAATCCGGACGGAAATCGAGGAGATAGATGGCAGGGATGGTGATGTGGTCACTAAACTTGGATATTCAGCCTATGACAAGGAAATGAGCATCGGTCTGTTTAGTGACTACAATGTGGATGATGTGATTAGATTCTTTGATTCGGAGGGTGAGGTCACATTCTCCAATGAACCGGATAAATACTACAACTATCAGATCATTGAGCAGATAGATTTTGAGAGACTGATAAGATACAAGACTGCAAATGTGGTCTTTCATGTTCAGCCTTTCAAATATGCGACTGTGGACAGGAAATTCACTCTTGAGAATCAGTTTATCAACTTTGATGACTATTCAGCAACCAAGAACGGCATCACACTGACCGCAGAAAATGGTGTCATTTCTGTAAGTGGGACAGGCTCAACGGCAACAGAGTTCTATATGCCTATTGAGGTGATGAATCTTGATGCAGGAAACTACACACTGACCGCCAAGGCGAGCGGAACAAAGGCGAGTGCATGTTCTATTAGACTGATTGATGATATCCCATCAAATGCTAATTCTTTTGGTGGGAATTATCTTGGATTAAAGAACGATGACACGGCAACTTTGAGTGCAGCTCTTACAGGGTCAAAGAAATATAATTATCTATGGTTCTATATCACGGCAGGAACGGCAATGAGTTTCACATTGGATGTTGAACTGGTCAACAATGACTTGCACAGTCTTTCTGTGATAAACAGGGGCAACATTTTTTCAAAGCCGAAAGTCACTCTCTATGGTAGCGGTACAATCAATCTGTATCTCAATGGGATGCAGATATTTGTCATCAATCTTGCAGAGGCAGGTCAGATCACCATCGACTCTGCTCAAATGAACGCATATCAAGGAGAGACATTGATGAATCGGTCTGTCATAGGTGATTATGACAATCTTGTTCTGCCTGTTGGCACGAACACAATCTCATGGACTGGTAATGTGACAGGAATTGAAGTGGAGGATTTCACAAGATGGATATAAAAAGAACGAATTTCAAATTTCTCAATGAGAACAAATACATCACCATGACCAAAGGAGACACACTCTCTTTTGGTCTGGAGTTATTAGATGAAAATGAAGAGGCATTCACAGACAATTTGGATAGTGCCTATTTCACATGTAAACAGAATTATACAGATTCGGTGAACGCATTCCAGAAATCCATCGGTGATGGAATCACCAAAGCCGATGATGGAAAATACATTGTGAGAGTCGCTCCGGAGGACACAAGAGAAATCAAGGCAGGAAAGTATTTTTATGACTTGCAGATTGGAGTCAATTCCGATATATTCACCATCCTCAAGGGAGTGCTTGAAATAGAGCAGGGTGTCACAGATTAAGGAGGTACAAGATGGATTCAACTAAACTGGAAACAGTCAAGATTGTCATGTTGAAAGGCGAAAAAGGAGACACAGGCGGTGGCTCTTATGATGATACAGAGGTAAGGAGTCTCATCACGGCAGAGGCACAGGAAAGAGCCATTGGAGACAATGCTCTTGAAATGACCAAGGCAGACAAAACAGAAATCAATGACTTGGCAACCGCTAAAGCAGACAAAACAACAGTCATTGCAATTGAGGCAAGAGTAAGCACGGCAGAGAATGACATTGATGTCCTTGATGCGAGAATGGACACATTCGCATCTCTCCCATCTGGTAGCACATCTGGAAATGCAGAATTAGTTGACATCCGAGTTGGTGCGGATGGTGTAACATATCCAAGTGCAGGGGATGCGGTTAGAGGTCAAGTTTCTGACTTAATTGATGATTTAGATAATATCGTGGATAACTATACTATTCTAAAACCGTACTTGTATAAGAAAAATACCTATATTAACGCAAGTAATGTCGAAACAAGTTTAAATGGTTATGATTTATTTAAAATTCCTATCAATCATTTAGATGTTGTTCGCATCAAATGGACAGGCTCAAACTTTTGGAATGGGATTTCATCTTCTTATGTAGCCAGATTTGAATTAAGCAATAACACATATAGAACTGGAGCAGGTGCTCCCGAAAATGTAATCCATGAAAGCAATAAAGAAGCATTATACCTTTGCCCAAGTGATGCCATCAATTTATGCATTGTTGCAAATGCAGATTTAGTTGACGATGTTTCGGTGTTTAAAAATATTCAGTCAGCCAAATTATTACCAGACAATATACAAGCATTAAATTATGTCACCAAACTGTCAAGTGAAAATTCAATTCTTTCAAACTTTTTCTTGGGCAATAATAATGTAATAGGAACATTTACATCACCAACAATGTCTTATTTTGTAAAAGTCAAAGCTGGTGATAGGGTGACATGGGGTAGCACTTTAACAGGTTTGAGCAGAAGTGGAGTATATAGGAATGCAAGCGGAAATGCTGTTGAAATTCCACTTGGTAATGAATATACATTTGCAGAAGATGGATTGGCAAGTATATATGACAATCCACCTGCCACTGGCGCTGTAACCTTTTACCCAAAAGATTCAATCAAGATTGAGGGTAAAAACATAGTGGGAGATGTTGCCTCAAATAATTCATTTGATGGATTAAATGCAGTTGCTTTTGGCACAAGTTTGACATATAGGTCACAGACCACAGGTGGATTCTTGCAGTATTTACCTGCTTTAAGTGGAATGACTTTTGACAATCAAGGTATAGGCTCATCAATGATTTTAGGCAATATGCTGACCGCAATAAAAAATTATGATTCCTATGATGATAAAGATATATGCACTCTTGAGGGATTCTGCAATGATTGGTACTACAATGGTGATAATCTTGGAACTTGGAAAGACACTACAGAATCAACTGTTTGTGGATGTGTTAGATCAGCATTGAACTATATTTTAACGCAAAACCCAGATATAACTGTGTTCCTTATTCTTGACCACTATGGGCAGGGCATAAATGCTACTACAGAAGTCAATAGCGATGGATTAACACAGTTTGAATTTTATGAGGAAATCGCAAAAGTGGCTGAAAGTTTAGGGATTCCAGTTATTAAAGAATATGCAATCAGTGGAATCAACGAAAAAACACCACAATATCTGCTTGATAACATCCATCCCAACGCATTAGGGGCAAAACAGTCTGCTTATGCAATTTGGTCACAGATGAAACAGTATTATCCAAATCAAATATAATCCAGTAATGGAGGAGCAATATGATAAAAGTATTTGGACAAACAGACAAGAGTTTTTCATCCAATGGTGATGTTGTCCTCCGTCCTTTAAAAGCAAAAGTCCATAAAGAGGACAATGGTGACTATTATCTTGACTTGGAGACAGGACTTGATTATGTGGATTATCTTGTGGAGGGCAACATTGTTGTTGCCTCCACTCCACAAGGTGACCAAGCATTCCGAATCACCAATCCCACAAAGACAAAATCCAAGATAACAGTCAAGGCTTGGCATGTGTTCTATGATTCCGAGAACTATTTGATTGAGGACTCCTATGTTGTAGATAAAAACTGCAATGATGCTATTGACCATTTAAATAGTGCCACAATGCCACAGAGTCCGTTTTTAACACTTTCCGATGTTGGGACAACTAATTCATATAGATGTGTGAGAAACTCGCTCTATGAGGCAATTAACACTGTCATAGAACGATGGGGAGGGCATCTTGTCCGCAATAATTTCACCATCGAGGTCAGATCAAACATTGGTCAAGACAATGGAGTCACAGTCCAATATAAAAAGAATCTCAAGGACATCACATGTGAGGAGAATTGGGACAATGTAGTCACGCAGCTCCTCCCTGTTGGCAAGGATGGAATCCTTTTGAATGCCATTGATGACACTGCAAGCCTCTATGTTGTCAGCGAGGTTCAATATCCTATCCCATACACCAAGACAGTCTCATTCACTCAAGACAGTGTCTTGGAGGAGGACTACAAGGATGGCGATGGGAACACAGATGAGACTGCATACAAGCAAGCACTGGTTGATGACTTGATGCAACAGGCTCAAGAATATGTTGACACAAACTGTGTTCCGGAGGTCAACTACACACTCAAGGCAAATCTTGAAAAGATAACAGATATCGGAGACACAATCGAGGTCAAGGATGATAGGCTTGGCATTGATTTGATGACCAATGTCATTGCATTCGATTATGACTGCATACTTGGCAAATATACAGAGATAGAGTTCGGAAACTTCAAGAACACTCTCTCCGGACTGGTTTCAAATATCACTGCATCGGTCAACAAAGATGTGACTGACCAAGTCCAGTCCGCAGTGGCTCAAGTGGATAGTGCTTTGCAGAGTGCAACAGACCAAATAATGGGAGTCATGGGTGACTCTTATGTCATCTATAATGGAGACATGATTCTGGTTGTGGATGCACTGCCAAAAGAGTCTGCTCAAAATGTCATCATGATAAATAATGGCGGAATAGGATTCTCCCAAACTGGCATCAATGGGACATTCAAATCAGCATGGACGATTGATGGCACTTTGAACATGCAGAACATCAATGTCATCAATCTTATTGCCGACATGATAAAAGGAGGAACACTGAAACTTGGCTCACACTTAAATGTCAGTGGCATTCTGGAACTCTATGACGATGTGAACAATGTTGTTGGGCAGATGGACAGAAACGGGCTCAAGATGTTCGGTGTCGATGGCTCTTATGTGGTCATGAATGATGATGTTGGCTTTGCAGGGTATGACCGGAATGATAACAAAATCTATTGGGTCAGTGGAGAAGAGTTTCACATGAAAAAAAGTGTGGTTGAAGAGGAAATCACACTTTGTAATCAATTGAGGTTCATTCCCATTCAGATCACAGAGAATGGCAATGTGGTCAATGAGGGAATAGGCCTTGTTTCTGCATTTACAGGAGGCAACTAAATGGCGGTTACAAAGACATTAACAATAGGAAGTACATCCAATCAAAGACCATATGGAGTCTTGACTGTCACGGAGACTGCCACAAGCACTGCGAACAACACATCCACTCTGTCAATCAAATTGGTGCTGAAAAGGCCATCCTCAATCTCATCCAGTGCTACGAAGTCGGCATCATGCACGATTAATGGCACAAAGTACACATGGAGTGGTTCAATCGGAGGAAGTGGAGACAAGACTCTCATTTCCAAGACACAGACAGTCACTCATAATTCCGATGGCTCAAAGTCAATCAGCATATCAGCCTCAATTGCACTGAATATCACATGGGGCGGAGTTTCTCTTGGCACTATCTCAAACAGTGGCACAATGACACTGACCAAGATTCCGAGATATGCCACAGTTTCACAGAGTCTGTCAGCAAAGACAGAGACAACTGCAACAATCAAAT
>JAEIGA010008019.1_pt1 | contig 16011 bp, 14 predicted proteins | sample 9270691 | NCBI WGS metagenome assembly JAEIGA01 (sample SAMN17057246, study PRJNA624740) | gut metagenome | biome: biome; isolation source: fecal sample | host: Bos grunniens | place: China: Xizang | collected 2019
CACTTGCAATCGTCCCAGCGGTATATCATATAAGCGGTATTTACAACTGGAATAATACCAATAGGTAAAGCGGCAATACCACAATCCCTGTTTTGTGAAATTGATGCACATCCTAAAATAGAAACGCCATACACGGAGAAAAGAATAAATGCAATCAAATCAATTAAAATCTGTCTCATACTCTACAAACTTTTAAGAAGTTCTTCTTTGGTGGGGAAACATTCTTTCTCATCGACACATATACAAGGCATTTGTAAATCCATACGAAGTTTATATAACGTGCCATACTCCGATATAATAAATTCTAATATGATACCAGATACAAGACTGTCTCCAAAGAAACACCACACCTCATCCCCAAAATTATACTTAGTTTCTATTTTCATAATGGATTTTCAAATTTACATTCTTCTTTACAACATGGACAAATGTAACTATAATCGTACCAATGCGTACAACGATTCCATTCACGTTTACAATCATCACGTTCTAATTCCAATATACTACCACAATGTTCGCATTTTACTTGTGTAGGAAACACATGGTCTTCGTATTTATTTTCGATTATTTTCATACTCAATCCTCCGCATTTAAAAAGGTATCCACATACCATTTACACATTTCCAATCATCATTCTTTTCTTGTTTTGGATAACATGTATGAACCCAATCGTAATGCCTACTTGGATAAAGCAGTTCATCATCCGATAGTTCGTACATGTCCTCCGTAGTTACATAAGATAAGTCCCCGTCTAGGAGGCTTCCTGTTTTTGTTTCTTTATACATGGCTATTCTCCTTTCATTGCTTCTCGAAATTCATTGATAAATTCCTCACCTCTAACACCTGTATTGTAATTCCTTAACCACTCACATGCCTTGTCGAGCATTGTCTTATCAGCCCATTCAGCTCCTTGTATAAACCCTTCATAAGCAGCAGTAGATTTGTAGTCGGTTTCACCTGCAATATCATTACAATTAAACAATGCTTCTCTTTTTATTTCTTCTTCTCTTGTCATGACTCTACCTCTTTTATCTTTTTGTTTAACTTTTCGCAGAACCGTTCACATTCTTCTGGAGTCTTAAAGCACCATCCTACATTCTTTTGTTCTAAGCATGTACCACTATCGCTAGTGAAAAACCTTGAATGTGGCTGAAATATCGTTGCGAACAAAAATGGTGCGTAATAAAGACCTCCCTCTTTCGGCTTCCACTTCAACTTAACAAGTTCTTTCGTGGCTGGCTTCCATTCATATCCTTCCTCTTCCAGCTTGTCGAATAGTTTCTTTTTTTCTCCTTCAGTAGCAGGATATATGGTTTCTAGTTGACTTCTACAACAAACCAAATCACAGTCAAAGAACTTATTGAGTGGATGATTAAGACCACCATAAGAATAAATGCAGCCATTTACATACCTATTGAAGAAACAAGTGTAACTCATGCCTGTTTTGGTTGTAACAGTTACTATCTCCCCATCCTTCGGTTCATACTTCTCAATCTTCGGTGATACCACCATAGTATCATCAACCACTTTTATTGCGGCTTCCATAATCTTACCGTCGATTTCTATTTTCAGATCCATAGCATTGTCCTTTATTTATTAAAACTCCGGCTGAACGCCAGCATTCCTGATCGCATCATATACTTGGGTAAGGCAATCCAAATACCCTTTCAGCCTCTTGTTTTCCTTTCTGAGATTTTCCACTTCCTGTTCATCTGCAAGGCTTCGTCCCTCAATCTCCATCTTCAGATCCATGTGCTTTTTGTGAAGCTTGTTGTATTCTTCAGTCAATTCCTTGTTCAGATTCCGAAGCACTTTCACCTTCTCACTCTCCCCTTTAGCGACCTCCTTCAAGTCCATATAATCACGATGGAGATATTTCAGCAGCATCTCCGGAGCGATAAGGTCATTGGGTTCTTCACCTTCCGGATAAACAATCCATCGTTTCACCCCCTCAATAGGAAATCCTCTTTCTGTGTTCCACCATGTCCCGTTTATGATATGAGCCGGGAATACGCAACCTTCTGTCTCTACAATGTATTTCACTCCTTCTATCGGAGCATAACTTGATGTCCAATTCATAGTATGTTATTATTGAATGACTATTTTTAAAACTTGTTATCTATTGTTTTTGTTCACGTATTTGGAATGTCTTTTCAGCAATTCCATTCTTGAAAGCACCTAAGTGTCTTCCTTAGGAACCTTGCCAATCATTTTCAGGAATTCCACCAAAGTCTCTCCTATGACCATGCTTGACCTGGCAAATCCCCTTTTGTTCTTCAAGTACAGATAGAGATCTTCATCGTCACTTCTCCTTACGGTAAAAACTTCCCCTTTATAAAGAATTCTGCAAGTCTGTCCGCTTTCCATCTGCCATATCATTTAATGCCCCGATATACCCTTCATAGAACTCATCTGCTCCACATTCGCAGCAGTCATAGGATGTATTACGTCCATTTCCAAACTGACAACAATCAAATTCTCTGCAAGGATATTTACCTTGACAATTATAATGTTTACGTATTGCCTTGACGGCATCTCTATTCAAATCCTTATCCATCTTCTATTCTTTAATTCAATTCAATTACACTCACTCAAAAATCCTTTCCCAATCCACTTCGTCCGCCGGAAGCAAGTCCCAAACCTCGGCAGGAACCTCCTGCATCGTACGGAAGAAATAATATCCACGGTTGGTCTTCAGTTCACGGGGACGTTCGTAAACCGGACGGTCACCCGCAAAGGCTGTCGTCCACATCGCCGTTCTTGTGAGTCCGTCCTTGCGGTCGGATGACGGACGGCTCCGGTACTCGTGCTTCTGATACTCGTTCCAACTATCCCATTCGGCCGGTTTCCGCTTGGGTGCAAACACGACATCCGGATTGGCGATGATGCCGTAGTTGTCGCAGTACGTGCGAAGCGACTTCTTGAACTTCTTCTTCGTATCCTCCACCAGCTTCTCGGTCACCTTCGCATCACTTCGCATCTCCAGATACGATATCACCATCTCACCCAATGCCACAGGACGACGGAAATGACGCTCGTCGGAAAAGAAGTCGTTCGCCCATTCCACGAACACCTCGTCCTTCAGGGTGGAGTAGAGGTAGCGGTTGATTCCGTCCTGCTCCATAGGGGGGAGGATAACCTCCTGCGTGCGCAGATAGAACTGGCAGAACTGCAGCATCAGGTTGCGGATGCAGTTGTACTCCTCAAAAGTGGCATCGGCGATGATGTCCTTGCCGAACTTGGAAGTGGGAGTGCGCTCGCTACGCTTTCCGCTGTAGTCCGCCGGATGATAGTAGTCACTGGTGTACGACGAGAAACAACGGCGGTAAACTGAGGGGTTGTCCATGTCGAGCGTACGGTTCATCGTACAGAATATCTTCGGAACACGGTCAGCCGGAATGGTATACTTGTTCTGATAAAGCGTACGCACCACCATGTTTGTCGTCAGGTTCTTGAACTCCTCGCCACGGATATCCCCCGGAAGGTCGTCTATCATCACCACCTGGTCCACGGTATCCTCGAATTCCTGGAAGTTGGTCGGCATCTTGTCCGCAGCGGTACAGAACCCGTCACCCGATATGAAACGCACCTTGCGAACGCTCTCGATGAAACGGCGGAACGTCGTCTTCCCGGTACCACCGCTCGACTTGCTCTCGTCCTTCACCTTGTAGTCCGTAAAGGTGGTCATCTGCTGCATGGAATCCGTGCGGTAACGGCTCAGCAGATAGCCGAGCGAAGCCGCCTTGTTGACGAAATGCATCTTCTGACGCTGCTGTTCCTCCTCGGTGAGGACGAATCCCATCTCCTCCTTTTCCCAATGGATACGACAGGTGTCCCACACGAACTGCAGGGGAGCGGGCATCTCTTCCATGGGACGGGAGAACTCCAGTTTCCACTGCCACAGTTTCCGGTAGTTGTTGAAGTCACGGCGTATCTCCACCTTCTGTTCGGGAGTGATGCACTTGTCGGCCATTTCCTGTTCGTAACGCTTCTTGCGCTTCAGGTAGTCCGGATTCTCCACAATGGTGAAGAGCGGCTCCATCAGCTGGTAGTCCGGCCCTTCCAGTATGGCACGGCGGTTCACGTGGCCTTCCATCTCGTCATACCCGTGGCGGGTTATCCCTTCAGGTGTCACCCTTACGGCGCAGTTCGGAAAGAAGAACCAGTCCACCGACTTTCCCCAGGTCTTGAACATGAGCTTCTTCGTCTTGATTTCCTTCAGACTTGACGCGTCAATCTTCTTCTGTGTGGATATGGCATTGGAGAGCGCCACGTTGTTGATCTCCTTCATCGAAAACAGGTAATCCTTCATCAGCAGTTTCACGAGCGTCATGAAGTCCTTGTCCGGAATCACCTCCACCATGTTCTTGTCAACCTTCACGTAGTGCGCAGCGCCCGACTCATCCACATAGTTGTAGATACCGTTCCCCTGCAGGAAACGCGTGAGGTTGGAATAGTTCATCGTGAACTTGTCCACCACACGGCGGGAATTCCCCTTGTCACGCTTGGTCCCGTATTCCACATCCCAGAACTTCATGCACTTGGCATCCGCCAGCATACAGGCGAAATGCTCGTTCACATTGGTGATGCGACGACCGTAGCGGGATACGTCGTAATTATTGAAGTACTGCTCGGCATCCTTGCACGGCTTTCCCGTACGCCTGTCAGTAATGGTCTCCAAATCCTCCGGAAGGTCAATGAGACGCAGGTCGTAGTACATCATGCCGAGCTCGTTCATTGCACGTTCACCCGTTTCGTCCGTATCATACATGACATACAGCTTGTCCGATATGGCGAACAGCCTTCTCATGACATGCTCCGGTATCATCGTTGTCTCACTGTGCGGCCATACCACATGCGCATCGCTGTGGAAGTAGGTGGCCAGTGCGTCCCTTGGACCCGAGCAGATGATGATCTTGTCAAACACCTTTCGCTTGTTCTCCACATCCTGGTCACCGACGGTGAGGAAATACGACTTGTCGGCAAGCGGCGCACGGGTGTCATCCGTCTGCACCACATCCGAACTTCCGCTGTATTCCTTCAGTGCACGCATCACGTCGTTGTCGCCGTAGATGCGGGTGTGCATGTCGCTGCGCTTGCGGTCGCCCTCGTACCACCAGGTGAACTTCAGGTTACGTCCCGGGCGGCCGCCGGCCGTGGTTTCCGGCTTGCAGTACGGCTCGTACTTGCGTACCATCCAACCCTGCTCGTCCTCATACTTGAACACGAAAATAGGATAGGAGCGTGTCGCCCGTATCTTGTAGGAACGGACCTCGTCGGAGCCCTGTACCTTCTCCGCCCGGCTGATGTAGGCATATTCCGGATTGTCAGCATCACCGCTCTCCCAGTCCTGACGGAGCGGATACAGGTTGAACATCCGCTTCAGGATATCACTGTCCCACGGCTCGGGATTGCCCTTCCTGTAATAGGAAGGGGAGAAGGAGTATCGGCGTACATATTTCCCCTGACCGTCCTTTACGGCGAGTTCAAGGTCGCTGTCCCAGTCATAACGGGTCAGCACATCCACCTTGCATCCAAGGGCACGGAGCTCCTCGTCGGTAAAGGGTCGGTCGGCAATGTTCAATACAATCTCCTTCTGCGGCTCCACCTGCTCCGCACCGCTTTGACGGCGCCAATAGCAGTTGTAGTCCTGGTTGTCAAGTACAATATGGAAATCACGGGCCAGACGCTTGCAGGCATCCATGAATTCGTGCGGCTGGCCTGCCTGTTCAAGCAGGCGCTGCTGCAGCTGGATGGCTCCATAGGTGGCGTCACCGTTTGCACCCTTGCAGGCGAAACAGTAGGTACCGCAATATTGTTTACCCTTGGACGGTGCGATGTCCACACGGAATGACGGGTCACTGTCCCCATGAAACGGGCAGGCATACATCTTGTACCGCTTCTCCTTGTTCCTGCTTTCGCCGTAGAAGTGGTATCCGTTGTTTTCCATCACCTCGTCCAGAGGCAGTCGGTTCAAAGTATCTTTTACAGATTCTGAAATCATGTTCATTCATTTCTTGCCTTCCCGGTCAAAGGGAAGGTTGGTCGTTTCTTTTTCGGTTAACGGTTTATCCTTTTGCCTGTTGTTCTTCCAACTGACAAAGCGACATTCCTGCCTTCTTTTGTACATCTTCCAGTGATGACTTCAGGGAATGGATGTAGTCATCTATCCTTTTTAATTGATCCCGATAGAAAATGAGGGAACTTCCAACCGCAAAGTAATGTCCGAACAACTCGCCAATTTCCTTCAGCTCGAGAAAGCCTTCCTTCTCGGCTACTTCCTCCGACCATCTGGCCTTGATGTCCTCAGACGTATTTTGCGCGGACACCGTCATGTATGTCTTGTCAAGCTCCTCCTTCATCCGGAAGGCTTTCAAAACCATCTTGATGTCATGTAGACAGTCATCCACCGAATGGTGCTTCACCCCATCAAATGGAAACTGCGACTGGTCTATCTGCATGAACTTCAAGACTGACCGTACATCCATCTTGTGAGAATACTTGTAGGGAGGTTCCAACTCGAGGAACTTTCGGAAGCACCATTCCATCTTCGGAAGGTCGAAGTCGATGCCACGGCACCACATGTACAGGTCATACTTTTCGGTAAGGGCCGACAACCAGCAATAGGCCGCATGGGTAACTGGAAGGATGTTCTCTGCTGCGTCATTCATGATGACCGCCTTTGCCTCCGGATTCTGCTCCTGCCACCACTTCTGGGTGCTTGCATCAATATCCATGCCGGCCATAAAGCACGAAGTCAGGCTCACGGCCTTATAGAACGGTTTCACATCACATTCGCCTCCGTCAGGCATGAATGCCACCATTGCCCATGAGAGGATGGCCGCATTTTCCTTGGTGGATGCGGTTTCAAGATCCACCATGATATTCAGTATCTGTTTCTTTTCCATGTATCAATCAATGTATATAATTCCGTAATTCTCTTCCTCAAACAATTCCGACACGATATTCCGGAACTCCTCGTCATCCCCGAACATCCCGTAATCGGGATGCATCAGGAACACACTGCAGCCTTCCACCACCGTATAACGGCACAGCCGCATGTTCTCCATCTCTTCCGCAACCCGCTCCAAGGTCTTCGGGTAAACCTTGTCAAAACACAGTGTGATATGGCTTGCTCCCATAAACACTTCACAGGCGGATTCCCGCCGTCCTACAAGCTGGTCATAGTGTAGTCTGTTGTTCTTTGTCATAGTTTCTGGTCTTTCCTTTCCCAACAAAAGGGAAAGGCTTTATGTTCAATGTCTTACGACAATCTTTTCCCCTTGAATTTCTGTATCAGTTCCGGCCGGCTGCCTACTCCGAGTGCGGCGAACGCCTGTCTTCCCAACTGCTCGGCCGTACGCTTGCTGTTGCCCAGTGTCTCGGCTATCTGCTCGTAGGTGAGTTCCGTATTGGCCAGCAGTTGCGCCACCCTTGCCTGGGACGGGGTGAGTCCGCATTCGTACAGAGGATTGCATCCTACCACAATCTTGTCCCTGTACCGTTCGTCATATCCGTTGAAACGGCAGGTGGCCCTTCTCGGGCAATGCGTGAACTCCATGTGGAGACCACCTTCTGCATCGCAGTCCAGCACCTCGTCACAACGTCCGAACACGCAGTTCATTGATTGAACGGCCAGGTGCGCCCTGTATACATTGGGGACTGCCTTCACTGTCTTGTAGTCACCGGCAAGGTCTCTTTGAAGAATTTGGTCAATAGCGGTCAGATGGGCGCTGTAATGCTCTTCCATGCGGCTCAGGTATTCCACCACAAAGTCATATCCTGTGACTCCGTCGTTCTTCACCACAATCCTCCGTCCGTCAGCAAACTCCACGTTCACCTGTCCGTCACGCATCCTTGTCTCCGCTTCCCATCCTTTCATCATTTTCAGTTTTTAATGTCCACATTCTCCCGCCAGTATCTGTATACGGTGCTGATTCCCTTCATCTCCAGTTCCGAAAAGTCATTCCTTGAAAATCTCTTCCAGGTGGTGGCATAGCACATCTGCCTTGTCTCCATGAAGTTGCAGAACTGCTTCTTCACGCATTTGCGCCACAAGTCTTCCGGTGTCCCATGGAAACCGAAGTCATCCATGCACCTTACAATACCGGACCCCTCCCATGTCTTGACCCTTCCTCTCCTGAGCTTTTCATACATGGTCCGCCATGGAACGCCGTAGTTCTCTTCCGTCCACTTGGCGAAACGATGGATCCGACCCCGCTTCACAGCGCTGCCCCTATACGTAGAAATACGCATTTTGGGCACTTTTTTAACGTTTTCGTTCATACTTTCTTTTAAATTCAGTAAATTTACACAGCAAAGTTACAGAAAATATATTGTTTGGCAAATATATTCTATACTTTATTTTCATAAAAGGCGAAAATATGTACCACTTGAACTACAAACTCATTGAAAAACTGCCTTCCATATTGCGGATACCGAAGAAGGAATTCGCCAGAAGATGCGGGGTCCAGTATCCCACCTTCCAGAAATGGACAGCCGGAGAAATATCCTGCGAGTCGCTGGTAAGGATATGCAATCTGTTCCGTGTAAGCCTGTCATCCTTCATCACACTGGAGGAGAATCCTGTCATCACAGATAGGGAAACGGACTATGTGATATCCGAAGACCGATGGGCTCCGGTGGAATGGCGCAATGAAGAGATACTTTCCCTTTTCGGAGAGAAGGGGATAACGGGCATACCGAAGACACAGGCGTCATCCATGCTCGGATTTGCATCCAACCAGATATTCGACCATTGGGCGAAATCACCGTCCGCCACCAAAATGAAGGACCTGCTGAACATGCTCAACACATTCCAGCTTGACGCGTCGTACATGTTCAGTGACCCGAACTCCCTGATTCCGGCACCCAACTGGCAGATAGGGGACAGGCATATTGCGGATATCCTGGAGGAACGCCTTAGCGGATTCAAGGAAATGGCAAGACGCGAGGCCGAAAGGGAAAGGGATTACCGCACAGTCGTAGCGGAAAGGGACCGCCTGCAGCGGGAACTCCGCATGTTGCGCATGAAGCGGGACGGAACACAGACAGGTACTTTGGATTCCCCATTCAAGAACAGCGGCTATACCTTCCACTCGGAATTATGGGAGAGCCTTCCGGAACTCTTCGATATGCCAAGACGTGAATTCTGCGAGGCGGTAGGAATAAACTACAGCAAGCTAAAGGAGACACGCAACGTACCCGTTCCTTCGGTGGTGGCTGCATGCAACCTTCTGCGCATGAGCATATCGCACTTTTTCGTGCCGAAGAACGAGGCGGCTCCTGTACAGGACCGTGCCTTTTACCAGATATCACCGAGACTGTTCGTGCCGATTGAGAACTGCATGTGGCGCATCAACTTCCTTTTCGGACGGTACAGCGCCCTGGACTACAGCATTGAGCGGACAGGCCTGTCCTATACAGGATTCCGTTCCCTTCAGAGCGACAAGGAGACGTCACGCGTCCTTACGCTCTGCGACGTATGCTCGCAGTTCAATATATCACCGGGAGTGTTCTTCAACGACGGGAACCGTCGAAAGGCCGCTTACCTGCAGTCACAGAACGAAAGGCTGCTGCTGAACGCCATTGAGGTGATGATGGAGAACGAGAAGCTCAGGGAGACCGTGCGCAGGCTGAAGGAAAAGCAGGATACCGCAGAATAAACGACTGCTATACAATTTATATATGTACGTGTGAAACGATGTTGAATGACGAAAGTCCGCCGTCCGTGAGGATGGCGGACTTTTTCTTTTCTTCTTTGTGAACCTTTTCAATCCTCCTTTGTTATGCATTTATAGTTGTTTAGAATTTTATTCCATTTCAGGTTTTCCATCCGTGAGGACAGGAAGGCCTTGCAAGGATCATTGTTAGTCAAAATTATCCGGTAGAGACCGGAAACGAAGCCGCCGTCCGGGATGGATGACGGCTTTGTTTTTATCAGTCCGACACAAAGGACATCTAAAACCACGTCCCACTTTTTGTCCTTCATTTCGACTGTGCCTTGTGGTAACTTTGAGTAAAATTAAACTACTTAACTTATGGCGAAATACGGATCTACCTTGGCGGAAGTCAAGGTGTACATCAACGGCAAGGACCAGGCTAAGAAGGAGTTGGAAGAACTCAAGGACGTAGCCAAGCAATACAAGGACCAAATGACCCTTGCCAACAACCAGATGCTGAAAGCTGCCGAACAGATGGCTGAAGCACGTGAACGTGCCAATAAGTATTCAGGCAACAAGGATTCCGCCGGATACAAGGCTGCAGTAGATGACGAACTTAGAGCCCAAGCGGCTCATGACGAAGCTCAGAAGCGCTTTAAGGAGAACCAGACAGAGCACAAGAAGTACCAGCGTCTAATCAACGAATCTGAAAAACTGACGGTGGATTTGGCCACAGCCATGAGCCGTCTGTCCGAGCAGGATATCAAACATCTCCGTCTGCTCCAACGCCAACTGGACGCAATCCGGAATCAGATCAATCCGAAAGAGGACAAGGACGGTACATTCCTCAACTATGTGAACAATGCCATCAAGCAGGTTTCAGACACAATCAGGAACCGCAAAGGTGAACTGGTTGAATTTTCGGACATCGCCAAGAACCTCACAAACGTGGACGACCGCTCGCTTGACAATGTCATCAAGCGTCTGAAGGACCTTATTGCGACCACCGACAAGGTTGATGTAGACAAAATCAAGCAGTACAAGGACGAACTCGCAAAGGCTGAAGGTGAAAGGAACAGACGCTTTAAGGTCGAAGCCATGGATGTACAGACGCTGGTGAAGGGAAACCAATGGAAGGGTACCATTGAAGAGACGCAGCGTGCCATCAAACTGCAGGAAGAGTACAAGAAGTCACTCAAGACTACGGACGCCAAAGGACTGAAGGCCGTAGAAGATACCATCGAAGGGTTGAACAAGAAACTGGACGCCTATCAGAAAAAGCAGACAGCATCTGTCATGAAAGACCTTAAAAACAGCAGTTATGCACAGATACAGTCTGCAATCGAGCACGCCAAGAAACTTCAGCAGGCAGCAAAGCCGGGTTCTTCTGCCTGGAACAACTATGGCAAGCAGATAGCCAACGCTACGCTTTATCTGGAAAAATGGAACGACCAGAGCAAGCGTACCAAAATGGTGGAAATATCCAAGCAGGATCTCGGCAAACTGAGCGATGAAGACTTGAAGCAGAGTCTCCGATATTGGGACGGCATGGTCAATGGAATCGGCCGCACCAATGTAGCGATGAAACAGTACAAGGATATCTACGACCGTCTGCACGCGGAAAGCAGCAAGCGTGCCGACACGCTGATGACATCCGTTGAAGGAGGAGACCTTGGAGGGAATATAGACAACATGGAACGCCGGTTGAAGATTCTTCAGGAATTCCGTGGCACAATAGACTCAACCAAGCCTGACGCCTACGTCCGTATTGACTCGGTCATCGAAAAGCTCAAGCAGGGTATCAAGGAAACCAAGGAAGGCTTCATGTCATTTAGTGAGGCCATGACCAAGGCTTCAGCCATTGCAGGAGGCTCGTTTAACGGAACACTCGAAGACCTCGAAAAACTGCAGAAGGTGATCAAGGAAGGAATCAATTCCGAACTTAACCTTTCAGACCCTAAAGATATAACCCGTCTGAAAGACGCTCAGAAACTGCTCGAGGATATAGCCAAGAAGCAACAGGAGGCCTCTCGGGCTCGGTTGGAAGAGCAGGCCAAGGATACACAGGTCAAAGTGGAAGGAGGAACCTATAAGGGAACTATCGAGGAAACCGAAAAGGCCATTGAAGTACAGAAACAGTACATGAAGCTGCTCGATACCACCGATGCTGCCGGCATCAAGAAGGTGGAAGAGACCATTGAGGCCCTGCAGCGGAAACTTCAACAAGCCAAAAACGACCTTCTGGACTACAACTCCGCCATGAAGGAGGTGGACAGAATGAACAAAGGTACTTGGAAAGGAACGCTTGAAGACCTTGAAAAAATCAGGAAGTCACTGGAATACCACAAAAGAAACAAACTCGAAATCGGAGGAGATACGGATGAACTGAAGAAGATTGAAAAGGCTCTGCACGAGATAGACAAGACATCAAGAGGCGCACACATGTCAATGTCCGACATTGACGACCTTCTGAAAAGACTGGATTCCGCTTCCGTGGAAGAACTGACAAAGGCAGCCAAGGAACTGCAGGACCAGCTCAATGATGCAGCCAGAGGAACGGAAGAATATACGGAAGTGGCAGCCAAGCTCCGTGAAGTGAACCTTGAACTCAAGAAGGCGAAAAAAGAGTGGGAAGGTCAGGAAAATGTAGTCACCCGTACCGCCAAGCGTCTTGCTGCATACGTAGCCGTATATGGGGGCTTCAATGAAATCATCGGCAAGATGAAGGAGATGACGCACATGAACCTCCAACTTTCAGATTCCATGGCGGACGTTCAGAAGACAACCGGTTTGACAGGGGTGGAACTTCAGGAACTGGGTCGCTCGCTGGAACGACTTGACACCCGTACAGCCACCACTGAACTTTACCAGCTTGCCGCAGCAGCCGGTCAGATAGGCTTGAAGACCCAGGAAGACGTTCTCGGCTTTGCGAAGGCTGCCAATACCATCAGTGTAGCCTTGAACGAATTGGGTGCGGAAGGTTCGGCTTCGCTCATGAAAATCGCAACCCTTACGGGTGAAGTGGAAAGATACGGCACTGAACAGGCCTTGACCCGTGTAGGTTCCGCCATCAACGAACTGACCGCAAACTCTGCCGCTACAGCAGGTCCGATTGCAGACTTTATCAGTCGTGTCGGCGGTATTGCCAGCGCTTCAAAAATGGCTATCCACGAGATGGCGGCACTTGGTGCGGCTACCGATGCAAGCGCACAGTCCATTGAAATCGCAGGAACCTCGATGAACAAGTTCATCACGGCTTTGGTTTCGAATACCGAAAATATCGCTTACGCCACCAACTTGAGTGCCAGGGAACTGCAGACACTCATCAACGAAGGTAATACCATGCAGGCTGTTATCCGCGTGCTTGAATCCATGCAGACCATGGATAGAAGCGGAATTTCCGCAGCCATGAAGGAGTTGGGGTCGGAAGGAGCCCGTATGAACCAGTATATAGCGTCCATGGTTTCCAACCTTGACTTGCTTAAAGCACAGTTGGCGCTATCGAAGGAGGCATTCGATGAAAACGTATCCGTTCTCAACGAATACAATGTCAAGCAGGAATCGGCTCTCGGTATCCTCCAGCGTATGAAGAACAGCTTCATGGATACGTTTGTCAATTCCAGGATGACTGTCATACTGAAGGATATCCTCCAGTCAATCGCAGCCATGCCGCATTGGTTCGAGCAGCACCGTCTTGCCTTGCTAGGCTTGCGTGTTATGATTGCATCCATCATTGCGTTCAGAATCCCGTTCCTGCTAAATGCCCTGATGAAGAATCTCTGGGGGTTGTACGGTCTGCTGTCAGGTCCGTTCAAGGCCGCTATGCTTTCATTCAACAATTCATGGAGAATGGCTGCTGTAAATGTAACGGCGGCAGGCATGTCAATCAACGGCTTTACAGGAAAGCTCCGGATACTTTGGACTATGATAAAGGCAAACCCGTTAGGACTCTTATTGACCGTTGCCACTGCCGTTGCCACTGCATTTTATCATTTCCGGGAAGAGACGGACAAGGTGGCAAAGGCAACCGCCGAGCTCACCAGAAAACACACCCGTCAGATAGAAGAGCTGCAGGCCTTGAGAAACGCACTCGAAGCAACCAACACTTCGTATGCAGTCAAGGCTGCCGCCATGAAGGAAATCAATTCGCTTTACAGCAAGTATCTCGGATTCGAGCTTAGCGAACTGGACAACTATGAAAAGAAGAAGGCTGCCTTGGATTACATCAATGCCAAACTGAAGGAAAACCAGACCCTTGAAATGGCAGCCCGTCAGAAGGAAGTCTATACCGAAGAGTTCAACAAGGACACGGAAAAGAATCTGGAAGGAATTACCGAAGCCTTGATGTCAATTCCGGAAATCGGAGCGAAGCGCCTTACTGAAGCGATGGCTGTCATGCATAAGGCTATCAATGAAGGAGCAACCACCACCGAGGAAGTAATAAGGAAACTGGGCGAGCACTTCAAGACCACTGTGGAATTTGATGATGACGAGTGGGGATTCTTGCCGAACATCGTTTCCGTGCTTACAGACACGAACCTTGAGAGTCTCGAGGCTTATGTTGAGAAATACAGCACCCTGCAACAGCAGTTGGCAGGTACAGACGAATATTTCAACGGGCAGAAACTGGAAAACCAGCGCATCAGCGATGAAGCGTTGGAAAGGTTGGCCATTGAGCATCAGAACAAGATAGCGGCCATTACAGCCAACCATCAGGAACAGCTGGAAGAGTTGCAGAAAAAAGGCTCTGCGATGACAGAGGCGGAGCAGATGGCCCACCTGCAAAACCTGCTCAAGGAACAGGAACAGTATCAGAAGACTGCTGAAAAGATGTTGCAGCGAGCCAGGGAGAAAGACGAAGAAACCATTTCCCGATTCACCAACAAAGACACGAAAGAAATAGACCTTGGCAACATGCACGCCTATTACAGAGGCGAGACAAAGACCATCGTAAGCACGCGTGTCAATGAACTGAACGACCTCCGTTCGCAAATGGCAAAGATCCGCAAACAGATGGCTGACGATGAAAGGGCCTTGGACGAAGCTACCGAAAGACTGCGTCTTGCCGAGCAGAAGGAAAACAACGAAGCGGAAATCCAAGCAGCTAAGGATGCTGTCGAAGCGAAGAAGAAGGCTATCAACGACGGAAATGAAGCCATCATCCGAAATGAGATGAAATGGAATGCCAAGTATGCCGAGCTGCAGACCTGGGCCACCTCGGATGCCCGTAAGAAATGGAGCGAAACAGTGGAGGAAATCGGAGGCAATATCCGATCGCTACAAATCCAGATTGCAGGCGACCCTTGGGGCAAGGCTTTCGACTTGAAGGACTGGAAGCAGTTCCCTTCACTTATTGAAGGGTTGGAAGACGCGAGCATCACTTCACTGGTACAAGGGTTTGAAAAGTTGCGGGACAACACCAAGCTGATTACGCAGGATGTGGACGCATTCAACAAGATGTTCGACCTCAAGACCCCTCTGAAGGACCTGAACGAAGTGAATACTCAGGTCTTCAGGTGGTTGGCGCAGATCCGTGCGGAATTGAAGCGACGAGACAGGAACACCACCGGCGCTCCGATATTCACCAACGCCAAGGAAGAGCTCGATCTTGTAATGAAAAACCTGCAGACGCACTTCCTGAAGCGTCAGGCGGAAATCCGCAAGGCATACATTGACGGGGCTATCACGACCGAAGAAATGGACCGCCGCTTGTCAGAAAACGACCGCGTGTTTGTAAATGAGCGCATCGAGTTGAGGAAGATGCTGTTGGGTGAAAACAGCAACTTCCTGAAGGAACTCTATCCGGAATTGTCCGATACAGACCTTGCCAAGCTCCGTCTCGACCTGCAGGCATTGGAGGACGGTGTGACGGATGACTTGCGCAAGACTTTGGAAGAAGATGAGAATCTTGTACTTGAAAGCGCCATCAAGATCCGCCAGGCCATGGAGAAGGAACTGCTCGCCAACGACCCGTTCGGAACGCTCCGTGACAGATTCCGCAGCGGACTTGACGAACTTCAGCTGATGACAAGCCAGTTCGAAAGGGACCAGGCAAGACTCTTGAATGATGCATTCAAGGATTTGGGCCAGAATATGGGAGACGAATACATGGGACTGGACGAAGCCGGACAGCAGGAGCGTCTTGACTTCCTGATGAAACTTGCACAGATGTCCTATACCATTGACAGGGACGGCCTGCGTCAGATGTTCGAGAGCCATGGGGAATACTACAACTGGGTATCCCACCTTGACGACACGCAGATGGATGTCATGCTCAACAAGCTGCAATGGTTCTATGACGAGTCTCTTCTCAAACAGAACACTTACAAGGAGAGGTTGTTGAAGGCGC
>JAEIGA010008020.1_pt1 | contig 16011 bp, 13 predicted proteins | sample 9270691 | NCBI WGS metagenome assembly JAEIGA01 (sample SAMN17057246, study PRJNA624740) | gut metagenome | biome: biome; isolation source: fecal sample | host: Bos grunniens | place: China: Xizang | collected 2019
AAAGCAATAAATAATTGCATTGAGCAGAAAAGGGGAAAATAACGCAGGACTTCTAATCACCGTGATATTTCATCTCACGGTGATTGTTGTGTTGCTGTTATACCAGATTGATGCGACAGTCCGTAGGGAGGAGAGTTTTGTCATCGACTTCTCAAAACAGGAGGAAATCGAGAGACAGATCAAGGAGATGGAGGAGATGGAAAAGGAAATCGCAAAGCTCGATGCTATCAGACAGCGTCTGGAACAGAAAATCAACCAGTCATCCCCACAGCAGGTAAGAAATATCGCCGTTGATAATAGCGGTCCTTTAAAGGATGACCGAGGTACAGATGCCGAGCAGCTGTATAAGGACGCTGAAAGACTGGCACAAGACCTCAAGAACGGTCAGAAAAGCAATGCGTTTGAGGAGAAGTACACTGATGACGCAGTGGACCTTGGAGGAGGAAAGAAGGACTCTGGGAAGTCTGACAAGGTTTATAGCGGACCTTCGGTACTTTCATACACACTTGACGGCAGGAAGGCCAGCAAGCTGCCTATTCCGGCTTATAGATGCTATGCAGGAGGTGAGGTGACGGTAATCATCATTGTGAATCCACAGGGGTCGGTCATCGGAGCCGAAGTCAAGGATGACATATCGTCAACCGATCAGTGTCTGCGTAATTTTGCTGTCAGAGCAGCACGTCTGTCAAAATTCTCTCAGTCATCTACTGCACCGGCACGTCAGACCGGAGAAATCGTATACAGATTTATAGCGCAGTAAATAATAAAGACATACAATAAACTACTGATTATTAGAGCAGTTCGAAGAGGGTTTGGAGGTGGGATTGGGCCTGGATCATATCTATCTGATGCTGATAGGATTGCCAGGTCTGGCGGAAGGCTGCCATGTTCTCCTGCTTCAATGGTTCTGCAGGCGGCGAGTCCATCTTGAGAGGGTTGATCGGAGTGCCGTTTTTCCATACACGGAAGTCAAGATGAGGTCCTGTTGAGCGTCCTGTCGAACCGACATATCCGATCACATCACCCTGACGGACACGCTGTCCGACCTTCAATCCTTTGGCATATCCTGACAGGTGCAGATAAGCTGTCGAATATACTGAGTTGTGGCGGATTCTGATTGTGTTTCCGCCTGCACCTTCATACTTCATGCTCGTAATGGTTCCGTCTCCGATAGTCATCACTGGAGTGCCTTTCGGTGCAGCGTAGTCGACTCCGGTGTGCGGCTGTACCTTTCTTGTTACAGGGTGCTTGCGTGCGTACGAGAAGCCGGAACTGATCCTTGAAAACTTGAGAGGAGCCTTGAGGAAAGCCTTCCTCATGCTCTCTCCCTTTTCGTTCCACCAGAGGTTACCTCCATCATTCTGGTCATACATTATAGCAGGGAAATCCTGAAGTCCATGCGAGAAGACAGCATACCTTACCGTGTCAACCGCTATTACTTCTCCATCACAGACAGTCTCCTGATAAAGGACTCTGAAACGGTCACCCTTCTGAAGGCCGAAGAAGTCTACAGTCCACGCGTAAATATCTGACAGGCTGAGGATTAAGAGTGGAGAAACATCTGCTGCAAGCATGTCATTCCAAAGAGAGGATTTTATTGTGACATCAGCATATCTTTCATTGCGGACAACCGGTTTTTCATAGATCCAAAGATTGTATGGCTCGGAGCAGTCGAAGACAATCTGGTGCATCCTGTCGCGGTCATAGACCAGATACTCAAGAGTATTTTCTGCTGAAAAATATGCCTTGTAAGTATTGCCTACCCTGAGAGTCCTGACATCAAAAAGGGTGTCGCAGACCTGGGTCAGATTGTAGGCCTCCTGGGCCGTCATGCCAAGCGATCCGAGCAGGGTCGAAAAGAACTGTCCGGACTTCACTTTTCCTTCCTCGCAGCGCAGGGAATCCGGGTTGAAGCCAAGCACATCGACCTCGCCTTCCTGTTCTTCGAAATGTTCCTGAGCAGCAGCATCACCGGTGGAAGAAGAGGAACTTCCGCAAGAAGAGAACGAAGCGGTTATAAAAACCAATAAAACACTAATTATCAATAACTTATTACTATTCATCACTATATCATTTAGAGTGTAGTGCAAAGGTAGCTAAAATTTGGTGGAAAAAAATGTAAGAAAATGTAAGAAAGTGGAAAAATATTTATATTTTTGCAGAACATTTATCAAAGTGGGAAATGACAGGAGTTTTCGGCACATACAGCGCAAAGATCGATGACAAAGGAAGAGTTGTAATTCCTTCTGCCATCAAGAATGCCGTACCTGCCGATCAACTCCCGCTCATCATCAGAAAAGACATCTACTCCAACTGCCTCGAAATGTACACAATGCCCGAGTGGACAATCTATTCCGACTCGGTAAGAGCAAAACTGGACATCCCGTTCAACGAGGAGGACATGATGTACTGGAGAACATTCATGGCCGACACGGTATCTGCGACTCCGGACCCGAAGGTCGGAAGAATCTCTATTCCGAAGGAGCTTCTTGATAAATGCGGCATCGTCAAGGAAGTGGTATTCTCCTGCCTTGGTTACAAGGTCGAAATCTGGGCGAAAGAGGCTGTCGAAGGAAGCAAGCTTCCGGAAGACCAGTATAAGGCCAAGAGCAAGAGCCTGGCAGGCAAGAAATAAAAGGAGGCCAGCCATGTCCGAATATCATAACCCCGTACTGCTCGATGAAAGCATTTCCGCTTTGATCGACTCTCCTAAAGGAATATATGCTGACGCCACCTTCGGTGGAGGCGGACACACTTCGGAAATCCTAAGAAGGATAGATCCGGAGGGACGTGTCATTTCATTTGACCGAGACAGCGACGCAATAGCAAACAAGCCCGACGACGAGCGCCTGACACTTATCAGAAGTGATTTCAGATGGATTCAGAATCACATCATCCACCAAGGCTATAGCGAAGGCATAGACGGAATCCTTGCCGACCTCGGAGTGTCTTCCCATCAGTTCGACACCGCAGAGAGAGGATTTTCGTTCAGATACGAAGCTCCATTGGACATGAGGATGAACCAGGAGGCCCAGACCACAGCAGCAGACATCATCAATAGCTACAGCATGGAAGACCTCGAGAAGATTCTGAGGCTCTACGGCGAAGTCGACAACAGCCGAAAGATAGCACAGCTGATCTGCAAGGCAAGGGAACTCTCTCCTATCAACACGACCGGAGAACTCGGAAAGGCAATCGAAAGCGTCCTGCCGAAATTTGCAGAGCACAAGTTCCTCGCAAAAGTCTACCAGGCACTCCGAATAGAGGTCAACCAGGAGATGAAGTCACTGGAGAAGTTCCTCATCGGTGCTGCAAAGTCACTGAAGCCAGGTGGAAAGCTCGTGATAATAACCTATCACTCGCTCGAAGACAGGATGGTCAAGAATTTCATCAAGGCCGGCAACATCGACGGGAAGGTAGAAAAAGATTTCTTCGGCAACGCGACAGCACCGCTCAAGGCGGTAAACCGCAAGCCGATACTTCCGCAGGAGGAAGAAATAGCATCAAACACAAGAGCGCGCAGCGCAAAACTAAGAATAGCAGAAAAGAGCCTGTAAAGCAATGGGAGCAGAGAAACAGAAGGATAAGATTACGTTCAGCCAGATTTCCGATGCGCTGTTCAGCGGAAATCTGCTGATCCTGCTGGGAGTAGACAAACTCCTCCCACATATCCTTGTGCTCTTCGCTCTCGGCTGGATCAACATCTTCATGAATTACAGGATCGAACAGGTCATGGCAGAGGTAGAAAAGAACAAAATCACCCTGGAGAACTACAGGATATACCACGCCCAGAAAACTTACCAGTTCGTAAAGATGGGAAGAATCAGTACAGTGGAAAACATGCTTGAACAGGGCGGCTCAGAACTGACAGCTCCGGTAAAACCGGCAGAAACCATCATAAACGACTAACCTATTATGGCAAAACAGGATATGGAAACACGCAAAGAAAAAGAGAAGAACAGGCCCAGCCGAGTTCTGATGCATCTGCGTGTAGTCTTTCTTGCCGTATCGATGCTGGTAGCCGGAAAGATCATCTACCTTCAATACATCTGGGAGCCGAATTCCAAATTCGTAAAGGATTTCAAACCGGCAAAGCAGAAGGAAATCATTGAGCCTGAAAGAGGATCCATTCTGGACCACAACGGAAGACTGCTTGCAATCTCTACTCCGTTATATAATATAAGAATGGACTGCTATGTACAGAAAGAGCACAACGAGCAGGACAAGGAAAAGGGAATGGAGGCTGAGGAGGAATGGCTGAAAAATGCCAGACTGCTGTCGGGCGGACTTGCAAGAACACTTAAAGAACCGGGCAAAGACTCGCTCTACTATTGGAGCCTGATCCGCAAGGGCAGAACCGAGAAGAAGAGATATGTCAGCATTGCCAGAAACATAGACCATGGCGTACTCCTGGAGCTCCAGGATCTGCCTCTTTTCAACCTCCCTGGTCACAAGGGAGGTCTCATCGTTGAAAAGGTAGACAGACGTCTGTACCCATATGGCAGTCTTGCAAGGAGAGTAATCGGCTATGTAAAGAACAACGATGACACCAGCGCAATCCATGTCGGGATAGAGGGGAAATATCACTACCTCCTCCACGGAACAAAGGGAGTCGCATGGAAAAAGAAGACCGACAAATGGAAAAGCATCGAGGATAAGGACAGCACATATACCGCGGCTGAGGACGGAGCCGATGTCCGGACCACACTCGACATCAACATGCAGGACATTGCAGACAAGGCTCTGAGAAAGAACATGGCCGCAAACCAGTTCATCAAGGAAGGTTGCGTAGTGATCATGGACGTAAAGACCGGAGCCATCAGAGCAATGGTCAACCTGCAGAAAGACAGCCTCGGCAACTATTTCGAGTCTTTCAATATGGCAGCCGGCCGACCGGCAGAACCAGGTTCCGTATTCAAGGCCGTTACCCTTACCACACTTCTGGAAGACAAAAAGGTAGAACTTGAGACAAGAATTCCTACCAGACACGGAATCATGGAGGAATACCCTCTGAACGAGGTAGCACAGGACAACTACATCGTAAACTACGAAAGAAACACAGGAGAAAGCAGAATTTCCGTCATCCACGGATTCCAGATATCCTCAAACTATGTATTCCGCCGACTGGTGAAAGATAACTATGGAGAAAATCCGGAAGAGTTTACAAGCCGTCTGCATTCATACAACCTTGGAGCAAACTTTGATTTCGAGCTCACAGAGAGAGGCAGCGGAAAACCGAGCATTCCAGACCCTCGCGAAAAGAGCTGGAGCAGAACAAGCCTGATATCATCCGCAATCGGATACTCAGTAAAGGTAACGCCTCTTCAGGTTGCTACATTCTACAACGCAATAGCAAATGGCGGCAAGATGATGAAGCCATATATCGTTGAATGTACAGAGCGCGACGGTGTGGCAGAAAAGGTAAATAAGCCTACGCTTCTCAATTCAATCTGCTCTGAGGCAACTGCCGATACACTTACAAGAGCACTAAAGAGAGTAACTTCCGAGGGTACGGCAAAGGTACTTAAGAACGCCAGGTGTCAGGTTGCAGGTAAAACCGGTACGTCAAGAATGTATCTCACACCAAAGGAACAGAAAGGAAGCGGCAACCCTTACGAAGACATCAACGGAAGAAAGAGACATCAGGGAACATTCGTAGGATTCTTCCCGGCAGATGAACCTAAATACACTGCCATCGTGGTGACCTACACTGGACTGCTGGATATGGGCGTAAATGTTTACGGAGGAGCAGAGGCTGCAAAGACCTTCAAGGACATCGTTGACGGAGTCTGGTCACACGAGACTGAATGGAGCCAGGAAATCGAAGCCGACGGAAACATACCTGAGATGAAGGCAAGGAACATCACAACGGACCGGACAGAAGGCTCCCCAGTGCCGGATGTCATAGGAATGGGACTGACTGACGCGCTATACACAATCGAAAACTGTGGCTATATATGCGAATATTCCGGAACCGGACATGTAACGTCACAAGTACCGAAGCCTGGCAGCGCATCACCAAAAGGACGAACAATTAAAATTGTGCTCAAATGAGACTTGACAAGATCATACGCAATATCGGCGGAACATATATCGCCGGAGATGGGGCAGCTGAAATTGACTCAATATGCAGCGATTCCAGGAAAGTGACCCGAGGGTCGCTTTTCGTGGCTGTCAAAGGGTTTGCTTATGATGGTCACGAATACATATCCAGAGCTATAGGCAAGGGAGCCAGAGCTGTCGTGTACGAGGATGAACAAGCAATTGAGAATCAGAGACATGGGATTCTTGAAGAAGGCATATCGCTCATCAAGGTAGAATCATCCAGAAAGGCATTGGCGCTGATTTCATCGAATTTCTACGGTAATCCTTCTGAAAAGCTGACCTTGGTCGGAATTACCGGAACAAACGGAAAGACCACTACTGTGACTCTGCTGTACAGGATGTTCATGTCGCTTGGATACAACTGCGGACTTCTCTCGACCATTGCAAACTATGTCGGCACAAAGGGTAGAGAAGCAGTCAACACGACATCTGACCCGATCACGATCAATTCAATGCTGGCCGAGATGGTCGACGCCGGATGTGAATACTGCTTCATGGAGGTAAGTTCCATCGGAGTCGAGCAGTCAAGAGTCGACGGGCTGAAGTTCAAGGCAGGAATATTCTCGAACCTCACCCATGACCATCTGGACTACCACAAGACATTTGCCGAGTATCTCAGATGCAAGAAACTTTTCTTTGACACATTGCCGGCAGAGGCCTATGCCATCACGAACATCGATGACAGGAACGGAATGGTGATGCTCCAGAACACCAAGGCGAAGGCCGTAACTTACTCATGCAAAAGCATAGCGGACCACACATGCAAGGTCATGGAACAGAGCTTCGACGGCATGCTTGTAAAGATTGACGGCAAAGAGGCATGGTGCAGGCTGATAGGAATGCACAACGCATACAACCTCCTTGCGATATACACAACGGCAGTAACCCTGGGAACAGATCCGGAAGAAGTGCTGACAGCGATGAGTACCTTGGCTCCTGCTCCAGGAAGGCTCGAGAACATCAACGGTCCAAGGGACATATCGGTAATCATCGACTACGCCCACACTCCCGATGCGCTTGAGAACGTACTCAAGACCCTGAGGGAGATTGCACCGGAAAAGCAGCTGATCTGCTTGTTCGGATGCGGCGGAGACAGGGACAGGACCAAGAGACCAGAGATGGGAAAGATCGCGCAGAAGATGGCAGACAGGATAATAGTCACATCGGACAACAGCCGCACAGAGAAGACTGCAGACATCATGGCCGACATCAAGGAAGGAATGGACGTAAGCGGCAGAGCCAGATCCCTGTTCATCGAAGACAGAGAGCAGGCCATCAGGACAGCGATCATGATTGCGGACGAAGGAGCGACAATACTCCTTGCCGGCAAAGGCCATGAGACCTACCAGATCAACGGAACCGAAAAGGTTCACTTTGACGAAAAAGAGATAGTAACCGGAATATTTAACGAAACAAGATGATATACCACCTTTTAGAAGCGCTCAAGAACCTTGACATTCCTGGACAGGGTCTTTTCCACTACATGTCCTTCAGAGCGATCATTTCATTTACCGCAGCTCTGCTGATCTCCATCTTTGCAGGAAGAAGGATCATCTCATGGCTGCAGAAGAAGCAGATCGGCGAGACAATCCGAGATCTCGGCCTCGAAGGCCAGATGCAGAAGAAAGGCACCCCGACAATGGGAGGCATCATCATCTACATCTCGATTGTGATACCGGTACTGCTCTTTGCTGACCTGACAAACATATATACAATACTGCTGCTTGTCAGCACGACCTGGTTCTTCCTCATCGGCTTCGCTGACGACTACATCAAGGTCTTCAGGAAGAACAAGGATGGCATGAGCGAGAAAGGAAAGCTTGCTGGCCAGGGTCTGATGGCGCTTGCAATCGGACTCGCAGTATGTTTCAGCGGGCAGATCGTAGTCAGAGAAGACATACAGCCCGAGGACAACGTTGTCGCAATATCCGAGCAGATAGAAGGACATCAGGAAGTCCAGGCTGAAAGCATGGACATGGTCAAGAGCACCAAGACCACTATCCCGTTCGTAAAGAGCCACGAATTCGATTACAAGTGGCTGTCTCCTTTCAAAGGTACATGGGGATGGTACTGCAAATGGGCCATCTATGTACTCATGATCATCATCGTTATCACAGCGTGCTCGAATGGAGTGAATCTTACAGACGGCATGGACGGCCTTGCGGCCGGAACCTCAGCCATAGTCGGAGTCGTTCTGGGAATATTCGCATGGCTCGGAGGTAACATCGTGAACGCGGACTACCTCAACATCATGTACATCCCGGGCAGCGGTGAGGTTGCCGTGTTCATGGCTGCTCTTGTAGGCGCTCTGATCGGCTTCCTGTGGTACAACACGTATCCGGCACAGGTATTCATGGGCGATACCGGAAGCCTCATGCTTGGAGGTATAATCGGCGTAACTGCCGTATTGATCAGAAAGGAACTGCTGATTCCCATCCTCTGCGGAATCTTCTTCGCAGAGAGCGTATCGGTGCTGATGCAGAGATTTTATTTCAAATATACAAAGAAGAAGTACGGTGAAGGCAGAAGGATCTTCAAGATGGCTCCCCTGCACCACCACTACCAGAAGGAAGGTATCCCGTGTCTGCTGAACAAGCCGGCGAAGGCGCTTCCGGAGGCCAAGATCGTAACAAGGTTCTGGATCGTGGGAATGATACTCGCGGTCGTAACGATAGCATTGCTTAAGGTTAGATAATTCGTAGTCATGTCAAGAGTAGTAGTATTAGGAGGAGGAGAAAGCGGAGTAGGTTCCGCAGTCCTCGCAAAGGCAAAAGGATTCGATGTATTCCTCTCGGATATGGGAAACATTTCCGAGAAGTACGCTGCCATGCTCCAGGAGTGGGATATCCCATACGAGCAGGGCAAGCACTCTGAGGAACTTATCCTCAACGCGGATGAGGTAATCAAGAGTCCCGGCATCCCATCGACCGCACCGATGGTGAAAAAGATCATCGAGGGAGGCATCAATGTGATCTCGGAAATCGAGTTTGCTGGAAGATATGACTCTGCAAAGAAGGTATGCATCACAGGAAGCAACGGAAAGACCACAACAACTTCACTGATCTACCACCTTCTCAAGAACGCAGGCCTCAACGTTGGCCTCGGAGGAAACATAGGCAAGAGCTACGCCTACCAGGTCGCTACCGAGCAGCACGACATCTATGTACTCGAGCTCAGCAGCTTCCAGCTTGACAATGTATACGACTTCAAGGCTGACATAGCCATCATTACCAACATCACTCCTGACCACCTTGACAGATATGACTACAAGATGGAAAACTACGTGAAGTCGAAATTCCGCATCACACGCAACATGTCCAGCGACGACTGTTTCATCTTCTGCTCAGATGATGAGATAACTATCAGACATCTTGACCAGATTGTGATGAAGGCGCAGAAGCTGCCGTTCTCGCAGAAGGAGGAGGTAAGTCAGGGAGCATTCGTACAGGGAGACAGAATGATCGTCCGCTACAAGGAGGAAGAATGCGACATGTACCTTCAGGAGCTTGCACTCGGCGGAAGGCATAACGTATATAACTCTATGGCAGCAGCAATCGCAGCCAAGGTCATGGATATCGACAACGACGCCATCCGTGAAGGTCTTGCAACATTCGAGGCAGTGGAGCACAGACTTGAGAAAGTGCTCAGCATCAAGGATGTACTTTACATAAACGACTCGAAGGCTACAAATGTGGATTCAGCATGGTACGCTCTCGAGTGCCAGACAAGACCGGTGGTATGGATCGTAGGCGGAACAGACAAGGGCAATGATTACAGCAGCCTTATACCTCTTGCACAGGAAAAGGTCAAGGCAATGATCTGCATGGGTCTGGACAATGCGAAGTTCCACGAATCATTCGCAGATGTGGTAGCTGAAATCCACGACGTAACATCGGCAAAGGACGCAGTGAGGCTGGCAAGTGAACTGGCAGAAAGCGGGGACGTAGTGCTCCTGTCACCATGTTGCGCAAGCTTTGACCTGTTCAAGAACTACGAAGACAGAGGACGACAGTTCAAGGAGGCCGTAAGGAGATTATAATGGAAGAAAAGAAATCATTTGGAAGCAGATTAGCTGACATATGGCATAAGATGCTGAATCTGGAAGGAGACAAGGTCATACTGATCATCATCCTTCTTCTGATACTCATCTCATTCCTTGCCATATTCTCGTCAACACCTCTTCTTCCATCACAGGAATCCAGACTCGGAACGATGAAGGACCATGGCATGGTTGCCCTGCTCGGAATCGGTCTGATGGGATTGCTGTACCGATTTGACATCAAATGGATAAAGTACCTCTCGCAGACTGGATTCGCATTGTCATTCCTGATGCTCGCAATGCTTATGATGAAGGTTGATCTTGGATTCATACGCGCGGAAACCATCAATGGAGCTACAAGAAACTTCTCGTTATTCGGAATGCAGATTCATGTATTCGAAATCGTAAAGGTAGCAATGGTCATGTACCTTGCATGGGCCATGACAGCGATCAACGAAGACAAGCAGGCAAGAAAGGAGAAGAGAAAGAGCGATACTCTGAGGCTGGCCAACTGGCTTGCAAGAAAGCATCCTAAACTAAAGTCTCTCAAGAAGACCATCTGGAAACGAGTCATTTACGTATACTTCCCATCACTGACTGTCATCGGAATGCTGTTCATCGGCAGCGGATCCAGCTCGATCCTGACATTCCTCGTGCTCGTTGCTGTGATGATAATCGGAGGCATGCCTGTCAAGGAACTTGCAATGGCAGGAGCAGCAGGTATCTGCTGCATAGGCACAATGGTCGGCATATACTACATCAGTGACGGAAATTACTGCAAAAGGGCGGGAACATTTGTCAGCCGATTGACGACTGACTACGACATGGACAGTCTGGAGGGGCTCAGAGGAGATGCATATTACAACATGCTGGACGAGATCAGGCAGCCCGAATCAGCAAAAGTAGCCGTTCACGAAGGCAAGTTATTAGGTAAGGGCATCGGAAACAGCACTCAGAAATACAAGGTCGACAACATATATGGAGACTACATGTACAGCTTCCTGATCGAAGAGTATGGATTGGTAGGAGGTATAATTGTAATCATGCTATATGTCAGCCTTCTGGCAAGAAGCTCGATCATAGCAAGAAAGTGCGAAGGCGACTTCGAGAAATACGCGATAGGAGGTCTTGCCGTCCTGATATCCGGTCAGGCATTCCTGCATATTCTCGTAAACGTCGACATAGGACCTATGACTGGACAGACACTCCCTCTGATCAGTCACGGCTCAAGCGCATTCCTGGTATTCTGTATCGCATTCGGAATCATCCTTTCAATAAGCCGTCTGGCTAACAAGAACTCATATGAAGTATAGAAAGATTCGCGCAATCATCAGTGGTGGCGGCACTGGAGGACATATTTTCCCGGCTTTGTCTATTGCGGACAAGCTGAAAGAACTGAACCCTGAAACTGAAATTCTTTTCGTAGGTGCTGAAGGAAGAATGGAGATGGAAAGGGTGCCGGCGGCAGGCTACGAAATCGTAGGTCTGCCGGTTGCCGGTCTTATGCGCAAGCTCACTTTGTCAAACCTGACGCTCCCGTTCAAAGTTATCAAGAGCGTGAGGATGGCAAAGAAGGTGATTCGCGATTTCAAGCCGGACATAGCAATCGGAGTAGGCGGATATGCAAGCGCTCCCCTTCTCTGGGCAGCCGGACGGATGGGCATTCCGACCCTTATCCAGGAGCAGAACGGATTCGCAGGTCTTACCAACAAGATACTTGGAAAGAAAGCGAAGTCGATATGTGTCGCATACGAGGGCATGGAGAGATTCTTCCCAGCAGAGAGGATAGTCCTGACAGGAAACCCTATCCGCAAGGAAATTGTACCGACAGACGAAGCAATGAAGGCCGAGGCAATGCAGTTCTATGGACTCGATCCTCAGAAGAAACATCTGTTCATCGTAGGAGGAAGCCTTGGCAGTCGTACTCTTAACGAGGCAATGCAGAAGTGGATTACTGACGGTTGTCCGGGCGGAGAGAACATGCAGGTGCTCTGGCAGTGTGGAAAGTATTACAAAGCCGGCGTGGACGCATTCATGGGACAGGCAAAGGCGGAAGGAAAGAAGGTCGAAGGCATAATCCATTCAGACTTCATCAAGAGAATGGATCTGGCATATGCAGCTGCAGATGTTGTGGTCACACGTTCTGGAGCAAGTTCCATCTCTGAGCTCTGCGCTGCACACAAGGCATCCATCTTCGTTCCGTCACCTAACGTGACAGAGGACCACCAGACCCACAACGCCATGGCGCTTGTGAGGAAGGATGCCGGAATGATCGTGACAGATGCGGAGGCTGCTGAAAAGCTCATGAAGACAGCTTGCGAACTGATAGAAAACCCGGGGAAAATCGCTCTTATGGAGAAGAACATTGCAGCTTTAGCAAAGACTGACGCGGCAATGACGATTGCAGAGGAGGTATATAAATATGTATAAGAACATTTATTTCATAGGAATCGGCGGTATCGGAATGAGTGCCATCGCCAGATACTACAATGTGAAGGGATTCAAGGTCAGCGGATATGACAAGACTCCTTCACCGCTGACACATGCCCTTGAGGCAGAAGGCATAGATGTTCATTATAATGACGACATCTCATATGTGCCTGCCGATATCGAAAGCACACTGGTAGTATATACCCCTGCAATTCCAAAGGACATGGGAGAGCTCGTATATGTACAAGAGAAGGGGTACAGGGTCATAAAGCGCTCGCGCATGCTCGGCGAAATCGCATATGGACAAAGGTGCATGGCGGTTGCCGGAACTCATGGAAAAACTACAACAAGTACACTTGTAAGCCACCTCTTCACGGATAGCGGCGAAGGTTGTTCAGCATTCCTCGGAGGTATATCGAAGAACTATGACAGCAACCTGCTGACACATACGAACAACGTGATCGTTGCAGAGGCTGACGAGTTTGACAGATCATTTCTGCAGCTTTTCCCTGAGATCGCCGTGATAACGTCAATGGACGCGGACCATCTTGACATCTACGGTGACGAGGCGCACATCCGCGAAGCATTCAAGGCATTTGCCTCACAGGTAAACGGCACGGTGATCGCAAAGCATGGGCTTGACATCACTGCAGACGACACCAAGGCCAGAATCATGACCTATGGATACGACACACCAGAGGCTGACTTTTACGCAGAGCCTCTTGAAAGCGGACACTTCAACCTGCACTACCCCGACGGAGTCATCGAGGACTGCGTTGTGGGCATACCGGGCTGGGTAAACATAGAGAACGGAACCGCAGCTGCGGCCATAGCCCTGACATACGGTATCGCACCTGAGAAGATAAAGGCGGCGCTGGCATCATTCTCCGGCGTAAAGAGAAGATTCGACATGCAGGTAAATATGGACGGGCTTGTATATATCGACGACTACGCACACCATCCGAACGAGATTTCTGCTGCGTTGAGCTCTATAAAGAACAAGTATCCTGACCACAAGTACACTGCCATATTCCAGCCGCACCTGTACACAAGGACAAGAGACTTTGCTCCGGAGTTCGCACAGGCCCTCAGCATGGTCGACAGACTCATCCTTCTGGACATTTACCCTGCCCGAGAGCTGCCGATACCCGGTGTGACCTCGCAGATCATCTTTGATGAGGTTACTGCTCCAGAGAAGGTACTGATCAGCAAGGAGGAACTTCTCGGACACGTCAGAGGACTCGACCTTGGAGATAAGGAAGTCTTCGTCACCCTCGGAGCAGGAGACATCGACAGGCTCGTGGGACCGCTGGCACAATTGCTGACAGAAAAACATAAGTAAGGAAATGTCTGGAATCTGGAAACATATCATCAATATAACTTTCGGCGCGCTGCTGGTCTGCGTGCTGACGGGCGCATATTTCCTTGGATCGGCAAGTCGCAAACAGATAAGATGCAAAGGAATATCCATATCCGTCACAGACAGCGCTATGAACAGGTTCATCACTCCACGTGAAATCAGGAAATACCTTGATGAAGAGCTTGAAGGCGGATACATCGGAGTGCATATCGACAGCATCAATCTCACTCGCATAGAGGAGATTCTCGACAGCAAGAGCGCCATCCTCAAAAGTCAGGCATTCACGACAAAGGACAGCATCCTCAATGTCGTCGTAACACAAAAGAAGCCTGTGGTGAGATTCCAGAAAGGCACAAAAGGCTTCTATGCAGTAGAAGACTGCAGCCTGTTCCCTCTCCAGAGCACATACACGTCACATGTAATGGTGGTAGACGGCCACATTCCTTTGAAGATAGAACATGGCTACCTTGGAAAGCCGGACACTGAGGAAGGTTGCAGATGGCTCAAGAGCATTGTAGGACTTGTCAAGTACATCAACGCAAGCAGGATATGGCAGAGCAAGATCGTGCAGATCACTGTACAGGAGGACGGGGATCTCGTGCTGATTCCGAGAGAGGGACATGAAAGATTCCTGTTCGGGCAGGCATGTGAGGTAGAAAAGAAATTTGAGAAGATGGAGCTCTATTACAAGGGCATCCGCGAAGAGAAAGGAGAAGACGCATACAGGACTGTAGACCTCAGGTTCGAGGGACAGATCATATGCAGAAAAGACTGAGTTTGAAAAACGGAAAGAGTTCAGGGATATTATGGAAACGAACGAAAGACATATAGTTGCGATTGACCTCGGAACATCGAAGATGGCGCTGACAGTAGCCAAGGTCAACGGAAACGACAGACAGATAATATATTACAAGGAGGTTCATTCCGCAGGAATAAAGTACAGCGGAGTATACAACATCCTTCACGCATGCGCTCCCCTTTCATATCTGATCAAGGATGCGGAGGATTCGCTCGGCATAAAGATCAATCAGGCGGTGATAGGCATGCCTAAGTTCCCGATAAGGCAGGAGTCCAACAGCGGAAAGGTCATCGACCGTGGAGAAGACACCGAGATTACAGCTGAGGATATCGCAGCCATAAAGAGATTTGCCCAGGAGACATATCCATTGAAAGATCCTAAGAAGGAGGCCATCTACGGTGCGGTCGCCCAGTCATTCTCTGACGGAGAATATTTCCAGATCATAGAGAACGACATCATAGGAATGACCAGTGACGTTCTTGAAGGTCACTTCAAGATCTTCATAGGCAAGAAGAAGGATCTCAAGAATGCCGACAACCTGCTCATCAAGACAGGTATAACTTCAAAGAAAAAGTATTTCACAGCTGAAACGACAGCAAGGGCAGTACTGACGGAACTTGAGATGGAGAACGGTGTTGCACTGATCGACTTCGGAGGCGGAAGCACCTCTGTTACCATTTACCATGGCAACATCATGCGACATTATGCTTCCATTCCTTTCGGAGGAAGAAATATAACAAACGACATCAAGACTGAGCTCCAGATCACTGAAAGGCTTGCCGAGAACATAAAGCTCGCATACGGAGCCTGCATGCCGGACAAGCTTCAGAGCCTGAGCGAGAAGGTGCTCCGCATCGAAGGAAGCACAGCCGGCCAGACTAAGGAGGTGACAGTGAAATACCTCTCGGAAATCATCACCGCCCGCGTGGAGGAGATCATCCAGGCAATGCTATATGAAATCAGCGAAAGCGGACTTGCCGAACACCTCAGAGGAGGAATTGTAATCACAGGAGGCGCATCGCAGACAGCCAACCTCGGCATGCTCATCAAGCAGATGTCCGGATACAACGTCAGGATCGGTCATCCTCTCGGTATGCTCTCATGCCAGGACATCGAGGGAATCAACGAGACCACAGCCGCAACATCAGCCGGACTCATCCAGGCAGCCATTGAAGACGAGTGCATGAACTGCGCCATTTATGATGAGACCATCCACACGGAAATCGAAACGCCAGTGGAGGTGCCAGTCCTGAATGAGGAGCCTGTTGTGGAGATTGA
>JAEIGA010008021.1_pt1 | contig 16010 bp, 15 predicted proteins | sample 9270691 | NCBI WGS metagenome assembly JAEIGA01 (sample SAMN17057246, study PRJNA624740) | gut metagenome | biome: biome; isolation source: fecal sample | host: Bos grunniens | place: China: Xizang | collected 2019
ATACGAGTGAGTTTGCCTGCAGCCTCAAGGTCAATAACGAATGAAGCGTTCTTGTGTAATTGCAAGTAAGAAGCAGGGCAAGCTGCATTAGCAACTTCCTCAAAAGCTTGTTTTACAATGCCTGCTTTGTGTTGACCGAAAGCAAGGAGAATAACCTCTTTCGCTTGGAGAATAGTGTCAATGCCCAATGTGATAGCGCAATTTGGTACTAGTGTGACATTTCCGAACAGCGACTTCGCGTCCACGCGCGAGTTATCATCCATAATTACTAGGCGGGTAGAAGAGTTTGGTTGTGTACCAGGCTCATTCATAGCGATGTTACCCCATTGACCGATACCCAATACTTGGATGTCAATGCCGCCTGCTTCTATGATTGCTTTCTCATACTCCTCGCAAAAATCGAATACAGTCTCCTTTGGTAGGTCACCAGGGAATGTGTGTATGTTTTCAGGGAGAATGTCCACGTAGTCAAGGAATTGGCTCTTAATTTGTCCCATGCTACCCAATGAAGAATCAGCCAATGGATAGAACTCGTAAGAACCGAATACCACTACGCTCTTGAAACTCAACCCCTCTTCTTTGTGAAGGCGAACGAGCTCTACAAACAAGTCGCGCATCGAACGGCCAGAAGCCAAAGACAATACGGTTTTTTGTTCGTTCGCTTCACGGCGTTTGATCAATGTTGCAATACGTGCAGCTACAGTTGCAATACCCTCTTGAATTTTCTCTACAATGGTTGTGTTTACATGCTCCATACGAGTAACGCATGATTGTTCATAAGCGTCAGCAGGGCGGTACAATTTCTCTTCGATTTTGTTAAGAGAAATCAATTGGCTAAGATTATTTCTCATAATTTGTTGTATGTTGTATTTGATGAATTTCTGCTTTTCTAAATCTTGAAATTTTCTATAGTTACACAATAACCCATACTAAATTGCTTGCAAAGTTACATTATTTTATATAAATCCGCAAACGGTTGCATTGTTTTTTTTTGAAAAATCGTTTTTTATATGTTTTGCAACATAAAATGCGCGTTTTGCTTGCGCGCGTGAAAAAAAATGGTTACCTTTGCAGGCTATTTTATGCGTACTATGTGCAAATTTTATGATTAACCCCAAAGATATACGATTATGATTTTGATTGCAGATTCTGGCTCAACTAAGACTCATTGGTGTTTAATGGCGGCAAATGGCCATTGTAGTGAATATTTTACGGATGGTATCAACCCATTTCAACAAACATCAGATGCTATTAAGAATAGTGTAAATAATCAGTTGCTTCCTAAGATGGCTAGCGAGATGTGGGCTGGTAAGATTACTGGCGTGTATTTCTATGGTGCAGGTTGTACTCCAGAAAAAATTCCAGTGGTAGCTTATGCGTTGGAGAGTGTTTTTAAGGGGGCTGCGATAGAGGTTTATTCAGACATGGTAGGTGCTGCTTGTGGATTGCTTGGCGAGGAAACTGGTGTGGCTTGTATTTTGGGTACTGGTGCTAACTCTTGTCTCTGGAATGGCAAGGAGATTGAGAAGAATGTTCCTGCTCTAGGTTTTATCCTTGGTGATGAAGGTAGTGGTGCTGTACTTGGTAAGCGCCTTGTGGCTGACCTTTTGAAGAACCAACTCACCGATGAGCTCAAAGAGAAATTTTTGACTCAATATGGTATCACTGCTGCGGATGTGATTGAGAATGTGTACCGCAAGCCTTTCCCTAATCGTTACTTGGCTTCGTTGAGCAAATTCTGCTCTGAAAATATGGATAATCCATTGATTGCACAACTAGTTTACGATCACTTTGATTACTTCGCTAAGCGTATCTTGCCACAATATCCTGCTCTTCCAGTAGGTTTTATTGGTTCGATTGCTTACTACTATCAAGATGTGTTGAAGAAGGTATTGGCTGACAATGGCTTCCAAGTGGGTAAGATTCTTCAAGGTCCAATGGAGGGCTTGAAGGAGTATCACAAGAAGGATGTAGTCCCTACAATGTAATAACCCTATTCTCTCCTTGTCTTCTATGAGGGTCTTGGCGGGTTATTACCGAGAGAATATCGAGATATGACTGAGAGAAAAGAATTGAAAAATACTACAAAATTATGGCTTTTACAAAAGTTACAGAACAAAGTTCATTGCACGACAACTTGGATCAAAAATCCGTGGGCCAATTGCTCGTGGAGATGAATGAGGAAGATCAAAAGGTGGCTTTGGCTGTCAAGGAGTGTATTCCTCAAATCGAAAAACTCGTAGAAGGTATCGTGGAACGTATGAAACAAGGCGGTCGTATCTTTTACATGGGTGCTGGTACGAGTGGGCGTTTGGGTGTATTGGATGCTAGTGAGATTCCTCCTACATTCGGTATGCCACCATCATTTGTGATTGGTCTTATCGCAGGTGGTGATCACGCGTTGCGTAACCCTGTTGAAAATGCAGAGGATGATCCAGAAAAGTCTTGGAAAGAACTCCTTGATCACAATATTACTACCCTCGACACCGTAGTAGGTATTGCAGCTTCAGGTACTACTCCTTATGTTATGGGCGCGCTCGAGCGCGCACGCGAATTTGGTTGTTTGACAGCTTCTGTTTCTTGCAACCCAGGTTCGCCTGTGGGTCAAGTTGCAGAGATTGCTATTGAGCCTATGGTAGGTCCCGAGTTTGTTACAGGTTCTACTCGTCTCAAATCAGGTACTGCACAAAATCTCGTGTGCAATATGATTACCACTATCACTATGATCAAGATGGGACGTGTTAAGGGTAACAAAATGGTCAATATGCAACTGTCCAATAAAAAGCTTGTTGATCGTGGTACTCGTATGCTTATGGATGAACTCAAATTGGATTATGATAAGGCAAAAGACTTGCTTCTCCTTCATGGTAGCGTCAAAAAGGCCATGGATGCATATCGCGAAAATAAGTAAGATACTTTAATTTTCTTTAGAAAATGCACATAAATTTGCGTATGTGCATTTTTTTTTGTACCTTTGCACGCTAAATTGTATAATTTTTTTATAAATAGATATGGGTTTTGTAGAAGTAATCACCAAATTGTTTGGCAATAAGGCGCAAAAAGATATGCGTGCTGTGATGCCATATGTAGAAAAAATAAAAGCAGTTTATGCAGAGATAGACGCTTTGAGTAACGACGAATTGCGTGCGCGCAGCGCATCGCTGATGCAGCGCTTGCAAGATGCTGTTGCTGCGGACAAGAACCGTATTGTTGAGTTGAAAGCCAGTATCGAAACCCTTGATATAGATAAACGCGAAAAGGTCTATAATGAGATTGATGCTCTGGAGAAAGAGGTGCTAGACATCTATGATAAGACACTCAATGATATCTTGCCAGATGCTTTTGCTATTGTCAAAAGTACTGCTCGCCGTTTTGCTGAGAATGAGACTATCATCGTAACGGCTACTCAAATGGACCGCGACTTGGCTGCGGATACACGCTTCGACTTTGTGGAGATTGATGGCGATAAGGCAGTCTATCACAATGCTTGGACCGCAGGTGGCAATGAGGTGGTTTGGGATATGGTGCACTATGATGTGCAGTTGATCGGTGGCGTGGTGCTACATGGTGCAGTGAAGAATGATAAAGAGCAACGCGGATCTATTGCTGAGATGGCAACGGGTGAAGGTAAGACGTTGGTAGCTACCTTGCCAGTGTTCCTCAACGCTTTGACCCATGAGGGCGTGCACGTGGTGACGGTGAACGACTATCTGGCTAAGCGTGACTCGGAGTGGATGGGTCCATTGTATATGTTCCATGGTCTGACAGTGGATTGTATTGACAAGCATCGTCCAAACTCGGATGAGCGTCGCCGTGCGTATGCGTGTGATATCACCTTTGGTACTAATAATGAGTTTGGCTTCGACTACCTCCGCGATAATATGGCTACCAGTCCAATGGACCTTGTACAACGCCGACACAATTACGCTATCGTGGATGAGGTTGACTCCGTTTTGATTGACGACGCGCGTACACCATTGATTATTAGTGGTCCTGTGCCAAAGGGTGAGGATCAACTATTTGATGAATACAAACATCGTGTGGAGTTGCTCGTTCGTACACAGACTACTCTAACTACCAAACTTCTTGCTGAAGCAAAAGCTAAGATGGGCAGTGCGGATGAGAAAGAGCGTGAGGCGGGTGAATTGGCATTGTTCCGTGCATTCAAGGGTATGCCAAAGAGCAAGGCTCTGATTAAGTATCTCAGCGAGCCAGGCGTAAAGGTGCGCTTGCAGAAGACCGAGGAATTCTATCTCCAAGAGAATGAGAAGAATATGCATATCGCCACCGATGAACTCTATTTCGTGATTGACGAGAAGCATAAGACCATTGAACTGACCGACAAGGGTATTGATACCTTGACTGGTAATACTGATGATCCTAAGTTCTTCGTGCTTCCTGATGTGGGTAGCGAGGTGGCAGAGATAGAGAAAATGGATATCTCTACAGAGGAAAAACAGCAAAAGAAGGACGAGGTGCTTGCTAATTACAGCATCAAGTCCGAGCGTGTACACACCGTGCATCAATTGCTCAAGGCCTATACCCTCTTTGAGAAAGACGTGGACTATATCATTGATGACAACCAAGTTAAGATCGTTGATGAGCAGACAGGTCGTGTGATGGAAGGTCGCCGTTGGTCTGATGGTTTGCACCAAGCGGTAGAAGCAAAAGAGAATGTGAAGGTAGAAGCTGCTACACAAACTTTTGCAACTATAACCCTCCAAAACTACTTCCGCATGTACCACAAACTCTCAGGTATGACGGGTACTGCAGAGACAGAAGCTGGAGAGTTTTACAATATCTACAAACTAGATGTTGTAGTTATCCCAACCAATCGTCCAATTGCTCGCCAAGATATGAATGACCGTATCTATCGCACCAAGCGCGAGAAATACAATGCGGTGATTGACGAGATTGTTGAACTCGTGAAAGCAGGTCGTCCTGTGCTTGTGGGTACTACTTCAGTGGAGATCAGTGAGTTGCTGAGCAAGTTACTCACGCTTCGCAAGATTAAACACAATGTATTGAACGCTAAGTTGCACCAACACGAGGCGATGGTGGTGGCAGAGGCAGGTCGCCCAGGTGTTGTAACTATCGCTACCAACATGGCTGGTCGTGGTACGGATATCAAACTTACCAAGGAGGTGAAAGATGCTGGTGGTTTGGCGATTATTGGTACGGAGCGCCACGAGAGTCGTCGTGTGGATCGTCAGTTGCGTGGTCGTGCAGGTCGTCAAGGTGATCCAGGTAGTTCGGTGTTCTACGTTAGTATGGAGGATGACCTCATGCGTATGTTTGGATCTGATCGTTTGGCAAGTTTGATGGATCGTATGGGCTTCCAAGATGGTGAGATGATTGAGCATAACATGATATCAAGTTCTATCGAACGTGCTCAAAAGAAGGTGGAAGAGAATAACTTTGGTATTCGTAAACGCCTGATTGAATATGATGATGTGATGAACCAACAGCGTAATGTCATCTACGCAAAACGCCATCATGCTCTCATGGGTGAGCGTATCGGTGTGGATATTACCAATATGATTTACGATACCGCGGATGCACTTGTGGCAGAAGCACGTGCGATGATGGACTACGAGGCTCTGGAGTTGGATGTAATGCAAGTGTTTGCAATGGAGGTACCTTTCAACCAAGATACTTTCCGTTCAAGTCGTGAGAATGCGTTGGCAGATCAGTTGGCAGAGGCTGCTCTAGAGGTGTTCAAGCGTCGCATGGAGACATTGCAAAAGGTGGCATATCCTGTTATTAAGAAGGTTTATGAGGAGCGTGGTGCAATGTATGAGAACATATTGGTGCCTATCACAGATGGCAAGAAGGTGTACAATATTGCTGTCAATCTGAAGGCGGCTTGTGAAACAGAGTGCCGCGAAGTGATTCGCGAATTTGAGAAACGCATGGTGCTCTATGTGATTGATGATGAGTGGAAAGACCATCTCCGTCAGTTGGATGATCTTAAGCAATCTGTACAGAATGCAAGTTATGAGCAAAAAGACCCATTGCTTATCTACAAACTGGAGTCGTTCAATATCTTCCGTCAGATGTTGGATGCGTTTAACCGTCGTACCATATCTATCCTCTTCCGCGGACAAATTCCTAACCGCGATCCTGAGGATGTACGTCAAGCGCATGCGCAACAACGTCATGACTACTCTCGCTATCGTACTCAAAAAGATGCAGTCGCTCAAGCAGCACAAGCTAGCGGACATGCTGCGGCGGCAGGACGCGATACCCGCGAGCAACAACGTCCTGAGCCTTTGCGCGTAGAGAAAAAACCTCGTCCAAACGACCCATGTCCTTGTGGATCAGGTAAGAAATACAAACAGTGCCATGGTAAAATGGAGGCGTAATGATGATGTTAGATTTTGTTACATGGAACGTTGATCCTATCCTAATTCATTTTGGGAATGGCGGTATTCGTTGGTATGGCTTGCTTTGGGCAATTGGTATCTACCTTTGTTATCTGATTCAAGTCAAACTCTATAAAAATGAGAACTGCCCAGAAGGATGGACCGACAAACTATTCATGTGGATGGTTATTGGTCTTATCATTGGTGCTAGAGTAGGGCATTGCTGGTTCTACGAATGGCATAACGTTACCCTACCAGAGATGCAGGCATATTGTCAATATATGGGTATCTCCACGGAACCGGTGCAAATCTTTGGTTGGACAATCAATTACCGCAATCCATATATTGAGCACCCTTTCAAATTACTTAAGATTTGGGAAGGTGGTCTCTCTAGTCATGGTGGCGCTTTTGGTCTGCTGACAGCGGCTTGGCTGCTCAATAAGAAAGTGTTCTCCAAAGAACCTAAATTCCATACATCATTGCTTTGGATTATGGATCGCCTCGTTGTAGGTGTCTGTGTTACAGCTACTTTGATTCGTTTAGGCAACCTGATGAATTCTGAGATCTATGGTACGCCAACCGACCTCCCTTGGGGATTCATCTTTGTGCGTGATGGTCAGACTGTACCTTGTCATCCTACTCAAATCTATGAGATGCTCTACTGCATTGTTGGCTTTGTTGTCACATGGTTGATGTATTGGAAGGGTAAGGCATACAAACGCGAAGGATTGTTGCTTGGTGTGTTCTTGGAGATTATTTTCTTCACACGTTTTATGTTGGAGTTTATCAAAAACGACCAAGAACTCTTCGAGGCTAACCATCTGCTCAACATGGGGCAGGTGCTCTCTTTGCCTTTTGTTATCTGGGGTATCTATTTGATTATTCGTGCATATAAACGCCCTGCATTGCCTTGAATTGGCGTCTGTTCATAGTACTATTGTGTAGTGCCTTCATCTCCAATATCGTAGCACAAACGGTGGATGAAGATGCGTTTTTGTTGGAATTGGTTTCGCAGCAAAGTCGTGATTTACACAGAGATACGCTCGTTGTGGGAGATTCGGCAATAGTGATGTGTGATACTGTTTGGAAACACTATCCTCATCCCCTATGTATACAGTTGATGTATGTCCCTCAGCCAATCCGATCTTTGACAGATACTACCCAAGAGGACCGCTATTCAATCGCAGCCATTCGCCGCAATGCACTTCGTTATATCACAAGAAATCATGCTGATCTATATGTGTCGGTGAGTGATCCTAATCGCCTGAAGAGTGTTGCCATTGGTACAACGAAGGTGCAGCGAGCAATAGTCAAAGATATGGAAGAAGATCAGTTGGAGGCGGCTCGGGCTATTCGTGATGCATATTCTCCTTGGAAAAGAGAAGCTAATTTGTCGTTGCAGATGACCCAAAACTATGCCACCGAGAATTGGCATCAGGGTGCCGCCAACGCCTTTTCCTTGCTTTGGGCTGCGAAAGCATTTGCTAATTATAAAAAAGACAATATCATTTGGGAGAATAATGCAGAGTGGCGTGTGGGTTTAAGTACGGTGAGTGGAGATACGTTGCGCAAGATAAATACGACAGATGACAAATTCCAAGTTTTTAGCAAATTTGGATATCAAATGCATAAGCAATGGTATGTCTCGTTGTTTGCTGATTTTCAGACCAACTTTTTTCCGAACTATCAGCAAAACTCACAGATGATGAATACAGCTTTCCTTACGCCGTTGCGTTTCTCTACGGGACTTGGTGTGGAGTACAAACCGCTGGAAGGACTTAGTATCAACCTTTCACCTGCTACCTACAAAATAGTATATGCCCTCAAGTCTGATTCGACACAAATAAAGGTGACAGAATATGGTATTGAGAATGGAACTAACTTGTTGAGTGAATTTGGTAGTTCATTGCGTGTGGAATGGAAGTGGCGACCTTTGCGCGAAATCGAAATAGAAACCAAGTTCTACTTCTTTACCAACTACAAACAGGTGGAAACGGAACTAGAAATCGATATTGATTTTTATATCAACAAATTTATGTCCGCCAAACTTCTCTTGCATCCTCGTTATGATGGTACAGTGGAGAGTACAGCGGATCACAAATCAAAACTACAATTCAAGGAACTCATCAGTGTGGGCTTCGCGCACACGTTTAGATAATGATTATGGATAAGCAATCAATACGTATCGTTTATATGGGCACGCCCGATTTCGCAGTCGAGAGTCTGCGTGCCTTGGTGGAGGGTGGCTACAACGTAGTGGCTGTGGTCACTATGCCTGACAAACCTGCTGGTCGCGGACATCAATTACAGTTCTCTGCGGTCAAACAATATGCCCTATCCGTGGGCTTGCCAGTATTGCAACCCGAACGTTTGAAATCGGAAGATTTCTTGGCGGAGTTGCGTTCGTATAATGCAGATTTGCAGATAGTTGTCGCTTTCCGCATGTTGCCAGAAGTGGTGTGGAATATGCCTCGTTTGGGCACCTTCAACCTCCATGCTTCGCTTCTGCCACAGTACCGCGGTGCGGCGCCAATCAATTGGGCTGTGATGAATGGCGACACCGAAACAGGCGCTACTACTTTTATGCTACAACACGAGATAGATACGGGTAATATCATTCTCCAAGAGAGTATTGCTATTGCTAATGACGAGAATGTCGGATCTGTACATGATCGTTTGATGACAATGGGAGCCAATCTTGTTACCCGTACTGTAGATGCAATTATTGATGCTGAAAATCAAGGAGTTGCATTGTCTACTATCCCGCAGAATAATGATATTGAACTTCGCCCAGCACCTAAAATCTTCAAAGATACATGTGCGATTGACTTCGCACGTACTGCTGAGCAGATTCGCAACCATGTGCGCGGTTTGAGTCCATATCCTGCTGCTTGGATTAGTGAAATGCCTGCTTCTCACCCCCTTGCTGAACTCCTAAAAGGCGCAAAGGTGTATAATGTGGCAGTCACGCAACTTTCTGAGCAAAAGGGACATATTATTGTTCCGTGTGCTGATGGATATATAGATATTCTCGAACTTCAACTACCAGGCAAGAAGCGCATGGATGCGGCAGCGCTCCTTAATGGATTAAAAAACAAATAGTTATGGTAATCGCTATTTTTGGAAATACCCTCCGTTCGGAAACAATCCGCGAGGTAAAACACATTATTGAGTTCCTTCAACTCCGTGGGGTGGATATTGTGCTTTCCCAAGAACTTCGTCATGAGGCGTTTAATCGCGAATTCCCTTCTGTAGAAGATTATATCTCCCAAACGGGCGAAGCGATTGATTTTGCCCTATCTGTAGGTGGTGATGGTACTTTTTTGACTACAGCTTCATTAGTAGGACATCTTAATATTCCTATATTGGGTATCAACTGTGGACACTTGGGGTATCTTGCTGAAGTACAGACGGATAGTATTGATGCTGTGCTTGACCAACTCATCACCAACAACTATACCATCGAGCAACGTCGTATGCTAGAGGTTTCTTGTCAGCAAGAAGGCAAGATTGCGTCGCCATATGCCCTCAACGAAGTCGCTATCCTTAAATCTGGATTGAGCAGTATGATTACCGTGGATGTAACCCTCAATGGTGAGTTCTTGCATAACTATAAGGCGGATGGCTTGCTTGTTGCAACACCCACAGGATCAACAGCTTACAATTTGAGTGTAGGTGGACCTTTGCTTGAACCACACGTCAATGCGATTATCCTTACTCCTGTCGCAACGCATAGTCTTAATATACGACCTCTCGTTGTGCTCGACGATAGTAAAATTGATGTCAAAATTACCAGTCGCAATGGTAGCTATCTCTTAAGTGTGGATGGACGTAGTCAAGTCTTAAACCAAGACCTCCAACTCCATATCGAACGTTCACAACGTACTATCAAAATCGTACACGTCGAAGGACAATCTTTCTTGCAATCTCTCAAAGATAAATTAAATTGGGGCAAATGATTGATTACGAAGCGATTATAGCTAAGTATTGCGCGGGAAATACCGAGCTTCAACATATACTTCTGGCACATTCACGTCAGGTGGCTGACCGTGCCTTGGCTATTCTAGCGGCTCACCCAGAATGGGTGGAGTCGGGCGAGGTCGATCCTGTTTTTGTGGAAGAAGCAGCAATGTTGCATGATATTGGTGTGGTGCTTTGTGATGCACCTAAGATAAATTGTCTAGGTACGCACGCCTATATCGAACATGGCTATCTTGGTGCTGAAATTCTTCGCCAAGAGGGACTCCCTAAACATGCACAAGTCGCTGAACGTCATACGGGTACAGGAATTACGTACGAACAAATTATTCGCGAGCAATTACCTATTCCTTTACAAGATTATACACCTCGTACGCTCGAAGAACGCCTCATCTGCTATGCCGATAAGTTCTATTCTAAAACGAAACTAGGGCAAGATAAACCAATGGCTAAAATTCGTCAGCACATGTGGAAGTATGGTTCAGATGCAGTGCGCCGTTTTGACGAATTAATGTTGCTCTTCGAACCATAATCATATTCTTTCTTCAACATCCTCCTTCTATCTTGTATAGTACTACCAATCACTTACCTTTAGTTAGTGATTAGTTAGTGATTAGTTAGTGATTACTTAGTGATTAGTTAGTGATTCCCGAACCTTTACCGAAGGAATAACGACAAGTACTACCACCTTTCTGCACTTATCTAACACAAAAGTCGAAAGTCTTAATCAAAAAAATTTGCATATATCGCATTTTTTTTGTACCTTTGCAGCGATTATGACTCGACTAAGTGTAAATATAAATAAGGTGGCGACTTTACGCAATGCTCGTGGTGGCAATCTTCCTGATGTAGAGCAGTTTGCGCGTGATTGCGAACGCTTTGGTGCAGAGGGTATTACGGTGCATCCACGTCCAGATGAGCGCCACATTACGCGCGCTGATGTGCGTGCCCTAAAAGAGTTGGTGACCACTGAGTTCAATATCGAAGGCAATCCTGAGCCTGCTTTTATGGACTTGGTCTTGGCGGTTAAGCCTGCTCAAGTCACTCTTGTGCCTGACTCGCGTGAACAACTCACCAGTAATCATGGCTGGGACACTAAGGCGCATTTAGCTAAACTTACTACTATTATTCAGCGCTTCAAGAATGCAGGTATCCGTGTGTCTGTCTTCGTGGATCCTGATCCAGAGATGGTGGAATATGCTGCTAAGGCGGGTGCTGATCGCGTGGAACTTTATACGGGGCCCTATGCTGAGATTTATGCCGAAGAGCCACAACGTGCGTTGGAGATGTATCGTCCTGCTGCGGAAAAGGCGCGCGATCTCAAGCTTGGACTTAATGCGGGACATGATCTTAACTTGCACAATCTCAGCGACTTTGCGCAATCGTTCCCTTGGCTTGATGAGGTGAGTATCGGACATGCGCTCATCGCGGATGCTTTATATTTAGGAATCGAAGAAACTATAAAACAATACAAATATGCTCTTTCAAATTCAAACTGACATGGACACATTGACTGCTGTACAAGATACAGTAGCTGTGGTAGAAGAAACTGTAGTAGAAAATTCAATCAACCTGCTCACTATGGCTGAGTATGGTGGATGGATCATGATAGTACTCGCTTTGATGTTGGCGTTTGGTATTTACCTCTTCATCGAACGTATGGTGGTTCTCACAAAGGCTACCAAAGAGGATAAGACCTTTATGAATCGTATTCGCGACTATATCAAAGAGGGTAAAATTGACTCGGCAATCAAACTTTGTCGCAAAGAGGATACGCCTGCTGCGCACATGATTGAGAAGGGTATCACACGCATTGGTCGTCCTATGCAAGATGTACAAGTGGCAATCGAAAACGTGGGTAACCTAGAGGTTAGTACTTTGGAGAAGGGACTTGTCCTTATGGCTACTATTGCGGCGGGTGCTCCTATGCTTGGTTTCTTGGGTACCGTACTCGGTATGATTCAAACCTTCTTTAATATGGCGCAAAATGCGAGTGGTGTGATAGAGATTTCTTCACTATCTGAGGGTATGTACCAAGCCATGGTAACTACTGTAGGCGGTCTGATTGTAGGTATTCTGGCAATGTTTGCCTATAACTTGCTCGTTTCGCGTATTGATCGCGTGGTTCGCCAACTCGAATCCCGTACCATGGAGTTTATGGATCTCCTCAACGAACCTGCATAAACTTTCGATTTTAAACTATCAACTTTCGACTTTAGACTTTCAACTAAATCTATGGCTTTAAAAAGACGAAATAGGGTAGAGGCAATGTTCGCGATGTCATCGATGACAGACCTTATCTTCTTGCTATTGCTATTCTTCGTGATGGCAAGCACCATGTCTTCGCCCAATGATATAAAAATTAATCTGCCCACCTCGCGTGCGAAAACTACCACCAAGCAGGTGGTCGCAAAGGTTAGTATCGACAACCTCGGTAACTACTATGTCGCGCTGGGTAGACAAAAACCTGTAACTATCGCTGCAGAAGATTTAGAGGGTTATCTCTCTTCTATTCAGCAACAAGATAGTACGATGTATGTCGCACTTCATGCAGACCAAGATATCCCTTACCGCGATGTGGTACATGTGTTGGATATTGCTAATCAACATAAGATGAAAATCGTAATTGCAACGAAGAAGTGACCAAGCAAACTCAATCGCATATAATAGCTCTTGTAGGTACGATTATCTCAATGTGCCTCATTTTCTTGTTGTTGTGGTGGCTGCAAGTTAAAGCACCAATGCAAACGGAAGATGAAGGCATTGTGGTTGCTTTTGGTGATGCTGAAGATGGTGGCGGTATGCCAGATGTCCGTCCGTTAGATCCTATCACGCAAGTAGAGCAAATCCCTGCACCGGCAGCACCTTCTCGCCCATCAGATAACGACCTGATTGTGCAAGAGGATGAAGAGTCGCTCGCACTCGCCAAACAAACGGAGGAAGAGGCAAAACGCAAGGCATTAGAGGAGGAACTTATCCGCAAACGCAAAGAGGAAGAAGCACGAGCAGAGGCAGAGCGTATTGCTAAGGAGAAAGCTCTGGCAGAACAACGTGCTAAGGAACAAGAGGCTATCAATAAGGCCAATCAACTGGCTGCACTATTCGGACAAGCAGGCACTGCTGAAGGTGCAAACGCAGATAACGCTTCTGCTAGCAATACTGCGGGTACGAAAGGAAATCCTGTCGGCAAAGGAATGGGTGTCACCAATGGCACGCAATGGTCGCTTTATGGCAGAAATGTGAAACGCCTACCCAAACCATCTTCTGATTTCGCGCAGGCGGGATTAGTAGTTGTGCAAATAATGGTGGACGCAGCGGGTAATGTTACTAATGCTACGATTACGGAAGGTACCACCATTTCCGACCGTGCTACCCAACAACTTGCGCTGCAGGCGGCGCGACAAGCTAAATTTACAGAAGGAGATACACCTCAAATAGGTAAAATCACGTATACATTTAAACTAAATTAAATCCAACGAGTATGAATTACATCTTCTTAGACAATGGATTCGAGGAGATCGAAGCCATCACAACAATCGACCTTTTAAGACGTGCTAATATCGCCTTGACAACCGTGTCGGTAACTGGTGTTGAATCAGTCTTAGGAGCACACAATATCACAGTGAAAGCGGATAAACTGTTCAAAGACGTAGATTTTGCGGACGCTGAAATGCTCATTCTTCCTGGTGGCGCAACCAAACTCCATGAGTGCCAACCACTTTGCGACTTGCTCGTAAAGCATAATGAGCAAGAGAAACCAATCTCTGCTATTTGCGCAGCGCCTTCTGTGCTCGGACGCCTGGGACTCCTCCAAGGAAAACAAGCAACCTGTTACCCTGGATTTGAGGAATATCTTGGCGAAAGTTATATCGATGGACTCGTAGTTGAATCTAAGAATATCATCACGGCAAAAGGTCCAGGACTTAGCAGTGATTTCGCCTTTTGTATCATAGAGAAGTTGGTGGGATCCGAAGTGGCCGACCAAGTGTATGATGCTGCACAGTATTGATAACCAATTAATTAGTATATATTAACCAATTAAAATTAGAAACAAAATGAAAAGATATTTACTTTCACTCTTCTCTCTCTGTTTTGCAGTTTGGGCTGTAGCGCAAGAGGTAGAGCCTGCACCATCGCCATGGTCTTGTACTGGCGTAGTAGGATTAAATGCAAGTGCAACTGGTCTTGTCAATTGGGCTGCGGGTGGTAACAACAACATCAATGGCGTCGCTTTTGGCAAATTGCGCCTTCTCTACAACGAGAATAACCTCTCTTGGGAAACGAATCTTAACCTTGAGTACGGACTTTCGTATATTGACCAAGAGTATGACCCATTCCAAAAGACCAGCGATGTCATCGACTTCAACACCAAGTTTGGTTGGCAGTTCCACAAGGCTTGGTTCCTTACTGCTGCTGCTGGATTCAAGAGTCAATTTGATTTAGGCAGAGCATATGATGGTACAGGTGCGGATGATCCAATCGTTTCGAAGTTCTTGGCTCCTTCTTATACCAACATCTCTGTCGGTATTGACTGGAAACCAAACGATATTTTCTCCATCTATCTCTCTCCTGTTGCAGGACAAATTACCACTGCAGTTGTTGGCGATAACATGGAGGCAAAATACAATGGCTTGCGTGAGCAAATGCAAGAGAAATATGCAACATGGGAATACAGCAAAACTGCCAATGCAGATGGTACATACGACAAAATCTATAAGGATTTTAAAGCCGAGTTGGGTCTAACGTTCAAAGGATCAATCAATTATACTTATAAAGACCTTAAGATTATTACCAGTTTGGGCTTATTTACTCCATATGCTTGGGACAAAACGGAGATGTTTGATGCAGAGAACAATTTCATCGGTTATCGCGACAACAACCGTCGTTTCGGTAACTTCGACGTAGACTGGGATGCTGCTATTTCCTACCAATTCCTCAAGTGCCTCAACGTCACCCTATCTACTTCACTCAAGTATTACAATGGTGTGAAAATCGCAGATAAGGAAGGTGTTTTGGCAGAGCGTGTACAATTCAAGAGTATTCTCGGTCTTGGTGTAGGTTATAGTTTCTAGTCTTTCAACTTTAGACATTCGACTTTCAAACTACCCCATGGATTCTCTTGTCCTGCTTGAGCAAAATATTAGGCAACTTCTTGAGCAATACCAGGAGTTGCAGGAACAGTTGCGTTTGCTCAAAGAGGAAAATATCCGACAACGCGAAGAAATCTTGCAATCTCATGCTGATTTACAGCAACTTAAGAAAGATTACAACCGCTTGCAAACGGCTCATGCCTTAATCTCGGAGGAGGGATTAAACGAAGAAGAACGCCAGAAGGCTAGGCAACGTCTTACATCTATTATCTCACAGATTGATAAGGCATTAGAGGTCCTAAAACAATGAACGAACGAAAACAACATATCACTCTCCAACTGGATGCGCACCATATCTCGCTCAATGTACAAGCGGATAAAGAGCATCTATATCGCAAGGCTGCGGAGAAAATCAACGAACGATATAGATACTATCAAAAGTTGGCTCCCAACCGTTCTGCAGAGCAATTATGGGTGTATGTCGCATTGGATATGGCGGTCAATCTACAGGCTGATGCACATGCACACCGTTTGCAACCTGTTGATGAGAAAATACAAGAATTGAATGAATTAATAC
>JAEIGA010008022.1_pt1 | contig 16009 bp, 14 predicted proteins | sample 9270691 | NCBI WGS metagenome assembly JAEIGA01 (sample SAMN17057246, study PRJNA624740) | gut metagenome | biome: biome; isolation source: fecal sample | host: Bos grunniens | place: China: Xizang | collected 2019
AAAAAGCAGCAGCGTAAAGCTCAGGAAAAGGCGCATGAGCAAAAGCTGCAGGAAATGCTCAAAATCATGAGAGCACTCACCGAGGAAGATAACAATTTCTTCCCGATTAGCGTTGCCAAGGGTGAGGGTCTCTATCAGCACCAGTACATTGTGCGCTTCATTAAATTCGCGTGGATTGATATCCCGTATTATGTCAAGCTGTTCAAGGAACGCTGTGGCGTCTCGATTTACTTAGATGAAATTAAAAATACATATGAAAACAAGATGCGCATCTTAGATGCGCAAGGACTTGTTAGATTGGAGGAAGAATATTGAAGTGGGGATTTTTTAGCGTAACACACATTGCGTCATTGGTACTCGCGGCGCTGATGATTATCGGCTTGCATTTTCTGTTGCGAAACCGTTCGCAGAAGTTACAAACCGCCGTGTTGTTTGTTCTCAGCCTATCCGGCATTGCCGCAGTAATATGGAACCTGGTTCAGTGGGGCTCACCGCTGGAATACTTACCGTTGCATCTGTGCGCCCTGAACGCCGTGGTGCTCCCTGTGGCGGTTTTAACCAAGAATAAGACACTGGGCAACCTGCTGCTGGTTTGGGCGTTAGGAGCGCTTGCAGCAGTTGTGGTCAACAATGCACAAGCAGAATATGAATTGACCAGTATGACGTTTGTGATGTATTTCTTCCCGCATGTCTTGGAATTCGGAATTCCTGTGTTGCTGTTTTCACTGGGGCTCGTTGAAAAGCATCCCAGATACATTTGGTCTTCCATCGGGATTACCATGGGTGCATACACGTTGATTCATTTTGCGAATCTCGGCATTAACGCGTACTGCCAGGCAAACAACGTGTTAAACCCTGCCGGCGAAATCATTCAGGTGAATTACATGTATTCGCTGGTACCCGAGAATCCTGTGTTCGACTTGTTCTGGAAGTTGATTCCGCAGCCGTACTGGTACCTGTACCTAATTGTACCGATTCTGGTGGTATACCTGACGATTGTGTATACTCCTCAGTTTTGCAAGAAAGAAAAAACCGTGCAAATCAAAGCACACAAGCGAAAAGTTCGCGCATAACCATAGCCCCGCCATGTAGGCGGGGCTTTCTGTATGTCTTAATTACAATACAATCTTCACTCAAAAGGGGAGGTGCGCACGTGAAACGCGTTGCAATCATTATTGCCGTGGTCCTTGTTGTACTGCTGTTGCTAATGGCGGGCGTACGAGAAGGAACCGCATTCATTAAAGAACGCCAGCTAACAGCCGGACGGATGTTGATTCCTATCAAAGTATCCGATACCACTGGTGCACGATTTCTGCGTGCACATCATACTGACAATCATTATTACCCACGAATGGAATATCAGTTCAAAGGTGACTTTGTATTTACCGTCACCGAAAAAATTGTGGACGAAGGGGTGCTCTGGAAGAAGGTTTGCGTAACGGATTATTTTCGTAAGCTCGAAGACTATAAAATTGACGAAATAAAGGCTGTTTTGCAAAAATATCGACTTAGCAACGGAATGTATGCCGATGAAATGACACTTCAAGAAGAAGCATTGAAGTATGGATACGTATATACAAACGATTATCAAGAGTTATCAGATGATGGTCTGCCATTCTATCGATATACATTTTACATCACAGACTTAAAGCGAGAAGACGATATTCGCGCTTGTGCACAAGAAATGTATGACTTGTTAAAAGACTATTGCATTGAAAATCCAATTGATGGAATGAAATATAATTGGATAGTAGATATGGGATATGTCACACAATCAGCAGACGGCACTGTATCCACAGAATACAAATCCATTGCAATATTACCGATGTATAGCTAACAAAGGAGGTATATATGGAATTTTGGTTAGGCATTATTGCCATCGCAGCACTGATTATCGCGATAAATAACCAGTCTGCCATTAAAGAGTTAAAGAAAGAAAATCAAAAATTACGCGATATGATTGCGCACTTACTGCCGCAAGCTCCCAAACCACAAGATGTTGTGCCGCAGACCATGCAACAACCACAACAGGTAGTAATTCCAGCAAAAGTGCCGCAACAGCCCGTTGTGCACAAAGAATCGAAACCGCAGAAAAACATGGAAAACGTATTCGGCAAAAACGTCATTGGCGTTGTTGCGTCCATCCTTATGTTTATCGGTATTTTTGCTTTCGGTACCTTGGTGTTCACGTCCTTAACAGACGCCATTAAGGTAGTAGGCATGTTCCTGCTCTCCGGCGGCGCATTGACAGCCGGCTTGCTGCTGACAAAGAAAAATCAGACAGTATTCTCGACAATTGTCACCGGTTGTGGCATCGGTATGCTCTACATTTCGATTTTCTTGACACACCTGTATTTCCATATGATTGGAGATATCGCAACTTTTGTGTTGATATTCATATGGGCAGCGGCTGTGCTTTTCTTATCAAAGAAATTCAAAATGCCGTCCTTATCGTACCTGGCATTGGCCGGATGTATTATTTCCAGCATTTTGGCGCAGGTCTACGTAGTAGAGCAGCACATGTTTGTGGAAATTACCATTTACCACTTCTTGACATTCTTGCTGCTTATCATATCCAACAAAGAAAATCACATCCTGTTCAAGATTTCATCTTATACCTCGATTGGATTAAACACCATTCTCAGTATCATTATCAACACATATGCGGTGGATAATAGCCAGTACGGATGGTTAGGATTATGTTTCGTATTGTGCCTGTATAACTTAGCAATTGGCATCTTAGCATATCGCGATGAGCACGGCGAACCTGTTGTCAATGACATATTAAGTATCGGGGCGCACATTGCAAATGTTTTGATTACAGGCTTAATTCCGTTTGCGGCTTGGCTGCAAAATATGCGTCCAGGTGCCGATGATGTTACCATTTTGCCGGTGAATATGGATGCAGTATACTGCAGAGAATCGATTTTCTTCTGGATTGGCACATTTGCCATTCTGACTTGTGCATATATTGCACAGTACTGTGGTATTAAAAACACCACCAAGCGGACGAAGTTATTCCTTGCCGCAGAATTACTGATGGCGTTTGTTGTGTTATGCGAGCCTATTGATTTACCTGGCACACAGGATTTGAATTTCTTGCTACTATTCCCGGTAATCAATTTAGTATTATCACATTTCACCAAAGATAAATTTACAAAAGAAGCATTGTATTGGAGCGGATTTGGTTTATTGATAACCGACTGTTTCACATCCCAGTTCAATATCTACGAATTCGGCGGATGGGGAATTGTATACTCTGTGGCGCTGCTTGTAATCTCTTGCGCATACATGTTCGAGCACTACGGCTTTGTGCTGAAATTCCCGTTCTTCCAAACTGCCATCATTAACGGACATCTGTTATTCACACTGCTGAATGTATGCGATAACTGGACCATTGCAATGATTGTCATCGTCTTACTCAATATGGGATGGTCTGCATTGGTACAATGGACCACAAATCCGCCTAAGGTTTCCAAGATTCTCACTGAGTGCGTTGAATCGCTCCTGGCATTCATCCTGTTCTGGTTAGTGCTGGATGATAAATCCGTATATCCGGTAGGTTGCTACTTATTGTCGGTATTACTGATTCCGTTTATGTTAACCAGACTCAACAGTGTCATCCACTCAAAAAATGCATTTATGAGTGTTTGGTATGGAATTAAGTTTACGTTCTACACATTCGGTACGTTGGAAATGTTCACCGGATTCTCCGACCAGCAATTCATCGTCAGCGTTGTGCTGATGGTTCTTGCCAGCGCATGTGTTGCGTTTGGTTTCTGGAAAGAAATGAAAGCTTTGCGTATTTATGGTTTGGCACTGGTTATGTCCAGCGTCGCCAAGATGGTGATTCTGGATGTGTGGAACCAAGAATCGATTATTCGTGTTATCTCGCTCATTGCCGGCGCATTAATTTGCTTCGGTATTAGTGCAGGATATAGTAAAATAGAGGCAAAGCAAAGCCTCGGAGGAGAAAATGATGAAGAAACTGATTAGTTTGAGCTTAGTGCTCTGCGTTCTGCTTGCATTAGTGGGATGCAACGCCGGCGTTCGCATGGAAAACGTTGTCAATGAGGACGCTATAGCCACGTGTACCAATGCAAAATACACCGGATATGAATCATACGAAGATGTAATCAACAAAGAGCCCCGCAGAGATTACTCTTTTGAGGGCGACTTTGTATTTGATGTCTCGCAGTATGTGCGCGAAGTGGATAGAAAGACTGTACAGTGCACATCCAATACATTCTATAACAAACTGTTCATCTACAAAGAAAAAGCGTTAGAGGATGTGTTTGGGAAACTGGATATTACTGTACATAAAGGCAACAGCGCACCCACTGGCACGGAAGCATGTGTATACATTACAATTGATGCAGAACAATATGTAGGAAAGCAAGCTTGTACACAACTGGCATTCTACAACACAGATGCCGAAACCGTTAAAGCTTGTGTGAAAGCATGGTACGATACCTTGTATCAGTACTTGCCTGCATGTCCTCCTGAATACTTCCAGATGTCATACAAAGCCATCTTGGTAAATACTGATGGTTCGACAATTGACGTTGTCGACGGCAAGCTATTTACAGAAGTAGTTCCCATTGTTTAATTAAAGTGGCGGTGAACGGGATGAAAACCGGTTTCACCGCCATTTTTACTTCAGGTACTTGACAAACGCACGTAAATTTGGTATAATATACCTATGAAAGGAGCGATGATTATGTCTCGTTACAGAAAAATCGAATATATCCAATGTATCGGCTGTCATCACGATGAAAATAATGAGCTGACTGGTGGTCGGGAAATCCCGATGGTCGCGCTGTTTGACTCTGAGCACATCAGTGAAATGACAGTCCGAGAAAACATCGAGTTGGATTTGCAAACCCCGTATCTGATGATTATTCCCAAGGTGCATTACGACAATATCTTAAAGCCTGCCGTTGAGGAGGCTAAAAATGGAAAGGAAGTAGAAGAATGAAACGCGTACTGATTACCGGTGGTCCCACCAACGAATACATCGATGAGGTCATGAAGATTACCAACATGTCCTCTGGCAAGATTGCCATTGAAATGGCGAGCCATTTTGTGGAAGGCGGCGACGAAGTGATGCTGCTGCTGACCAAGAACATCAAGAGCCCGCTGCTCGACAGCATCATCGATAAGAAGAATTTCGCGGTTATGCGGTTCGAAACCACCGAAGAGCTTCTCGACAGCATTAAATTCCTCGCCAAGATGCAGCAGTACGATATTATCATCCATTCTGCGGCAGTGGCTGACTACAAGCCTGAGTTCTCTTTCCGGGCAGAGGATATGGCTGCTGAGATTCTCGGCTATATCATGAGAAACCAGGAGGCGCTCGCTGAGGGTTTCATCAAGCAGGAAGATGTGTATGATTCTCTGTTTGAGATTCTGACCAACCCTGCCTGCAAGGTCAATGATGACACCAAGATTTCTTCCGTGGAGCCCAACCTGACTGTGAAGCTCGGCTTGACTCCCAAGATTATCGCATCCCTGCGTGAGCTGTTCCCGAACGCGTTCATTGCCGGCTTTAAGCTGCTCGAAAACGTGCCCGAGGATGAGCTGGTCTCCGCTGCAGTCAAGCAGCTGAATAAGTGCCACACCGATTTGTGCTTTGCCAATGATTTGGCGGAGCTCCGGAAGGGTAACTACGACCGACTGGTAGTCACGCCTGATGGCTATCATGGCGAAAAGGTCGCCGGAGCCATGGGCATTTTCCGTTTGCTGAGCGAAAAAATCGGCAAGTAACTACTTGACATATGACAAGTGGTGTGGTATAATATTTGTGTCAATCGAAGGGGAGCATAGACCATCGTAATTGATGGCCGAAACTCCTTTTCGTATCAGGAAATCTTCTCGATGGTAGGCGAAATCGTGCCTGCGGTAAAGCGGGAGGCTGTGCCTAAGCGGTTCAAATCCGCCATTTCCTGTGACATCAAGAGGACGTAAGACCCTCAAGGTGAGTAGCACCATGAGTGCGGCGTAGCGATAGAGGGCACTCTCTTGAAAATTGGCGAGAGCAAGGCAGTCCCAAAGGGAAAGACCCGCGAGAGTCGGTAAGACCATTGCTCAATGACCCGACCGCAAGGTGTGTAGGTTTGCGGAATACAAATGTGAACCAGTGCCGTTTCGCTGAAGTAATGACGGATAATGCCTACTACAAAGCAATTTTGGGACACCCACGATAGAGAGGAACCAGCCTTGAGCATAAACGCACTAAGCCTCCCGTGGGAATGATAAGTGCGCAATCAGTCCCAGCCTTCTAAGGCGTTGAGGATATCAGCGCCATTCCAGTCGAGTCCATGTTAATGTCGGCAATCATGGATAACAAAGTCGAAAGACGAAAGGGTGTTCCCCAAAGCGGTTCGAAACGTGATGGGTAAGAAAGGTATGTAGCCCGCTCGGTGCCAATTTACCGGCTCCAGTCATTTCTCCTTAGTTAACTGGCTCCCAAGGGTTGAAGCGTTGGAGAAAGCTGTCACCCTCCCTGCGGGGAATATAAACCATTTCGATGGTCAAGATAAAGAAGAGGCGCCCGATTGGGCGCCTCTTTCGTTATACTGCACACATCAAGTGCATATTGCGAATTGAAATATCCTGAATTTTCTCATTAATAGCATAAGCTTGCCGTTCCAATCCACCGCCGCCGGCTAATCCTTGGCGCTGTATTTCTTGACTGATAGCCTCAATGATGTTGCGAACAATGGAAAGTTTGCATAACGCGTCATCGTTGTTGCTGGAAATCAAATATACCAAATCATCATGTAGATTTGATAAATAAGGAAGTTCACGTAAAGCGCGAAAAACCCACTTGTAATAGGGGATATATTGTCGATTCAGCAAAAATACCACCCTTAACGTCGCCTTAACGAATTCAAACATTGCCAGCTGTGCAGCGCCAGAATCTTCACGCACCGCGCACCGCTCGTAATTATATTGGCCGGCTTGTGCCATAACCAAAAGGTTGCCGGTGAATTTTTTAAGCCGAATGTCTTCAGGCAAGTATTCCAGCGATTTGCGAATTTGCGTCATTAACTCTGGTCCATCGTAAAAGAGTTTTCCGTTGGTGACCTCCAAAAAATACTGCTCTTCAATTGATAACCATTCTTGCGGCGACAGAAAGACGCTGGATGAGCCGATTTTCTGCTGCAAAAAGTCGTGAATACGAATTACGCCATGACGAGTGTCAGTGGGGTTGTACACCGGTCGTGTATACCCCATGAATTCCCGCGGTAATTTTGCATAAGCTCGCTCCAATTGGAAGGCATCCCGGGATGATACCAATTCTTCCCCGGGTAAGAAAATGCAAAAGCCTGGCTCGAAGTCGTGGTCCTGGGACAGCAAGTCGTCATAACCCAAGCACTCAGAGCCACTGCCAATCAGTCCCACAGCAATGTAGGGAACAATTTGAGGAAATTGCTGCAGCATTTGTCCCCCAAAAACCTCATAATATTTCTGAGACAACTCAAGCCCGGTCATAAATATCCCTCGCTCTCTTCAAAAGCGTATTTTTATACATAAAACGCCCGAAATATCCAAATACCGAGGCGCATTTTTCGCATACGAATGCATAATATCCACAAGGAAATTCATCGCCATGGTTATCCAGTAGTTCTGTTGCTTTATCCAGCAATGCGTCGATTTCGAACTCAGCAGCAACCAATCCAAGTTCCGCTTCCTTAGCTGATGCAATATTCAAGTAGGTAATCGCAACTTCCAGCCATAAGTTTTGCTCAGACATGATGGTAATCGCGCGCTCGTAATATTGATGCGCATCCTCGTATCGCTTCAACTCAACTAAGGTTAATGCCATATTGTTATATAATCCACCGCGGCGTTGGTCAGTCGCCGGCAAACCCGCTTCATACACGTTGAGCGCTTTTTCAAAGAGTGGCAGTGCAACCTCAGGTCTGCCGAAAGCTTGATGAGCAGTTGCGCAGTTCAAATAAGTGGTACCAGCACCAATGTTGTCAGCAATGCCCATATCCTCAATGAGCTGTAATGCGTTGCGTACCGCTTGCAAACAATTTGATTCCTGATTCCGCTTACGGTATAATCCAACAGACTCATTCAGCATTAGCAGTTGTAAGCGCTTGTCTCCAGAGTCGCAAGCTTCTTTATACCAGTACAAGAGTAGTTTTTCAGCGCCTTCGTAATCGCTTTTGCTAAGTAGCTCATCAAGGCGCGCCAAAATACGAGTATGTTCCATAATTTCCTCCAAAAGAAAAGGCGGAGACAAGCTCCGCCTCAAATATTACTTCGAGCTTGTAACAATGTAGGGTTGAATGGCACGTGCAACACCATAAATTGGCATAGACTGCAACCATACGGTACCAGGTCCTGTAATCACGGTGTTGAACAGTCCTTCGCCGCCAAACAGTACGTTTTTAACGCCCTTTACAGTTTGCACGTCGACAGAGCAATTGCCGGTGTAAGCAGCGACAAAACCGGTATCCACAATCAGTTTTTCACCAGGCTGCAGCTCCTTCTTGATGCAAGCACCGTCGATTTCGACGAACACTAAGCCGTCGCCAGAAATGCGCTGCATGATGAAGCCTTCACCGCCGAACAAGCCGGCACCGAATTTGCGCTGAAATGCAATGCCAAGCTTCAGACCAGCTTCCATTGCCAAAAAGCCGCGCTTCTGCACAATGAGGTCATTGCCGGGAGTGACATGATAAGGCAAGATAGAGCCAGGGAAACTGGATGCGAACGCGATTTCACCGGCGCCGCCAACAGCAGTGTATTCATTCAGGAAAATGGTCTCTCCGGAGAACATTCTTCCGAGAACGCCACCACCGCCGGTATTGGTCTTCATCTGCATGTTTGCAGACATCCAGCTCATGGCGCCTTTTTCAGTCTTTAGGGTTTCGCCTTCTTTTGGATAACAAACGACAACTGGTAAGCTGCCACCTTCGAGTTTATAGTCAATCATCAGGGACTTTCCTCCTTGAAATATATTCGCAATAATTATGACATTATACAAAAAATCGTCGTGTACGCGTTGTTAATATTCGGTCATAATCTTAACACCTAAAGGAGGGAAGCTTATGCATAATGTACACAATACTAAATGTTTGTGCGGTAAAGGCATCGCACACGCACACTTCGATAATTACAGTAATTTTCACTCTTGGCTGACCTGCCCGGAGTGTTCCCGCAAATATCATGCTCATGTTTTTGGCTTGCTGCCTCGACATATCCCGGTAAAATATCCCAAGGATAACATCCAGAAGGAAATTGACAGGATTCAGTTCCGCTTGAGACGTTCTGAGCCTATGTACGTACGTGAAGATATCAACGCATTCATGACGGATGAAGAGAAAGACGTGGTGTACGGCGAAAGCTGGCGCACTGACCCTATACCGATTGTGCGGTATTACACCGAAGAAGGTGCCAAAATTGGTTTGATGCAACGATGCATGCGTGAAGCTGCATACCGTTTTTCGCAGTACGAGTTATTACGCATGCACGACCACATGGATGACAGCATTTACGACGAAGCGGTTGAGAAGCTGATGCAGAAATATCGCACGCTTACCGAAGCAGAGATGCAACAGTGTCTGCGCAGAGCAATTATCGACTACAAACGACACAAAGAGGCCCAGAGTAGATGGTTCCGTTCACGCGAGGAAGAGGAAGCACGTTTACATGAGCTGTTGATGCAGCAAAAGCAACAACGTGATGACCTGGAGCGCCAGTGGAAGCTTTGCGTCATTCCATGGGAAGAGTTGGAGGAAATTAGTGAAGTCAGCAAGAAATAAGACAATCGACATGTCAGTCGAGGATGGGCAGCAATACTTAGCAAAATGTATTTCTGTACACAAGCCGGTGAGTCTGCATGAGGTGTTGGATAAGACGATTCTCGGCGATACAATGCAGGTGTTACCGAATTTGCCGACCAATTCGGTGGATTTACTGATTATCGACCCGCCATACAACATGGATAAGGAATTCTCAGGTACCAAGTTCAAGAAAATGAGCGCCGATAATTACGAAGCTTACATTGATTCATGGTTAAGCTTATGCGTGCCGCTGCTCAAAGAAACGGCGACAGTGTATGTCTGCTGTGATTGGGGTTCCAGCGGTGTAATTGAAAAGTGCCTGCGCAAGTATTTTCTTGTGCATAACCGCATTACGTGGCAGCGTGAAAAGGGTAGAGGGGCTGAAACCAATTGGAAGAATGGAATGGAAGACATTTGGTTTGCAACCGTTTCTAAGCGGTACACTTTTAACGTGGATGATGTCAAGGTAAGACGACGCGTTATTGCGCCGTATAAAAAGGATGGCGCACCAAAGGATTGGGAAGAAACATCGTCTGGAAAGTTCCGTGATACATACCCGTCGAATTTCTGGGATGATATCTCGATTCCATATTGGTCCATGCCGGAAAACACAGCGCATCCGACCCAAAAGCCTGAAAAGCTGTTGGCGAAGTTGATTCTTGCCAGTAGTAATCCCGGGAATGTTGTGTTGGACCCGTTTGCCGGCTCCGGCTCTACCGCGGTAACAGCCAAAAAACTTGGACGCCATTACATCGGGATTGAGCAAAATCCTCAGTATTGTGTATGGGCGGAATTGCGACTGGAAAGAGCTGAAACAGATAAAACGATTCAAGGATATACTGACGGTGTATTCTGGGAACGAAACACCAGCGCTTTACAAAGGAGATAACGCATGAAGAAAATTTTAGCATTATGTCTTGTATGCCTCATGGCGTTTGGCTTGATGGCATGCAATAACGGAACAATTGAAAATTGGAAGACCAAAGCGATGGAAGCTCCCACCGTAGAGCTTTCTATGGAAAGCGTAAGCTTTGTGACAGACGCCGGCACTTCTTTTAATGACGCCGTGGTCAAGTCTCCGTTGTCTATGGGAAAGTACTCTCCTGAACAGGCAGCCGCTGCCATGCAGCAGTTGAAATGTTTGAAGAATGCGACAGTGGAAATGCAGTATAAAGAAGAAGCAATTCCGTTCTTCACTGAGAATGAGCAACTCATGTATTATCTCTGCACTACAACTTGTAGCATTGAGGCGCCGGATGATGACAATCGTGTGGCGTTAAATTATATAGTCACGCCGGATGACGTGGATGGCTATTCTGTAATTTCAGTTGAAATCTTTACAACTGGAGCTAAGGCTCTGAAACAGCAGCAAATTTTCGAAATTCTTACCGCTGTCTACGGAGAAGCATACGCCGAGTATTTGTGTTATGCAGAAATGAATACACAAAATGGTTATGCGTATCATGAAATTCTGAACAATCAGGCATGTATGACTTTTGAGCGTGTCATCAAAGAAGACCAAGGCGCTGCATTTGCAATTGGTGTGTACAACATCAATGAAACACCGGTATATGGTTATACCGGCAATACTGACCTCAAAGCCCATGGATTTGATGCTATTGCCTCTCTGTTTGGATGGGATAAAAATACTGTTGCTTTTGATATTAAAGCAATGGGTACGGAATTTGTAAAACAGTATTACGGCGATAATTATGTATTTGCGCCTGTGCAGTCTGGTCTCAATTCTACGCCATATGCATATATATACGTAGAGCAGGGTCAAACTTCAACACTTTCCATGAATTACGCAATTGGAAACACAGAAGATGAAAATTCTAACCTACTGCAAACACAATTTGTTGTCAAAAATGAGGGCGAAGTTGAAGAAGCGACATACACGCTGGAAGTGGGCGCCCTGGAAGCTTCGAACGCCTCTGGTGATGCTTGCGCTGAGCTAAAACAAAAAGCCATGGAAATGTTGCAAGATATTCTTGGCGTGGAAGAGATATTTGAGCCGGACACGTATCAGCTACTTTCTGTTGGTGGTCGCAATCTCTGCGTTAAATACAGCTTCGTATTTGCAAAATCTGGTAATTATCAGGTTGCCACGCTGAGTATCGACACATCCAATGACACAAGCTTAGCATCAGAATAACAATAATACCTCCGGGTTTTCCGGATGTATTTTTACAAAACATATTGACAAGGGCCGTTAAATATGGTATAATATACACATCCAAGGAAGGTAGGGTTAATAGTACTCATCCTCTAAGGAGTGCGAAGCAGAAGAATCTGGCGGCCACTGGGTTCAAGAAGGGCTTGTGCGGTAACTGAATCGGCAAGTACAACTGCAGGGAAACGAAAAGGGATACGGTCACAATGTAGCGATATTTTTGGAAGCGGCTGAAATGCCGTGGAGCATCTTGAGCTGCGTGATGCGAGAGAACGAAGTAGTGTGTAATATGGTAAGGTTCCAAACACGAGAGATGCTGGGACTTAACCCCGGGATGCAATGTTCAGTAAAAGCTACCGGGCAATGCTATATGTGCCCTCTGACGCTTTGGTGTAAAAACACACCTTGGATACCCCATCACGGGGAATTGAAAAAGCAGATACCCCGCCGGCTCCCGGCGGGGTATTTTGTGTTTATGCATCATTTGGGCATGCTCAGTCATACTTATGGCGCTTAAGATTTCTTAAAAGAGTGCTTGCCAAAAGATGCATAATGGGCTATAATATAAGTACCTATGTTAGAAAGGAAGATAGTTGTGAAAAGATTGTACAGCGTGCTATTGGCGCTAATTACAGTACTGATGTTGTGCACGCCGTTGATGAGTTCTGCTGACGTAATGACGGCGTCAGAAGACTGTGTAAAATTTATTAAACAACGTGAAGGGTTCTCAAAATACCCATATTGGGACAATTCACAGTGGACTGTCGGATATGGCACACGAGTTCCTGAGGGAAAATTGGAGGAATATCAAAAGAATGGTATCTCTGAAAAGGAAGCGCTGGACTTGTTGGCATCCATGATGGCAGATTTTGAAAAGTCAATCCATCGCTACATAGCGAAACATGAACTCACCCTGACGCAGCAACAATTTGACGCACTGGTGAGTTTTAGTTTTAATTGTGGCGCCGGTTGGACCAATGATACAAACGGATACCTAAATACAGCCGTTCGAGAAGGGTGGACCGGCTCCAAGTTCTTGCATGCCATGTGTTTGTGGAGTCGCTCCGGAGGAGACTTCATTCTCATGAAGCGCCGTTGGGCTGAAACAAATATTTACATGAACGGCGTGTACGGAACAAACAGTGATATCCCGGATAATTACCGCTGTGTGTACCTGGATGGTAACGGCGGTGAGGTACGTTACATTCCTCATGGATTTGATGCCACAGACCCGATTCCCATCATATATAGTTTCAAGAGTAAACCTACCGGCGTAGATGACAAGGGAAACACCTTTACATACGATTTTCTCGGTTGGTATACAAAGGATGGTCGTAAAGTAGAAATACTTGACGATACTGTGGAATCCGGAACAGTGTTGTATGCACAATGGGTCGATGCAGAAGGTAATACGCCTGTACTGAGTAAAGGCACCAAAATCGAAGCCATGAACGTCACAATCCAGGACACCGTCAATTTGCGTGAAGGTCCCGGAACGTTTTATCCTTCTGTGAATAAATTATCCAAGGGCGAAACGATTACCATCACTGAGTTGTATGAATACAGCAACCGATTGTGGGGTAAATGTGTTTGGGGATGGGTTGCACTGTCCTACACCGATTACGAAGAGCAAATTAAAGAGCCAGAAGAGTGGCCAAAGGATGGTTATGTTAACGCATCTCACGTGAATGTTCGCTCTGGACCTGGATTAGATTTCGATAGAATGTATCAGATGAATAAGGGCGACGCGGTGGTCATCAGCGAAAAACAAGCCGCAGATGGTTTGGATTGGGGCAAGTTGGAGGATGGTAACTGGATTTGCTTGACATATGTCACGTTTGGCTCGCCGGATGACGAGCCTGAGGAGCCGACGGAGCCAAAACCAGAGCCTGAAGAGCCGCCGATTGACGAAATTCCGCCAGATGCACCAGTAGACCCGCCTGCTCCAGAAGAGCCGCCGGCAATTCCTGGCGATGTAAACGGCGATGAAGTCGTTACCAAGGATGATGCAATCTACTTGCTAAGACATGTTCTATTCCCGGATAAATATCCGTTAGAAGCAGAAGGTGACATGGACTTGGATGGGGATATTGATAAAGATGACGCCATCTACCTGTTGAGACATGTCTTGTTCCCGGAGAAATACCCACTTAACACACAAAAGGAGACAACATGAGAAGAGTTATTACGCTTTCAATAAGTATACTGCTTGTAATGGCTTTGAGCTTGACGGCATTTGCCGCAGCAAGCATTTCGCTGAACGCCAATAAAACAACCATCAATACTGGTGACAGTGTTACTGTGACCGTTGCTGCAAATGTCGACGCTTGTACACAAGGCAGTGTTGAGGTGTCGTACGACAGTCAAGTATTTGCGCTTGTCAGCGGTGAGTGCAACATCGGCACCGCCGACATTAAGTACTTTGACGCCAAGACCGGCGACGGTGGTTTTGCCTTTGAAAAAGAGGCATCCATCTCCGGTACCGCATTCACTTTTACTTTACAGGCGAAAGAAGACGCCAAACCTGGCGATTCTAATGTCACCGTAAAGTTCAAGACAAATAATGATTCTGCATCCCGTAGTATTACCATTAAAATTGCTTGTGTACATAAGTACGACAACAACTGCGATACTACGTGTAATACCTGCGGCGCCACCAGAGAAGCAAAGCATGAATGGGATTCTGGAAAGGAAACCAAGAAAGCTACATGCGCTGCAGCCGGTGAGAAGACTTACACTTGTACGGCGTGCAAAGCTACCAAGAGCGAAGTCGTTGCAAAACTTGCACACACTTACACGAATGCGTGCGACGAAACGTGTAACGCGTGTAACGCAACGCGTACAATTACACACGAATGGAAGCAGTTATATGATGCAACCAACCATTGGTATAAATGTACGGTATGTAATAAGACCAAAGATACCGCAAAGCATAATACCAATTCGAAGTACAGCACCACTTCTAAGACGCACGGATTCAAATGCACAGATTGTGGCGCCATGGTAAAGGAAGAGAACCATAAGTTTGATAACGCGTGTGACCCCAGTTGTTCAGTGTGTAAGTATACTCGCACTATTACACATGATTATAGTACCAAGTGGACATTCGACGAAAACAAGCACTGGCATCAGTGTACCGTTTGTGGCGATAAGTTGGAAGCAGTGGCGCACAAGCCTGGTCCCGAAGCCACAGAGTATTCTGACCAGATTTGTACCGAATGTGGCTACGTGATTAAAGAGTCGCAGCAGCATGAACACAAAATGGCCGGCGACTGGTTGAATGATTCCATTGGTCACTGGTACCGTTGCGCATGCGGTGAGCAATCCGTTCCCGAGGTGCATAAGTGGGGAGAGCAGCAGGAGAAAGAAGGCAACTATGTCTCTATCTGCACAGGATGCGGTTACGAGCGCATAGACGGTCCCATACCGACCAAACCGACAACAGATGAAACTGCGCCCACCGAAGAAACAAAGCCCGCACAGCGCCCCACAGAGCCTCAGGAGCAGCCTGAGAAGCAGAGCTGGTGGGACAAGCTGCCATGGCAGTCGATTGCACTATGGACCATGTTAGTTGCAGCGCTTTCGATTGGACTGAATGTGCTGTTGATTTGGATAATGATTAACCGCGGTAGTGGCGGAAAGTACTCAAGATAATACGCAAGAAGGCGCCTACGGGCGCCTTTGCTGCTATATGTCTTAATTTGTGCGAGGTGAAATTATGGAACAAGTATTTTATGTGCACAAGTCAAGCCAACGGCGCATGCGTAATAAACTATACAAGCAAAGTAAAAAATGGCAAAACAACAAAAACAAAATCCGGTTGGGATGGTTTTTAATATTAGGTCCGATTGTACCATGGAGCATATTGTTTATGTGGCTCGGTCCAATGTTGCCTTCCGGATGGGTTGACTTAGTCGGCGGATGCTCCGTGATGGCATTAGAGATTATAGCTCTTGTGGGTGCCGTTATGGTGCTGCAGTATAAAAAAGGCACCAGAATCATTGACCACCGTCAAAATGATGAGCTGCACTTT
>JAEIGA010008023.1_pt1 | contig 16009 bp, 15 predicted proteins | sample 9270691 | NCBI WGS metagenome assembly JAEIGA01 (sample SAMN17057246, study PRJNA624740) | gut metagenome | biome: biome; isolation source: fecal sample | host: Bos grunniens | place: China: Xizang | collected 2019
ATTCCGCGCTATAAAGATGACGCCAATATGAATCGCTTTGTATGGAATCCGACATCGCCGTCCGATGAGGAGCTGGATGCAGTGCAAGGTCTGCTCAAATAGATATACTTTTTTAACACTGCTAAAACGATGTGCCACACAGCTGCTGCACATCGTTTTTTCTTGCCGTTCGCAAAGTGTTTCTAAACAAGCTTCCTGCTGTTTCTTAAGGGTATGTCTCATAGTCGTTGCCGTTTTTTGATAAAAACGCCACTCCTATTCGCCCAAAATTCATAGAGGATAATGAATTTTGCCCCTTAAGAAACCTTGTAACCTTGCAGAAGCACTAATGCTCTCTCTACGCAAAAAGCGATGTTACAGCAATCTGTAGTGGCACATACTTTTCAACAAGTGTTAATACACTGCGAAGTTTTATATTTACCCGACTGCATTGGTGCCGGCAGATTTCTCTTCGCCGGTGCCGATTGTTTTTTCAATCAGTTCCACGATCGTTGAGATGGCGTCAAGCTGTGCACTCTGAGACATTGCGTCGATATAGGTCTGTTTGTTTTCCCAGAGAGACCGGATCGCAGTCAGGAGCTTTTCGTCCGTCATCTCATCTTCTTCGATCACAACACTGAAGCCCTGCTTTTCAAATGATCTTGCATTCAAAATCTGGTCACCGCGGCTGGCTGATTTCGAAAGCGGGATCAGGATATTTGGTTTATGGAGCGCCAAAAGCTCACAGATCGAATTGGCACCTGCACGGGAAATAACGATCTCTGCAAGAGCCATGACATCCGGAAGCTCCTTCCCGAGATATTCATACTGACGATATCCTTCTGTGCCTTCAAGAGACGGATCCAGATGGCCTTTTCCGCAAAGGTGGATGATCTGGAAATGCGCCAATAGTTCAGGAAGCAGGCTGCGGACGGTCTGATTTAAGAAAGCAGAGCCTAAGCTTCCGCCGATCACCAGCAATGCAGGTTTGTCACCTGTCAGGCCGGTAAACTCCCGTGCACGTGCAGGACTTCCTTCAAACAGCTCTTTCCGGATCGGAGAACCGGATAAAACCGCACGGCCTTCCGGAAGATAGGGAATCGTTTCCGGGAAATTGCAGCATACCCATGAGGCAGCCGGAAAAGCGATCTTATTGGCAAGACCCGGTGTGAGATCAGATTCATGGATAATGACCGGGATATGCTTATGCTTTGCGGCAAGTACGACAGGAACACTGACATAACCGCCTTTTGAAAAAACGATATCCGGCTTAAGCTTCCGCAGGAGGCGGCGTGCCTGCCCGTATCCTTTTAATACACGGAAGGGATCTGACATGTTTTTCAGATCGATATAACGGCGCAGTTTTCCGGATGAGATGCCGGCATATGGGATGCCGATATCCTGGATCAGCGTTTTTTCAATCCCTTCATAGGAACCGACATAATAAATCTTATAGCCGGCTTCCTTCAGCTGCGGGATCAGTGCGATATTCGGGGTAACATGTCCGGCGGTTCCACCGCCTGTCAGCAATATTTTTTTCATGGAAAATCCATCCTTTTTTGCAGTTTGAATAATAGTTAAAGGGATTATACTCTTTTTTTGCGAAAAAAGGAATCCTCTGTTATACTATTTACACGAATGTGCTGATTAAGGAGCACGGAATTGACCACAACAGATTTAAAGACAAAAAAGTCCGGACAAGGGGGAAAATATGGGAAACGTAAGATTTGACTATTCCAAGACAACACCGTTTATCAGCGAGGATGAAATGGGTTTTATCAAAGGCCAGACAGAGGCTGCTCGCAATCTGCTGCTTAGCGGTGAGGGAGCAGGAAACGATTACATCGGCTGGGTCAATCTGCCGGTAGAATATGACAAAGAAGAATTTGCCAGAATCCTTGCGGCGGCAGAGCGGATCAAACAGGATTCAGAGGTGCTTGTTGTGATCGGCATCGGCGGGTCTTATCTTGGTGCGCGCGCAGCGATCGAATTCCTTCGCCCGGATTTTTATAACAATCTTCCAAAAGAAGTACGGAAGACACCGGAGATCTATTTTGCAGGGAATAACATCAGTGGTTCCTATCTTGAGAATCTGCTTGCCGTTATCGGAGACAGGGATTATTCTGTAAATGTGATTTCAAAATCAGGAACGACGACAGAACCGGCGATCGCATTCCGTATCTTTAAAGAAAAACTGGAAGAAAAATACGGTAAGGAAGAGGCAGCAAAGAGAATCTATGCGACGACCGACAAGGCAAGAGGTGCTTTGAAAGGCCTGGCAGATGAAGAAGGCTATGAGACATTTGTTGTACCGGATGACATCGGCGGGCGCTTCTCCGTTCTGACAGCAGTCGGATTACTGCCGATCGCGGTCAGCGGTGCGGACATTACAAAACTAATGGAAGGCGCGGCAGAAGGCAGACAGCGCGCGATAGAGCTTCCGTTTGAAGAAAATGATGCCATGAAATATGCTGCTGTCCGTACGATCTTAAACCGAAAGGGCAAAAACATCGAGATCCTGGCAAATTACGAACCGCGTCTGCATTATGTGGCTGAGTGGTGGAAGCAGCTGATGGGCGAAAGTGAAGGTAAGGACCAGAAGGGTATTTTCCCGGCTTCTGTTGATCTGACGACGGATCTGCATTCTCTGGGACAGTTCATCCAGGATGGCAGCCGGATCATGTTTGAAACGGTACTTCACGTAGAGAATCCTGACGGACATGTAGAGATCCGTGAAGAAGCGAAAGATCTTGACGGACTGAACTATCTGGCAGGAAGAGATATGGCATTTGTCAATGAATGTGCGATGAACGGAACGATGCTCGCACATACCGATGGCGCGACACCGAACCTTCTGGTTCACATTCCGGGCATGTGCGAAAAATCTCTCGGACAGCTGTTTTACTTCTTTGAATTTGCGGTTGGCGTCAGCGGATATCTGCTCGCTGTGAATCCGTTTAATCAGCCGGGTGTTGAGAGTTATAAGAAAAACATGTTTGCATTGCTTGGCAAACCGGGATTCGAAGAAATGGGAGAAGCTCTTCGCAAGAGGATTTAGGATGGCTTTTTCCGTAAGGGAGGAACGATTATGGCAAATGAAACGATGCTGGCGGATATGGCATCAAATCCGATGCTCTGGGTTTGGGTCATTATTATCGCGGCAAGTATTTTTGCAGAGATTGCAACGCTTGGCTTGACCACCATCTGGTTTGCCGGCGGAGCAGCCGTGGCACTGGGCACTGCCATTGCCGGAGGAAACATCTGGCTGCAGATCATTCTTTTCATCATAGTGTCTGTTGTATTAATGGTTCTGATCCGCCCTTACGCAAAAAAAAGGTTCAATATCAGGCGCACGGCGACAAATGTTGACAGTATCCTCGGCCAGACGGGGATAGTACTCAGTGAAATCGATAACCTGCAGTCACAGGGACTTGTCAAGATCGGTGGTCAGGAATGGACGGCGCGGAGTATGGATTCAAGTGAAACCATAGCACCCGGAGAAGAGGTAATCGTTGATCGTGTAGAGGGTGTGAAAGTTATCGTTCGGAAGAAAGAAGGAGGAGAATAGAATGCCAATGGTTGCTGTTATCATTATTGTCATTATCATTATCATTATTCTTGCATCCTGTATCAAGATTGTTCCACAGGCACATGCATTTGTTCTGGAACGGCTTGGTGCTTATCAGGCGACATGGGATGTCGGGCTTCACTTTAAGGTTCCGTTTATCGACCGTGTAGCGAAGCGTGTGCTCTTAAAAGAGCAGGTGGTTGATTTCGCTCCACAGCCGGTGATCACGAAGGATAACGTTACGATGCGGATCGATACGGTTGTATTTTTCCAGATCACGGATCCGAAGCTTTATGCTTATGGCGTGGAGAACCCGATCTCAGCGATTGAAAATCTGACCGCGACGACACTTCGTAACATCATCGGTGATCTCGAGCTTGATGAGACACTGACTTCGAGAGAGACGATCAATACAAAGATGCGTGCGACGCTTGATGAAGCGACAGATCCGTGGGGCATCAAGGTAAACCGGGTAGAGTTGAAAAACATCATTCCGCCGCAGGCGATCCAGGATGCGATGGAGAAGCAGATGAAGGCGGAGCGTGAGCGCCGGGAAGCGATCCTTCGCGCAGAGGGTGAGAAAAAGTCAACGATCCTTGTCGCAGAAGGAAAGAAAGAATCCGCAATCCTGGATGCAGAGGCAGAAAAGCAGGCTGCGATCCTTCGTGCGGAAGCAAAAAAAGAAGCAACGATCAAAGAAGCGGAAGGACAGTCGGAAGCGATCATCAAGATCCAGCAGGCAAATGCGGATGGTCTGCGGTTCTTAAGAGAAGCCCAGCCGGATGAAGCAGTCCTGCGGTTAAAGAGCCTGGAGGCATTTGCAAAAGCAGCAGACGGCAGATCCTCCAAGATCATTATCCCGTCAGAGATCCAGGGCATCGCAGGCCTGGCCAAGTCAGTCGTTGAGATAGCAAAAGAACCACAAGAGGAGAACCATGAGTAGTTTAAAGGGTAGAAATTTTTTGAAACTGTTGGATTTTACACCGGATGAGATCCTGCATATGATCGATCTGGCAGCGGACTTAAAGAAAAAGAAAAAGGAAGGAACGCTGCATGCATATCACCGTGGAAAAAATGTTGCGCTGATCTTTGAAAAGACAAGTACAAGAACACGCTGTTCCTTTGAAGTGGCAGCCAGCGATCTTGGGATGCACAGCACATTCCTCGATCCGATCGCGTCACAGATCGGCAAAAAAGAAAGCATTGCCGATACGGCACGTGTCCTTGGTCGTATGTATGATGGCATCGAGTACCGCGGATACGGTCAGGAGATCGTCGAGGAACTGGCAAAATATGCAGGCGTTCCAGTCTGGAACGGTCTGACCAACGAGTTCCATCCGACTCAGATGCTGGCAGATGTATTAACGATCAAGGAACATTGCGGAAAGATTAAGGGCATCAAATTGGCATATATGGGTGATGCGCGCTACAACATGGGGAATTCCCTTATGGTCGTGAGCGCAAAGCTTGGCATGCATTTTACTGCATGTACCAGCAAAAAGTATTTCCCGGACGAGGCACTGGTTGCGCAATGCCGTGAGATCGCAAAAGAAAGCGGCGGCAGCATTACACTGACAGAGGATGCGATGGAAGGTGTAAAAGGTGCAGATATCATCTATACAGATGTCTGGGTTTCGATGGGTGAGCCGGATGAAGTCTGGGAAGAGAGGATCAAGGATCTTTTGCCATACCAGGTCAATCGCGCATTAATGGAAGCGGCAGGACCGCAGGTGAGATTTATGCATTGTCTTCCGGCATTTCATGATCTGAACACGGGAATCGGCCAAAAGATCAACGAAAAGTTCGGACTTGATGCGATGGAAGTGACAGATGAAGTATTTGAGAGCCCGCAGTCGATCGTATTTGACGAGGCGGAAAACCGTATGCATACGATCAAGGCAGTGATGCTCGCGACATTGGGTGAACCGGAGAACGAAGGTTGAAAGAAAAGATTCGGACAATTCTGATGGAAAGAGGCGGTTTTGTTTCCGGACAGGAACTGTCGGAGCTCCTTGGCGTTTCAAGGACAGCGATCTGGAAAGCGATCCGTCAGCTCGAAGAATCAGGCTATGAGATCGAAGCTGTCCGCAACAAAGGATACCGGCTTGTGTCAGAGCCGGATCTTTTGACGACAGAGGCGATTGCTTCAAAGCTGTCTACAGAATGGGCAGGACAGGAGATCCTTTCCTTTGATGAGATCGATTCTACGAACAATGAGGTGAAACGCCGGGCAGAAGCCGGTGCCGGACATGGGCTGCTCGCCGTATCGGAAGTGCAGACCGCAGGCAGAGGCAGAATGGGGCGCCCATGGAGTTCTCCTGCGGGAAGCGGAATCTGGATGTCACTTTTGCTGCGGCCGGCGCTGTCACCGATACAGGCGTCCGGGCTGACCCTGGTGATGGCACTTGCGGTCAGAGAAGCGATCATGGCAATGACCGGTGCAGATTGTGGGATCAAATGGCCGAATGATATCGTTTCCGAGGGAAAAAAGGTTTGCGGGATCTTGACGGAAATGAGCGCGGAGCCTGATCGGATCAATCATGTTGTGATCGGTGTCGGAATCAACGTGACAGACGATTCCTTTCCGGAAGAGATCCGTGACAGAGCTATCTCTGTTTGGCAGATCTGCGGACAAAAAATCCGGAGAGCAGAGCTAATCGCAGAGATCCTGAAACGCTTTGAGCGTTTTTATGATCTGTATCTGCAAAACGGCAATATGTCACTATTGCTGAAAGATTATAATGCGGCACTGATCAATCGCGGACGTAAGGTCCGGGTTCTGGATCCGGCAGGCGAATATGAAGCCGTTGCGGAAGGAATCAATGCAAGCGGTGCGCTCATTGTCGAGAAAGACGGAAAGAGGAAAGAGATCATATCCGGCGAAGTGTCGGTGCGGGGTGTATATGGATATGTATGATTCACGAGTCGTTTTATGTGCGGCCAGTGCATATGATAAAAAATATTATCTGAATCCGCAGTTTGACGGATTGCCACAGGGAGTAAAAGAGGAGCTGCAGATTATGTGCGTGCTGTTTACAGAGGATGTGGGCGGCATATTGTCGTTGTATTTTGACGAAGACGGAAGCCTGCAGCTTGAAACCGATGCGGCAGAGGAAGACCTTTTGTATGATGAGATCGGAAGCGCACTGAAGATCAAGCAGATGCGGTCAGAGAAAAGAGATCTTCTGGAAGGTCTGGAAATGTATTACCAAATATTCAAATAAAGGCATGAAGCCAAAACAGGAGGATGACAGATGCTTTTGACGATTGATATCGGAAATACCAACTTTACACTGGGCGTATTTAAAGGAGAGGAACTGGTCACCACCTTTCGAATGACGACAAAGTCTGCCCGTACTTCCGATGAGTATGCGATGATCATGCTGGATCTGTTGAGCTACAACAATGTGGCGATGGAAGACATTTCGGATGTCATTATTGCGTCTGTTGTGCCGAATATCATGCATTCGATGACAAGCGCATGTGTAAAATATTTAAATGCGACACCGATCATTGTACAGGCCGGTATCCGCACAGGAATCCGTGTCTGCAATAAGAATCCGCAGAGTGTTGGCGCTGACCGTATCGTAGATGCGGCGGCAGCATACGGTCTCTATGGCGGACCGGTGATCGTCATCGATTACGGAACAGCAACGACATTTGACCTGATCACGGAAGACGGCTCTTTTATCGCCGGCGTTACCGCACCGGGAATCCGTTCCTCCGCGCAGTCCCTTTGGAGCAATACGGCAAAGCTGCCGGAGTTTGAGATCGTGAAACCGGAAAGCATTCTGGCACAGGATACCATTACGAGTATGCAGGCCGGCGTGGTTTACGGACAGATTGGCCAGACGGAATACATTGTCAATCAGATGAAGAAGGAGTCCGGTCTTGAGAATATCAAGGTAGTCGCGACCGGCGGACTTGGTGTTCTGATCAACAGGGAAACAGATGTGATCGATATCTATGACCCGAATCTGACACTTTACGGACTGCGCATCGTATTTGAAAAACAGGGGAAAAAGTGAAGCAGCTTAACATCGGAAATGTAACTTTAGAGAATAACCTGATCCTTGCGCCGATGGCAGGTGTGACAGATCTTTCGTTCCGGCTTCTCTGCAAAGAGCAGGGAGCCGGACTTGTTTGTATGGAAATGATCAGTGCAAAGGCCATTTACTACCGGAATAAAAATACCGAAAAGCTGATGGAGACATCTGCCGGGGAGCATCCGGTATCGCTTCAGCTGTTTGGTTCGGATCCTGACATTATTGCTTTGATCGCGCAACAGATTCAGGACAGACCGTTTGAGATCCTGGATTTTAATATGGGGTGTCCGGTTCCGAAGGTTGTCAACAATGGTGAAGGATCGGCGCTCATGAAGGATCCCAAGCTGGTGCGGGAGATTCTTGAAAAACTGGTCAAAGCCAGTAAAAAACCGGTTACGGTAAAGATTCGAAAAGGATTTGATGAGGAGCATGTCAATGCCGTGGAGATCGCAAAGATCGCGGAGGACTGCGGTGTGGCAGCGATCGCCGTTCATGGAAGAACGAGGCAGCAGTATTATGCCGGAAAGGCGGACTGGGAGATCATCAGACAGGTCAAAGAGGCAGTATCGGTCCCTGTCATCGGAAACGGAGATCTGTTTTGTGCAGAGGATGTTTTGCGCATGCAAAAAGAGACCGGATGTGACGGCTTTATGATCGGCCGGGCAGTGCGGGGAAATCCCTGGATCTTTGCGCAGATCCTGCATAAGATCGAAACGGGAGAAGATCTGGCAAAGCCGGATGCAAAGGAAGTGATCGCCATGATCCTTCGACATGCGGATCTGCTTTTGGAAAACAAGGGTGAATATATCGGAATCCGCGAAATGCGGAAACACGCAGCATGGTATACGGCAGGATTAAGAAATGCGTCCCATATCAGAGGGCAGATCAACGAGGTTCAAACGAGAGACGAGCTGGAAGAGATCATGATGCAGCTGTTGGCTTTGTAAAGTAGGGAAAGTAAAATGATCGTTCAAAAGACAATAGAAGAACTTGAGGCGGATACCGGCAGAAAACTTGTCATCGATATGCGCCGCGCAGATGAATTTGAAAAAGACAGTTATCCGGGTTCCGTCAATATGGAGTGGCAAAATACGGATGATTTTATGGCAGAGCACGAAGCAGAACTTCCGCAAGATGCACCGATCTATCTGTTTTGCAGAAGCGGAAGACAAAGCCGGGAACTGGCGGAAGAGTTGAATGATGCCGGATATCAGGCTTACAGCATAGAGGGAGGCTATCTGTCATGGCTTCGCATCTGTCTTCGCAGGCACAAAGCTTATCTTCCGGAAGCAGACCAGATCTGTGCTGATATTGAGCGCAGTATCGTAAAAAAATTCAGGAAAGAAATCTGGAGAAAGTTTACCAAAGCGATTAATGAGTATGAGCTGATAAAAGACGGAGACCGGATCGCGGTTTGTATTTCCGGCGGCAAGGATTCCATGCTGATGGCAAAGCTCTTTCAGGAGCTGGAGCGCCATGGGAAAAAGAACTTTGAAACGGTCTTTCTGGTAATGGATCCCGGATATAATGAGGAGAACGCACTGGCGGTAAAAAACAATGCAAAGCTTTTACATGTGCCGATTAGGGTCTTTTCGTCAGATATTTTTGACATCGTAACGGATATTGAGGATTCGCCATGTTATCTATGCGCACGGATGCGGCGCGGCCATTTGTATGCGAAAGCAAAGGAACTTGGATGTAACAAGATCGCGCTGGGACATCATTTTGACGATGTCATCGAGACCATATTGATGGGGATGCTCTATGGCGGACAGATCCAGACGATGATGCCAAAACTGCACAGCACGAATTTTGAAGGAATGGAGCTGATCCGTCCCATGTATCTGATCCGCGAGGACGATATCAGACACTGGAGAGATTACAACAAACTGCATTTCATTCAGTGCGCCTGCCGGTTTACAGACAGCTGTTCCCTGGAAGGCGGGACAGAAAGCGGATCTAAACGCGCGGAGGTGAAAGCGCTGATCCGCGAACTGGCAAAGAAGAGTCCGTACATTGAAAAAAACATTTTTCGCAGTGTCGAAAATGTCAATCTGAAAACGATCATTGCCTATAAAGAGGACGGTGTAAAGCACAGCTTTCTGGATACGTATGAAAAAGATTGACTTTATTAGAAGAAATCGTTATAATACACTCCGTGTCGATGCCTTACGATCGACATTTTCTTTTGTTTTTTGTGGAGGAAATTGGAAATGGAGAAAAAGACACTGTTGACCCAGGAAGGTCATCAGAAACTGCAGGATGAGCTGCATGAACTGAAAGTAGTCCGCCGGAAAGAGATTGCGCAGAAGATCAAAGAAGCAAGAGAACAGGGTGACCTCTCTGAAAATGCGGAATATGATGCAGCGAAAGATGAGCAGCGCGAGATCGAGACCCGGATTGAAACGATCGAAGAGCTTCTCAAGAATGCTGAGGTTGTCAGCAATGATGCGATTGACACAGAGAAAGTCAGTGTCGGATGTACTGTAAAAATCCTTGATTGTGAGTTTGACGAGGAACTGGAGTATCAGCTCGTAGGTTCAACCGAAGCAAACAGTCTGAGGGGTAAGATTTCCAACGAATCTCCGGTCGGACAGGCATTGTTAGGCAGAAAAGTGGGCGAGACCGTAGATGTGGAGACCCAGACAGGCGTTTTCCAGTATAAGGTACTGGCCATTCAGGGATAGACGTAGAATACTTGCGGAGGAAAAGAATCAATGGCAAAGCCAAACAACGGACAGGAGCCGGATCTGAACCAGATCTTGAAAAACCGGCGTGAAAAGTTAAAAAACCTTCAGGAAGCCGGAAAGGATCCGTTCCAGATCACAAAGTACAACATGACCCATCATAGTAAGGAGATCAAAGACAACTATGATGCGCTGGAAGGCAAAGAGGTATCTGTTGCCGGACGTATCATGCTTAAACGTGTGATGGGTAAGGCTTCTTTTTGCCATATCCGTGATAAGCAGGGCGATATTCAGGCATATGTTGCAAGAGATAATATCGGAGAAGAAAGCTATAAGGATTTCAAAAAGTATGATATCGGTGATATCGTCGGAATCCGTGGTGAAGTGTTTAAGACAAAGACAGGCGAGATTTCTGTACATGCTGTCGAGGTAACGCTTCTTACAAAGAGCCTTCAGGTCCTGCCGGAGAAGTTTCACGGCCTGACAGATACAGATCTTCGTTATCGCCAGCGCTATGTGGATCTGATCATGAACGAGGAAGTACGTGATACGTTCATCAAACGTTCTCAGATCATCAAAGAGATCCGGAATTTCTTAGACGAACGCGATTTCATGGAAGTCGAGACACCGATGCTTGTTTCAAATGCAGGCGGTGCAGCAGCGCGCCCGTTTGAGACACATTACAACGCGCTTGATGAAGATGTGAAGCTTCGCATTTCGCTGGAGCTGTATTTAAAGAGACTGATCGTAGGCGGATTAGAGCGCGTTTATGAGATTGGCCGTGTATTCCGTAACGAGGGTGTTGACACCCGTCACAATCCGGAATTTACATTGATGGAGCTGTATCAGGCATATACGGATTATTATGGCATGATGGAGCTGACAGAGAGCATGTTCCGTCATCTGGCAAAGAAGGTGTGCGGCGATACACTGATCACCTATAAAGGTACAGAGATTGATCTGGGCAAACCGTTTGGCCGCCTGACTATGAATGATGCCATCAAGAAATACGCAGGGATTGATTTCGAAGAGATCAAAACCGATGAAGAAGCACGTGCACTCGCAAAAGAGAAAGGCATTGAGATCGAACCTCATCATAAGCGCGGTGACATCATCAATCTGTTCTTTGATGAATACTGTGAGGAGAAGCTGATTCAGCCGGTCTTCATTATGGATCATCCGATCGAGATCTCCCCGCTGACAAAGAAAAAGCCGGATGACCCGACGAAGGTAGAGCGTTTCGAGCTTTATATCAACGGCTGGGAGATGTGCAACGCATATTCTGAGTTAAATGATCCGATCGATCAGCGTGAGCGCTTCGCGGCACAGGATGCGAATGCAGAAGCCGGTGATGAGGAAGCACAGCACACCGATGAAGACTTCCTGAATGCATTGGAAGTCGGTATGCCGCCGACAGGCGGAATCGGCTACGGCATCGACCGTCTGGTCATGCTGCTGACGGATTCCGATGCGATCAGAGACGTCATCGCATTCCCGACACTGAAGAGTCTGGATAAATAATCATAAGGATCAATATTGAAAAGAAATCACGCAGGCGTGTTTGAATGAACACGTCTGCGTTTTTACATTAAAAGATATATTAAACGATCTCAAGTTCTCTGCGTAGAAACCGGATTAGAAGGGCGCGGATCTGTTCATGATCCGCATCGGCTTTGCCGGCTTCCCTGGCCAGTGATGCAACCCAGCACCGTTCCTTTGGATTTAAGATGCGTTCATAAACTTCGTCTTCGTTAAAGAATTCTGCACCGATCATCCGGTTTTCGTAATGAAGTGTATATGTCTCGCTTTGTCTGAGGATCTGAAACGTGTAGACGAGGTCTGCCTGGGAGGCAATATGAGACTGCAAATGCAGTTCGATCGTTTCCGGCAGTTCGGGTAAGGGATCGTCAGAACCGTCAAATTTGACAAATGATACTTCCTGATGCGGCAGGAACAGGCAGTCATAGCGGTTTGCCATAGCCTCGTCCCAGCCGGGTAAGATAGAAAGGACCTCGACCCAGTCGTCACACGGAAGCTTTTGGAGAGCCCTTTTGACAGGAAGCTCAGGTTTCAGAGCCTCGTCCCGGATGTTTTTGATCAGTCTTAAGATCCGGTTGTTCCAGACCTTCGTCGTATTCATATCATAATAATAAGCCAGGCCGGTGCCAGTATGATTGTCGACAGAATAGTAGATATAGCCGGTTAGAAGATCGATGTCCAAACTCCGTGTCACCTGTTCATTTTCTTCGAGTGTGAGCAGATGAAACCAGGCGCGTTTTCCGACAAGGATCTTGTAGGCGCCTTTTTCGTCGCTGAAATTCAGACAGCCTCCGTTTAAAAAGGCTGTGTAATCTCCGGGTAAAGTGCTGTGTCTGATATATTCCATATGCTTCCTCCAAACAGTACTAACTATAGCGCATTTTAGTGAAAATCTCAATTCCTATACTTTTTTTGCAATAGCCAAAAAGTATGGATTTCCTGTTGAATTTTTACCATTTTTTATTATGATATTTACTATGATGCTTTAACAGAGTGACACAGATTACGTTTTCATGGAGGTTTTTTATGTGTGGAATCGTAGGATACATAGGAAAAAAACAGGCAGCCCCAATTCTTTTGGAAGGCCTTTCCAAGCTTGAATACAGAGGATATGATTCGGCCGGTATTGCAGTCAGAGACGGTGAGAACCTGGCGGAAGTCGTCAAGTCAACCGGAAAGCTTGTCAACCTTTCGGAGATGACGGATGAAGGCAGAGCGGTACCGGGAACCTGTGGAATCGGGCATACACGCTGGGCGACGCACGGTGAGCCGAGCAAGGTGAATGCACATCCGCATGTGAGCGGCAACTGTACCGGATCCGGATCCGGTGAAGTGGAATCGGAAGTGGTTGGCGTCCATAATGGGATTATCGAAAACTATCAGGAGCTGACCGATAAGCTACTTCGTCATGGATATAAGTTTTACAGCCAGACGGATACAGAGGTCGTGATCAAGCTGGTGGATTATTATTACAAGAAATATAAGGTCGGTCCGATCGATGCAATCGCAAAGACCATGGTCCGTGTCCGCGGTTCCTATGCGCTGGCAGTGATGTTCAAAGATTATCCGGGTGAGATCTATGTGGCCAGAAAAGACAGCCCGATGATCATCGGCGTGACAGATGAAGATACCTATATGGCTTCTGATGTTCCGGCAATCTTAAAATATACCAGAAATGTTTATTATATCGGCAATCTGGAGATGGCAAGGCTTTCCGCAGGCGAGGCGACCTTCTATGACCTGAACGGTGATGTCGTTGACAAGGAACTCACCGAGGTCAAATGGGATGCGCAGGCAGCGGAAAAGGATGGATTTGAGCATTTCCTGATGAAAGAGATCCATGAACAGCCAAAGGCCGTTCGTGACACGCTGAACTCGGTTTGGAAAGAAGACCGGTTTGATTTCTCGGAGATCGGCCTGACGGATGAAGAGATTTCCGGTTTTTCACAGATCTATATCACGGCATGCGGATCTGCGTATCACGTTGGGGTTGCGGCGCAGTACGCGATCGAGGATATTGCAGGTGTCCCGGTCCGTGTGGAACTGGCATCGGAGTTCCGTTACCGGAAGATGCTGTTTGACCCGAACGCACTTGTGATCGTGATCAGCCAGTCCGGGGAAACAGCAGATACGCTTGCTGCGTTAAGAGAATCGAATGCACAGGGGGTAAAAACCCTTGCGATCGTCAACGTGATCGGCAGCAGCATTGCCAGAGAAGCAGGCAGTGTATTCTATACGATGGCAGGACCGGAGATCTCCGTCGCGACGACAAAGGCATATTCTTCACAGCTGATCGCCTGCTATATTATCGCAATGCAGTTTGGGCTTGTCCGGGGGATGCTGACACAGGAGCGTTATAACGAAATGGCACAGGAACTGTTTGCCCTGCCTGACAAGATCGAAAGAATCCTGGAAGAGAAAGAGCGGATCCAGTGGTTTGCGGCAAAATTCGCAAATGCTTCCGACGCATTCTTTATCGGACGGGGCATCGATTATGCGATCAGTATGGAAGGAAGTCTTAAGATGAAGGAGATTTCCTATATCCATAGTGAAGCTTATGCGGCCGGAGAGTTAAAGCACGGCACGATCAGCCTGATCGAGGAAGGAACCTTTGTGATCGGTATCCTGACGCAGTCCGGATTGTTTGAAAAAACGATTTCGAACATGCTGGAGTGTCGTTCACGCGGCGCATATCTTCTGGGTGTGACCAGCTACGGGAACTATTCCGTGGAAGATAATGCTGATTTTACGGTTTATATTCCGAAAACGGATGAGCATTTTGCGGCTTCACTTGCAGTCGTGCCGCTGCAGCTGCTCGGGTATTATCTGAGTGTTGCGCGCGGCCTTGATGTCGACAAACCGCGAAATCTTGCAAAAAGCGTTACCGTAGAGTAATAAAGAAGACAAAATACGGCGGGAACGGCGCTGTCAAAATCTTGCAAAATCCATGCTCGTAGGTTATAATAACTCGAATGTGTAAAATTACACATTCGGGTTATTTTTTAAAATAGATTCCTGTTTTAGGAGGAAAAGGAAGCTATTAGCGCCAGGACCCTGACGGGTTGACGAGGTTGGCAGTGATCGAAAGATTCGGCGGGTGCTGCCACGGCCAAAGGCATCAGAAGATGAAGATGTCATGACGGGTCGTTAGAGAGAAAGGAAAAAGCAGAATCAATACTGTAACAAAGGTTCTCTCGACGTCAGATCAGATTGCGCATAAAGGAGACTATATGTATACAATAAAAGATTTATATGATCTGGACCATACACTGGCAGGGGAATATCTGTCACAGTTTACCTATCCGTGGGAGGCGTTAAAGGGAATCAAGGATATGATCCTTTCCCTGGGCCCGACACTTGGGGATGATTACGAAGAAGTACAGGAAAATGTCTGGGTACACAAGACGGCGACGGTATTTCCGTCAGCTTACCTTGGTGCACCGTGTATCATCGGACCGGAGACAGAGGTTCGTCACGGCGCGTTTATTCGCAGTTCCGCACTGGTCGGCGCGAATTGTGTCGTAGGCAATTCTGTAGAGTTGAAAAACGTGATCCTGTTTGATCATGTTCAGACACCGCATTACAATTATGTCGGAGATTCGATCCTTGGATATTATTCTCATATGGGAGCAGGATCCATCACATCGAATGTTAAGGCAGATAAGCAGCTCGTCATTGTACATAACGGGACAGAGCAGATCGAGACCGGTATCAAGAAATTCGGCGCGATGCTCGGTGACCATGTTGAAGTAGGATGCAATGCTGTCTGCAATCCGGGAACCGTGATCGGCAGAAACTCCAACGTCTATCCGACGTCCTGCGTCAGAGGCGTTGTGCCGGAAAACAGCATCTACAAAAATGACGGCGAGATCGTGACAAAAAGATAAATAACATAATTCAGATATCACAAAAAGGAGAATACCATGAGAGTTGTAATTCAGGATAACTATGAAAAAATGTGTAAATGGGCAGCAGATTACATTGCTGCAAAGATCAATGCCCATACAGAAGACCGTCCGTTCGTACTGGGCCTGCCGACAGGTTCTTCACCGATCGGCGTTTATCAGGAGCTGGTCAGAATGAACAAGGCTGGTGAGGTGTCCTTTGCAAATGTTGTGACATTCAACATGGATGAGTACCTCGGACTTCCGCACGAGCATGACCAGAGCTACTGGTATTTCATGCATGAC
>JAEIGA010008024.1_pt1 | contig 16009 bp, 15 predicted proteins | sample 9270691 | NCBI WGS metagenome assembly JAEIGA01 (sample SAMN17057246, study PRJNA624740) | gut metagenome | biome: biome; isolation source: fecal sample | host: Bos grunniens | place: China: Xizang | collected 2019
AGATTATATTTACGGGCAGTTTTTATCTGGTTTATTACCTGAAGAGCGCTCAAGCGCGACTCGTTGGCGGTAACACCGATGCCAGCAATCGTTTTAGAGGCATGATTTTTCAGTGCGGCATGTTGTTTGACGTATGTTTCAAATGTCTGTGAATTCTCGGTATAATCCATAGGAACAACATAGTCGACAATATTAGAACCTAACCATCCCACCCAATCCTGTCCAACAGAATTGACGCATGCGGGGTATTTACCAAGCACTGCAACCGTAAACCAGCGCGGCCTAACTACCCTGCGCTTTGCTGCAGCGACAAACTTTGAAATTACCGTGGCTGCATCAGAGGGCTTTTTGCCTAATTCATACCATCTCACAAAATCAAGATGGATACCATTTACTGAAGGATATTTGGCCTGTATTTCATCGATTGCAGATAGTATATAAGAACGAACAGCCTGATTTGACGGATCAAGGTACTCGCTTAGCTTATTCTCTCGCGTCGAAACTCGCCAGCCTTTTTTTGCAAAGTACTCAAGTCTTGCGGGGGTTGAACGAGTAGCAGTAAAGCACAACAACCATGCGTGCACCCGAATATTACTGCCCCTTGCAGCTGCAAGTACCGCCGCCATCTGATCGCCTTCCTGTTCATATGTCTTTGATCGAGGCAAAATATCTGACTTATAATGAGCAAAACCAGCTCCTGCAACATTTACAAACAAATCAGTAACACCATTTGCTTTCAAAACCGAAATTGTCTTAGCCCAATTCCCTGGGTATAATCCACAGCCCGAATGATCCCATACGGCATGAATTTCGCCAGAACGCTTTTTTTGCCGCTTGGCATATTCCGTAACAGCCTTGGCATCTGCCGCTTTACGTTTCAACGACTTCTCATAATTCCATTTGTTTGGCAAAATGCTACCGACAAGCGAAGCAACAAGCTGGGCCTTGAGATTTTCATCTCCATCCCCAAGAAGAACATGAGTCATCCAATAACCGCGTCTACTAACAATCCAAGCTGGTTCATTAGTCGTTTTACCATTACGATCGGACCACGTCGCAATTACACTTGAGCGGCCCTGAATAGGACGGGCGCGCTGCAATACGGTAGAAGTCTGATAAATCGAAGATGGACAACCTTTTATGTTCTGAGTGCTAAAATTAATCTTGCTCCATTGCCCAGGATATGCCGCTGCGGCATACCCAATAGGTTTAACCCCCATAAATGATGCAAGTGCCGGATCTGCACTATGAAAAACAATTAATCTACCGCCGTTCGAGCAATATGTTTTAATAGCCGACATATCATCGGCGCTCACTGAGGAATAACCGATAAGAAATGCTACATGAGAATCGGCCAATGCTTTTTTCAAAGGCTCCTTAACTACTACTTTTGCATCGACAGACTCCTGCTTAAGCCATCGTGCAACATGCTTGGCAAGAGAAGAATAGTAACCTGCTTCTTTACTTACAACACATATGCCATATTGTGCGGCAAAAACAGTATTGAAAAGTAGTGAAAAAAAGACGGAAATTATTATTAAGAAATGTCTCATTTTTCAAGCATATCGGGACGTAAGCGACGAGTACGTTCAAGCGCCTCTGCCTTACGCCAAAGTTCTATCTTGGCATGATCACCCGAAAGAAGCACTTCGGGCACTTTCATTCCGCGAAAATCGGCTGGATGTGTATATTGTGGCGCCTCAAGGAGGCCTCCGTTTGAAAAGCTTTCACTTGAAGTAGCCGCCACTCCGCCGCCAAGCGCTCCCGGCAACAAGCGAACTATTGAATCGGCCATCGCAGCAGCAGCAAGTTCGCCGCCTGTCATTATAAAATTGCCGATTGAATACATATCTGTGGCAAGTGTTTCAATCCTTGAGTCAAACCCCTCGTAATGTCCGCACATAATCACTATGTGACCTTCTTGTGAGAGTTCTTCGGCGGCTGACTGATTAAAGTCCTTGCCGGCTGGAGATGTCATAATAACTCGCGACTTTCCGCCGTACGCCGAAAGAGAATCTTCAACAGCCTTAAACCAAGGCTCACACATCATAAGCATCCCGGGGCCGCCACCATAAATCTTATCATCAACCTTGCGGTACGGTCCTTGGGCATAATCACGCAAATCGATAATATTAACAGTGCATAATCCTTTTTTGACAGCGCGTGCGACTATACTTTCTTCGAGAAATCCTCGAAACATTTTAGGCTGCACGCTAATAATATCGATTGTTAGCATTTATGCGCTATTTAATTCGCAGAACTATTTTGAAAAAAGAAATTCAACAACATCACCATCCTGCATTTCATACTGCTTGCCTTCAGGACGCAAAGCACCAGCAGAACGGGCTCCAGATGTTCCATTGTATTTGATGTAATCATCATATGCAACAACTTCGGCGCGTATAAAGCCCTTTTCAAAGTCTGTGTGAATTACACCTGCACATTGTGGAGCCTTCCAACCACGTTTAAATGTCCAAGCATGCGTTTCCTTTACACCCGAAGTAAAATAACTTGCAAGACCAAGAGTTTCATATGCGAGTTTGATTGTCCTATCGAGGGAACTCTCCGTCAAGTTATACGAGGCGAGGAATTCTTTGGCTTCCTCCTCATCAAGACCTGCCAAATCAGCTTCCATCTGGGCACAGATAACAACCGTCTGGCAGTTTTGCTTTGTAGCATATTCACGCAATGCCGCAACATGAGCATTATCATCACCACCGAGATCGCCCTCGGATACATTTGCACAGAATATTACCGGTTTATCCGTCAGAAAACGAAGTTCTTTAATAACGGGAATAATAGCATCTCCCTCTTTGCGCGGAAACGAACGAACGGTGTTTCCGCCTTCGAGATGCTTAAGCAAAGCCTCGCACGCTTCGGCCTCAGGGCGAACAGTTGGCTTAGCTTGCGCCTCTTTGCGAACACGCTCATAACGACGCTGTAACTGTTCCATATCGGCCAAAACAAGCTCGGTCTCAATTACTTCTGCGTCACCCACAGGGTCAATCGGCGCAGATTTATTACCGCCTTCCTGAACATGGATAATATCATCGTTATCAAAGCAACGAACAACATGAAGTATGGCATCGCACTCACGGATATTTGCAAGAAACTTATTACCAAGTCCTTCGCCCTTAGAAGCACCCTTTACTAAGCCTGCAATGTCGGTAAACTCGACTGTGGCGCGAATAATCTGCGTAGTCTTATCTATTTTAGCTAATTCTTCAAGGCGTGAATCTTTAACTTCAACAATTGATGAATTAGGCTCAATAGTACAAAACGGATAATTTTCAGCAGCCGCCTGCTGCTTTTTTGTCAATGCATTAAACAAGGTTGACTTGCCAACATTAGGCAAACCGACAATACCAACGGAGAGACTCATTTTGTTTCGGCTTCTTTCTTAGGTTTATATTCCCAATCTGGATAAAGAGATTTTAAAACTTGATAGTAATATTTAGCATCGTTTACGCGCTGCTCGGAATTTGCCCTTAACCACAAACGCTCAAGTCCAGAGACAATTCTGTCGCGGTTATATTTTCTAAACATATCTTCTGACTGACGGGAAATCCTTTTGGTGCGCTCAAGCAACCTATCACTTATCGGCAATGCAGGATTGTCTTCGGGAAGCAACTTTTGTTTACGGCGTACAATGTTTGTGCCGCCAATATCATCGGCATCGCGCTCCTCAACCCAAGTCATATCAGCGGCTGTTTTATCGGGAGTAAGCGCCCTTTCACGTTCCTCAAGTTCTTGATGAAACTCTATAAGATCGCGCTCAATTCTTTCAAAATCGATTTTTCTGAGTTCAAGCGCTTTCGCTTCGGCAATGATCGCATCAGACTTCAGTTTTTCTGCAGCGAGTTTAGCCTCGGCACTTTGAGCCTCGGACGCAGCCTTTGCAGCTTCGGCCTCGGCCTTAAGACGGGCATCTTTAGCGGCTGACTTCTCGGCATCAGCCTTAATTTTTTCAGCTGCCTTCATTTCAGAGGCTTTTTTAGCCTCAGCCTCTGCAATTGCAGCCTTTTGCTGAAGCGCATCAGCCTCGCTCTTTGCTCGCTCAGCTGCAATTTTTTCTTCTTCTAATTTAATTTCAGCTGCTTTAAGATTATTTTGAGCCGCTATTACTTCGCTTGCCTTCGCTTTCTCATTGGCTATTGCTGTTGCCTCTTGAGAACGCGCCTTCTTAGCCTCGGCTACTGCAGTTTCTTCGGCACTCTGAGCCTTGGCGAGAGCCGCAGCCACTTCAGCCTCCTTTACCGACATAAATTTTATGGCGGCAAATGAAACGGCAACAAGTGCTGCACAAATAGCCAATACTAAAACCGCTTTATTCATTTTGTTTCGTCCTTAGCGGCCTTGGAGGCTTCTGCGCTCTCTTCGGTCTTGATTATTTTCTCAGCCTTGTTTATCTCGCGCTCACGGATTTCCTTTGCAAGATCGCGAAGCAAGTCTTGACTCTTCTCATCAAGCATCTTTTTCTCAAGTTCCTCTTGATGCTCTTTATCAAGTTCGTCCTTATGCATCTTGATCCAAAGAGCGCGCTCTTCTTGGGAAAGCTTCTCAAGGTCCTTAGCACGTTTAAGTTTCTCTTGCTCAATTGCAATGCGGGTCTTGCGCTCTTCATCTTGCTTGGCCCACTCGTCCTTAATGCGGCGGAGCTGTTCCTTCTTGGAAACACCGTCAGAAAGATCAGATGCCGACCAGCCAGCATCGTCCCATGGTTTGGGATCGGAGAGTGTCTTTTTGCGACGTATTGCTTCGGCCTTAGCGGCATCAGCATCATCAAGCACATATGGTGTCATAAAAATAAGCAATTCAGCACGGCTTTCAGTCTGCTCAGTAGACCCAAAGAGCCACCTACCGACCCAAGGTATATCCTTGAGAATCGGGATACCTTTCTCGGAATCGGCATAATTCTTTGTGGTAAGACCACCTAATATTACCGACTGCTTATCCTCAAGAATAATATCAGAGGTCATCTTGCGCGTGACAGATGTTTCAACATCGGTTGGTTCGTATGATGTACCCTTAGGTTGAAGCATAGACTGTTTTGTACCAAGCTGAGAATACTCTTCTTCAACATTGAGCATTACAGTTCCATTCGGGTTAATCTTTGGCTTAATTTTCAAAGTAATGCCCAAATCCTTTGCCGTATAATTAGGCGAAGGAAGTCCGCTGCCGGCATAGCTTGAAGAAACCGCCGACCAACCTGTAAGGAACTGATATGAAGATGTAGCTTCAATTGTAGCTTCCTTATTATCAACAGTCATAACAATCGGAGAAGCTAAGTATTTTGTACGGCTATCGGTTTTTGATGCCGTGATAATTGCACTCAAGTCAAGTTTCTTTGAATGGATAAAATAATTAATACCGGCACCAGCAGGAGTTGAAACAACCGCATCCTTTGCAAGCTCCATTGCTGTTGATGTAGTCGTTGTAGAGCCTGAAGAATCGGTAGATGTTGATGATGAAGCCCCCGCACGCGGCGCACCAGTACCACCACCGCCAGCTATTCCACTATTGAACCCTTTACCCTTCTGGTTGAGCCCGTGAAACCAATCAATACCAGTTTTAAGTGAATCACTAAGAGCAACTTCAACAATAACCGTCTCAATCAACACCTGACTGAGTTTAATATCCATCGATTCAATGATTTTTTCGACAACAGGAACCAATTCCTTCTGTGTCATAACAACAAGGCCGTTAATGCGCTTGTCGGCGAGCACAACTGTATTCTCCTTAGTGAGTTCACCAGGCTTTGAATCGCCTGCGCGAGCATTAGCGGTGCTGCGCGCCGCAGGTGAAGCATTCTTACTCGTAAGGTTGGCGCTCTTGCCAGACTTCGCCGCGCGATTTTGGTTGTTTTTAGAGGAGGAAGTTGAAGCGTTACCGATAAGCTCGTTAATCATGTCGCTTACATCTTCAGACTCGGCATATTTAAGACGATAAACCTTTACAACCGTGTCAGGAGTCGTCTCAACATCAAGCTCTTTGATAACCTTATCAAAGAAATCCATATTTGTTTTGGCGGTAACAACGACGAGCTTATTAGAGCGCTCATCAGCCATAATAAGAACTTTTCCGCGAATCATGCCACGATCTGCATCGGAAACACTCGTAACGAGAGACTCCACATTTTGATTCTGTGGCTGCTGAGGCTGGTTACCATTGGGACCAGTACGCCTAAGGAGCGAGCTACCCGGCGAACGGTTGAAGCCAAAACGCGAATTATTGTGATTTACATTTTTTGCAGCATTGCCGGACTTCTCCAAGGCTTTCTGTGACTCTTGCACAATCTGCTCAAGAGCAGCCTTTATATCCTGGACAGATGCATTGACAATTTGGCGCACGAAAACGTTTTCATTAACAGGCGTACCAACATCTATTTGACGAGAAACTTCGCGCATTCTGTTAATGTTCATGCGAGTGTCGGTAACAAGAATTTTACCGATTCTCTCATATACAAGCAAAAGCCCCTTTTGAGACTTCAGACCTTCGAGAGCAGTCTTTGCTTCATCGACAGGAATGTTTTTAAAAGTAATAAACATTGACACGACCTTGCCGTCATCCTCAAGTTCGGCATCCTCATCAATAATAAGAGGAATACCTTCTTGACGCACTTTATCTCGAGGAAGCGCACGAACAAACTTTTCGCCGTAACTCTCCATATGTACGCCATTCATTTCAAGCGCCTCTTCAATTACAAATATCTGCTCTTCCTTGGAAAGTTTTTGACCAGGAGCAGACTGAATAGTAATGGTAACCGCCGGGACTGCAGGATCTTTAAGTACCGTTTTATTGACGAGCTGGGCGTATGCCTCAAAGACGATATCAAGTGCGGCATTCTGAAAATTGACATCAGACGGCTTGGCGTCAGTATCTTCAAGCGCCGAAAGCGACGCTGTTGAAGACGTTGGCGAGGCTGGTGTAGGATTTAATGCGCTTGTGCTTCGCGGAAGATTTCCAACCAATGGCGAACCGGGACGAGAAAGCAATGAAGATTGGGCATGGGCATTAAGCGCACATAACACTGTAACAGCAAGCAACGTTAAAAAACTTTTCATAATCATAAGAATCATTTACCTTTCGATACGCTCAACGTTTGAAAATACAGGTAAGCGTCATATTGCCACTCATAAAACCTTGACGCTTGCCTGGAGAAAAACTTAATGAATGAACATCAAACTTACCCTTGTCGGTGTTTTCCAATTCATACATAAACTTAACCAGCGACTCAACAGCGCCAGTCCACTTAATATCGACTTTTGTCTCCTGCATATCGCCAGTAAGCACTTCTTCGCCAGGCTTGAGCTCTGAAACAAAAACGTGGTTTGAAGCGGCCAAATCGCCAATTACACGCATCCACACCGTATCGGCACCCTGACCTTCGCCAACTACAGGAATAAGTGCAGCTTCTTGATTGTAACGCTCGTCCCACAAATCCTGCTCGGAGATAGTACGCTTTTCACGCAAAACAGCAGCCTTGGCATTATCATAACGCTTTTTAGCAGCAACACGGTCTTTAGCCCCAAGGAACCACCAACCAATTGTAAGAGCATAAAGCACGAACACGCCTATGCCGATAAATATTGCCTTTTCTTTCAAAGATTTGGAAGCCATCAATAATTCTCCTCAGGGTCCTTGAAATCGCATTCAATATCAAACGATGCCTTGGAATTGCGGGAAACTATACCACGCGGCAATTGAACAGCCTTAAAATAAGGAGTCTGAGCATCATCCTCAAGCCCGCTTACATGCGATAAGGTAACTGACGAAATCGCATCTTTAAAATCGTAGATCCTTTGATGATTACCATCATCAGACACTCCGCTAAAAGTCAGTATGTCGCCTCGCCTAAAGTTCCAACGCGACAACTGCACTCCTTCTGGCAGAGCTTCACAAACTACACGCAAACTTTCAAGAGCGCCAAGATCGTGATTGGAAACATTGCGTACCGCCTCAACCTGTTCTTTCTTTTCATTAACGCGACGGAACATACGCTGATGTTCTTTGCGAATCTGATTCTGCTTGGAGGCTTGGAACTCATAATAATATGGAACGCCAAAAACGACCGAAAGCATGCCAAGCCAAATAACGGCAGCACCGATAATGAATTTAAAAACTTTCTTCTTAAAACGTTCTTCTTCAAGAACCTCACGCCACGAATCTGGTAAAAGGTTAAAACTTGATGTATCAAATGAACGCTCGGCAACGCCATTAACTGGATCAACGCCTGAAATATCCACGCACCTGACTTTGGCAATTTGCTCAAGCTCTGAATATTGCATATCACCGGCAACAACAATTTCCTTAAGCGGCATTGCTCCTGCGATAGATTCAGCTTCAATTAAAGAGAGAATGACCTCGCGCTTTAAATCAGCGCTATGTGACACCGCACGCATAACGAGCGGACAATCTCCGTCAAAAACAAAGAGAGCCAACCTATCAGCCGAAGCATAAAATACAATTCGGCGATCATTGTCGCCGGAAACACCCAATGCATTCCATGTAACGCGCAAAAACCCAAGTTCAATGGAATCGATACGTGTAACATTAACTTTTGCAGCGTCTAATGCGTCGGCTATATCATCGGCAGAATTCTCGGGCATGGCTGCTGCCAAAGCAATTCGGTACGATTCTGTTTCGCGAACAATTTCATATGAAACAGTCAACGGATCATCTGGATAAGGTGAAATTGCTTTTAGAGCAGCAGTCAGAAAATCATCGGGACTTCCCTCGATATCGTTGGGTATTTTAACGATTTTAACAAGCAAGCGTTCAAGAGGCAAGGCGAGCACAGCCTCATTGCCTCTTCCACCGCCGCGCGTGAGAGTCAGTTCACCGTTATCAAACACGGCAATTTTTATGTCATCAGCCATTAAGCAAAATATTTTTATGTATAATCTTCAGCATTATAGCATAAAACATGCTCAAATATAAAGTCAGTATCAGAATTTCAGCATGTCGACCTTTGGCATAATACGATAGTTTATATGTATATTACTTGACAGTAATGATCTCATCCCATCGAGTGGTTGCACGTTTTGAAAGTTTTTCACGCTTCATTTGCCAAGAACGCTCACCGATACCTTCCAATGCCGAAAAAACCTTACCTCTTCCATATTTAGCATTTAACGCATCAACTGCTTTATACAAACTCGACTGGCGAGGATTTGAAGAGAAATTAAATAAATCAGACTGATGATGTGAATCGGATTTTTCTAACCCAAAAAAAACTATCCCTGTTTTTCGATAACGCATTCCCGGTATGAACAATGAAGCTATATGCGGATGAATAGCTGATATCATTTCATTTGTTGCGTCTGTCAACGTAGGAAAAACCACTGTTTTGGCAATACATTTCCCACCGCCACCTTCTGCAAATATTTGCGAATACACATTACACCCGGTTGCAAGCATACTATATCGGCGCAATTTCTCTGCAGCCTGCGACGTAAATGATGCTATAGACTCTTCAATTTCCTGAAGCTCCGTAGCCGGCACTCCAAAGGAACGAGAACATGAAACAGAATCGGGACATGCTTCATAATCGCGCTCTTCATAACATGAAATGCCGCGCAACTCCATAGCTGTACGAAGAAGAGAAACTCCGCCAATAGATTTAAGAATCTGATCATTCGCATCACGCAAATGTTTTGCGGTAAAAATACGTTCAGCCTTCAACTTCACAACCAACCTACGCCCCACTCCCCACACCTCATCGACAGGCAATTTATCGAGAATAAAGGAATTGTCTCTTGGCATTACATATACGCCATCAGAACGCTTTTTACCGATATGATTAGCTATCTTTGCTAATGTTTTTGTTTCTGCAAATCCAACGCCACAAGGAATACCGACCCATCTTAAAACCTTACTCCGAAGCCCCTTGCCATAACGCTCTAAATCATTTAAAACAGAACTTGGCGGATATATAAAAGCCTCATCTATTGAATATTGCTCAACTTCAACAGCGTCCTGCCGCAACACAGAAATCATACGGCTGGACATATCACCATACAACTCAAAATTAGATGAACAGAAAATAATTTCACCTGATGTCTCGCGATGTCTAAGTTGAAAATAAGGTGTGCCCATCGCCACACCCATCGCCTTTAGTTCATTCGAACGTGCGACACAACAACCGTCGTTATTTGATAATACCGCAACTGCACGCCTGCGCAGTTGAGGATTGAAAACCCTTTCGCAGGAAACAAAAAAATTATTTCCGTCTACTAAGCCAACCATTTAAAAATTAAAATTGGTGAATACACGCTGTCACCTTGCCAAAATAGTCTAACTCTTGCCCAACGCTCAACTTAATTGGCGGATATTTAGGATTAGCCGGTTCAAGCCAAATAGATTGCTTTGCATTCGAGCGAGCATCTCCTTTATCCTTCCTGAATACTTTGACAGTAAATTCTCCGTCAACGCTTGCTATTATTATATCTCCGTTCTGGGGACGAATGGAGCGATCTACAACCAACAGATCACCGTCTTTTATTCCTGCACCTACCATCGAATCCCCTTGAACTCTGACAAAAAAAGTTGCCGCAGGATGTTTGATTAAAAGATCGTTTAAATCAAGCGGAGACTCTGAATACTGCTCAGCAGGCGAAGGGAATCCTGCCGCCACAGAACTAGACACTAAACACGGGTTCTTGGAGTTCTGCTCTAAATGACTCATTCGAAAAATATGGAACTTGCGCGCTTACAAAACTGAATAGGAACACCCCAGGGGTCACGAAGGATAGCCATATGAAATGCCAGCGAATCAAGATTAAGCTGTTCAAGCGTTGCTCCAGCGGCTACTAAACGATCAGCATCGCGCTTAACATCTTCTGAAACAAATGCCACATGCATTGTCATTGGATTCATAGACTTGTAGTCAGGAGCAGATGGAGTTTCGCTATTGCGATATATTTCAAGCCCCATAACACCGCTGTCATCCAATATAAATGCACTGCCAGGTTTTGAACGTCTAAAACCGAGATTATGGCACCACCATTCTATCATCTTATCTGGTTCTGCGACATCAAATGCTATATGTTCTAATTTCATTTTATAGCTCCTTCAAAAAAACAAGCGCGACGCTGCCATATGGCCACGCCGCGCAGTTTCATAAACAACAACTATCAACCCTCAGCTGCAAGAGCAGCATCGACCTCGTCAGTCGTCTCCATGTTATTATAGACGTCTTGAACATCCTCAAGATCCTCAAGCATATCAACAAACTTCTGAACAGCCTTAGCAGTAGCAACATCGCTAACAATCGCAGGCTGATTGGCGACAAGACCAATGTTGGAGTTCTCTTCATCTACCGCGATGCCAGCTGACTTAACCGCCTCAAGCACACCTGTGAATTCGCTTGGCTGGCACTTGACAGTAAAACCGCCATCCTCAGAGAGGACGTCTTCAGCGCCTGCTTCAAGAGCAACTTCCATAACTTTGTCTTCGGTAATGCCGTCTGCCGCCGGAATCATAATCTGACCCATGCGATCAAAAAGGCGTGACGCAGCACCCTGCTTAGCAAACTCAAGACCATTCTTCTTGAAGACATTACCTACTTCAGCAGCGGCGCGGTTCTTATTGTCTGTAAGAACGTTAACAACAAAAGCCACAGCACCCTTAATACCTTCGTAAGAAGCAGGAACAAGAACCTCTGACTCAATTTCTCCTGTACCCTTCTTGATAGCGCGCTCAATATTATCATTGGGCATTTGCGCGGCCTTAGCCTTAGCAATGAGGGTACGAAGTGTAGGATTATTGGCAGGATCACCGCCCTTTGCCTTTACTACAATGGTGATTTCCTTGCCGAGCTTCGAGAAAATCTTACCCTTCCTTGCGTCTGCTGCTCCCTTTGCACGCTTAATTGTCGCCCAATGGCTATGACCTGACATGTTATAGACTCCGTTTCGCTTTTATTGTTTAAGTGATTAGTGAAATATAGATTATCAAACCTTATGACGATAAGTAATACGACCCTTACCTAAATCGTAAGGAGAAATTTCTACAGTAACCTTGTCGCCAATGGCAATTTTAATGAAGAATTTGCGCATCTTGCCTGAAATATGCGCCAAATCCTCATGCCCATTTTCGAGCTGAACTTTATACATAGTAGCAGGAAGGACCTTAGTCACAACTCCAGTTACCTCAATTGCTTGATCTTCTTCTTTAGCCATTCGATTTACCTTGATTGACAAATATTGAGTATATTTTATCAAATGAGCGCAGAAAACGCAATGTGCGAACCTTGAAATTTACGCCCATTTGGGGACACTCCCCAAAAACTCACTTAACAATGCCTCCTATTGCCCTCCATAAACACACAAGCCTTACGCGTTATAGCGCAAGGCTTGGCAATATATTAGGATTTGAAGCAAAGCCCTACTTGCCCAGCTTCGCTCCTGCGTGTATGCCGCCAGTGCTTACGCCAGCACGAGCTGATGCATCGCCAACATTGGCATTAACACCGACTGAGCATTGCGAATCACGGCAATTGCCTGTATCTTTTTTACATGCATCGCAACGAAGCGAGCAGCATCCTGTAGCCACAAGCGCTGTGGCAAGCCCAATTACTACGACTACTGAGTTAACCTTCATGGTTTACCTCACTTTCATTTATTTTGTCTCCTCGAAAACCATTTCCGATTTGACGCCGAAATGATACTGCTTTTTTTACCGCAAAACAATTGGGCATTATTTATTTTTGTTGTATCTACAACAATTTTTAGATTTTATCCGATGGGGACATTCTCTAAAAACTTTTATTCAACATGCCACTCATATAAACCAGAGGAATATTCTTTTGGTAGCGTCACTTCCAATCTAAACGATTTTGCTGTAACGGGCTGAAATTCCAATTCTCCGCGCGCACCTTTACCTGAAACATCTTTCTTTGAACCTGACACTTCTTGCCATGACCCATCTGTCTGAAGGGCCAACACACGCCATGCCTTTGGAACACGACACGCCCCTCTGCCCGTGTCATCAAACCACGTAGCAACAGAACGCGTAAGCGTTGTAGGAGCATCAAATGTATACTCAACCCAATGAGTCTCATTCTTTTTAGGCCAAAAGTCAAAATTGCCAAAAAACATACCATTATCGTTAATTGGATCGATAGACATTTCTTGGCGGCAAAACGACACCGACACCTTTGCTACACACCCCTTGTGCCAACCAGCCTTTAACGCATCTTCTGTCATCCACACCATAGTACGACCAGCACCGCGATTTAACCGCGCAAAATTAGGAACAGCCCAAAGACCATCCTCACCACGCAATGCGTAAACACCATCAAAAAGACCTGGACGCCATACAGCATCATAACGCGTTCCTGGTGTAACAAGTGTTGAAGCCAATGGCTTTTTCTGATCGATTTGTTCAAAACTGTATACGATCGGACCACGTTGAAACGCAACACGCCCTCTATTAGCCGCGACACGTGAATCACATCTCACACGTTGGACAGGTAAGGGCAAATTCAACGAAAGAGTGTCTCCTGCCTGCCATTCACGCTTAATGCGAATATAACCATCATCAGAACAAGGAACATTTATGCTCTGACCGTTAATCGTCAAAGTAAAATTGCCGCTCACATCAGGATCAACCGTATACAGGGCGCTCTCAGCTCGATTCGGTAACCGCATTGCAAAAGTGAACGCTGTTGATTTCTCTGGAGTAAACGTGAAATCAACACTCCCTCCCCACGGATAATCTGTTCTTTGATTAATTGAAAGATGCGTACCGGCTACAACGCCGACGCTGCCATTAATCGTCAAATAATGGTCGGCGTACAATGTATGCCCATCAGCACTGATAGCATAAGCACAATCTTTTAATGCAAAAAGTGTGCGAGGAATATTGCCCACACAACATGGGCATCCATGCCACGGATAGCGCATCTTCGTAGCATTCAAAGGATTTTGATAGAAGAAATTCTCACCATTCTCAGAAATAGACCCAAGAAGATTATTGTACATAAGGCGTTCTTGTACATCAACAGGACGCGTACCTTCAATACGTCTATGCTGCTCATTAACCCAAAAACTCATACCGCACGATGCGCACGACTCACAATATCCGTTGTTATTTAAATCATAATCCCCAGCGAATGCCTCACCATGCCACGAAGCACCAACGCCACCGGTAATATAAGATTTACGGTCAATCGCACTTTCAAAAAGACGATCAGCAGCAAGAGCTAAACCTTTATCGCCTAATCTGATAGCAAGAGCAGACATAGCGGTATAAAAATATGTCGCGCGTACAGCATGGCCGGTAGCATCTTTCATTTCAACCGCTGGACGTTCAGATTGATGATATGCCGCATACCAGCCGCCATTACGCCCCCCTGCGCGATGCTGATTACATATGAAATGACGCGCCAAATGCAGATACTTATCACCCTTGCCCGCACCATCTGAAGACGACACAGCGTCGGCGAGCCGGCAAAGAGCATATTCAAGCCCAGGATGACCATTTAACCATGTACGCTTTGGCGGCGGCCCAAAGACAGAATCTAAATGATCGGCACAACGTATTGCAGCATCAAACAATCGGCGATCGCGTCCTTTTGTCATGCGAAAATGGGCAACTCCCATCTCAATAAAATACCCCATGACATAAAACTCATGATCCGCTTCATTTGAAAAATGTTTATTACCTTTAAGATCATGATAAGAATGAATGTAACCAGATGGACGCTGTGCTGCAAGGATAATAGGAATCCATTGTTCAAGTTTATCGCGCAGAAATCCTGCGTATGTTTTAGTACACTATCATCCCCTGGATCAATTTCCAAAACAAGACAAATAGCCTCTACTGTATTATACGGATAGGCGTCACTCCAAGGACAACCTTTAAATGCGACAGACGGCTTACGGCCGGAAAGAACTTCACCTGTAGCGATTAAATTAAGAAGCTCTTCACCGCGGCCACCCGCTTCCATTTCACGAATGCAATGCGGCAGCCAACGACATGTAAGACGCTTAAAATGATCATGCCAAAAGCCTCCAATCTTCACATCCTGCATCACAACCGGGCGGCGTATATATGTACCATTATCAGTAGCTTTTGAAACCTGCTGCGCCAAAACGTCTCCAGAATGCATTAGCGACGTAAATAAAAAACTATATACTAAGAATTTAATTGTTTTCATGATTCAGCACCCTTTATTTTTGTTTTGATATTTCGTTCTTTTGCAATCAGGAAGGGATTGTAACTATAATAGACGTACCTTTACCTAATGTACTGACAATGTTCATCGTACCTGACAATTCATACGCTCTACGTTGCATTGTTGAAAGGCCATAATGCCCCGAATTCACAGTGGCATTGGTATCAAAACCCATTCCGTTATCGGAAACAGTAAGAACAAGCTCATCCTTCTTAAACGTTATCTTGACATCAACCTTTGTCGCCTTACCATGACGGATAGCATTGCCGACAGCCTCTTGCATAATCAACAAAAGCGACCCGCAAAAATTTCTCGCAACAGACCGCTCTTCGCCTTCGCTTGTTATCTCTACAACTCCCTCCCAATGAGCAAGACGGCGGGCAACAAAACAAAATAAAGCTTTTAAGGACTCGGGGCCTTCGCTCTCTTCGTTCATCGCCCATATCGTTGAGCGAAGTCCATTTTGGGTATGTTGCAATGCATCCTGAACTTTCTCAAGCTGTTCTGCACTTTTCACGGCATTATCAGGCAAATAATTCATTGCCGCCTTTAGGCGAAACATTGCACCTGCAAGGTATTGCTGGAAACCATCATGCAAATCTGCCGCAAGACGCAACCGTTCACGGCGAGAAGCATCCGCCTCAATCTTAGATGTTTCACGCACACGAATCGACTCAGCCAATTCATTAATCTTTTTTCGAAGCATTTTACGCAGAGTCGTCACCCACGCAAACATTGCAAAAAACATTACAGCAACAGCCCCAAAAAAAGTCCAAAGACGACGTGTCGTCCAGAACGGCGGTTTAGGAGCTTGATCAACAACAGCTA
>JAEIGA010008025.1_pt1 | contig 16008 bp, 14 predicted proteins | sample 9270691 | NCBI WGS metagenome assembly JAEIGA01 (sample SAMN17057246, study PRJNA624740) | gut metagenome | biome: biome; isolation source: fecal sample | host: Bos grunniens | place: China: Xizang | collected 2019
CGAAGCAAAAAGGTATCGAGAAATCGATACCTTTTGTTTTTATACCTTTGGCGCAAGTTTACTTGCAGACAGAGGTGTGAAAAACAAAAGATGGGCGGCTTGCTGCTTTTTGCGCAGTTGGCTTGCAAGGGCCCCTGCGGCGAGCAGAAGGGAAAGGCGTTAAGCGGAGTGACCAACGGGAGCGTAGTAGCCAATCCCTCCCTCTATTTATTAGCCTCGCGGGCCATAATCATTAGCTCATAGGGGATATGGCAGTAGCCAGTGGGGTTCTTATCTAAGTAGTCCTGGTGGTACTCCTCAGCAGGGTAGAATGATTGCAATGGCTCAACCTCCACCATAAGCTCCTCGCCTACGATTCGTTCAATATCTCGGTAAACCTCCTCGATTGTTGCGATATCCTCTGTAGATGTATAGTATATACCCGTACGGTAGCGTGTGCCCACATCGTTGCCTTGACGATTTAGTGATGTTGGGTCGATAGAGCGAAAGAACATCTCCAAGAGGAGTCGTAGCTCCACAATGTCACCATCATAACACACCTTTACGGTCTCTGCATATCCCGTCTTATCGGTATATACCTCCTCGTATGTGGGGTTGGGTGTTACGCCATTAGCATATCCCGCCTCTGTTGAGATAACACCTCTTATCTGTTTGAAGTAGTGTTCTGTACCCCAGAAACATCCACCTGCAAAATATATCTCCTTAGTCATAGTTACTTATTTAGTATATGTCTTATTGCCGCTACGGGGTCGTAGATAATCATGCGTGGCCCTGCCCAGCGCATAATAGCTCTAATCTTCTCTCGCATCTCAGGCTTATAGCAGTGTATTGGGCAACGCTTACATGCTGGCTTCTTCTCGCCAAATTTACAGCCATCGAGTCTGCGGTGTGAGTACTCCATAAGCGCGGTGTACTCCTCGTTGAGCTCTACCATGTCCAACTTCTTGCGGCAATAGAGTCTAATCATCTTATCTACAACATCCTTCTCGCGTTCTATTCTCGTTTTACTCATTATAAACACATATTTTTCTATGCAAAAATATTAAAAATTTATAAATGATACAACAGTAAAATAAAAAAGGACCGCACATTGCTGTGCAGTCCATAGTATGAGCAGTTGGATAAACTACTTCTTCTCCTTTAGCAAGTCGCGAATCTCTGCAAGAAGAAGCTCCTCCTTTGTAGGCTCTGGCTCTGGAGCAGGTGCTGGCTCAGCAGCTGCAGCCTCCTCAGCCTCCTTCTTCTTTGACATCTCAGAGAGACGGTTGATACCCTTGATAAGGAAGAAGATACAGAGAGCAACGATAAGGAAGTCGAATACCTGCTGTAGGAAAGCACCATATTTCCACATCACAGGCTCTGCCTCAGTACCAAGATTCAAAGCAAGGTCTGTGAAGTTAACCTTACCTATAAGCATACCAAGTGGAGGCATGATTACATCGTTAACAAGAGAGGTAACAATCTTACCAAAAGCACCACCGATGATAACACCGACTGCCATATCAACGACATTACCCTTAAGTGCAAAGGTCTTAAATTCCTGAATAAATCCCATAGTTCAATTATTTTAGTTTGTGTTTAGATAATACAAAGATAAAATATTTTTTTACAATATCCAACTATTTACTTAATAATTGGTATATCTTCCCACGATGTTGTGTATCGCGGAGAGCGAAAATCGCTACGATTTAGTAATGCCCCTCTACCTGCCGATGCTAATGTCACAGCCTCGCCACCCACCATGCTATTTATACTATCTATGGCCTCCATAAGGCGGTGGTGGCGCTCGTTATGCTCGGCTGAGAACATAGATACATGAAGCGCCTGGCGAGGAATAATCTCCGATGCGATAACACCAGCCTTCTTATAGCCCATACCACGCACATATATCTCATTAAAAGCCTCACGCGCTGCACGCACAATCTCCAAGGTGCTATCCGTAGGCTCGATAAGCGGTAGAGATATATGCCCATATTGTTGTGCATCATCCTCATGAAAGCGATTTGTTGCGGCAAAGACCGTTAGTCGCCTACATACGCTGCCCTGAGTGCGTAGCTTCTCGGCTGTCTGTGTAGCAAACTTAGCCACCTGCTCCGACAACTCCTTGATATCGTATATCTCCTTAGCAAAACTGCGCGAGTTACATATTGATTGTTTAGCCTCTACCGCAGCCTCAAAGCCTATGGCTGGGATGCCATTAAGCTCCTGCCAAGTACGCACGCCTGTGATGCCAAGGTTGCGCTGCACCCACTCTCGGGGTAGCTGGCTAAAGTCGTATGCCGTAATGATACCTCGTGCTTTAAGGCGTGGGGTGGTGCGGCGTCCAATGCCCCACACATCCTCTACGGGGATCTTTCTTAACACCTTCTCGATATCCTCCTGACGATGCATAAAGCAGCCACCACGCAGCTTGGGGTAGTGCTTACATAGCTCTGCTGCAATCTTTGCAAGGGTCTTAGTAGGTGCTACACCCACAGATACAGGTATGCCCGTGAGTCGTTTACAGCGTTTCGATAGGCTCTTTGCAAAGTCGTCAAAGTTCTCATGCTCAACACCTCGCAGATCGAGAAACGCCTCATCTATGGAATATACCTCAATATGTGGCGCGCACTCTCTAAGTATCATGCGAATACGCCTTGAGAAGTCAGAGTATAGCGCCATATTGCTTGAAAAGATAACTACATCATGACGCTTGACAATATCCTTAATTTTGAAGAGAGGCTCACTCATCTTTATACCCAATACCTTAGCCTCGTTGGAGCGTGCAATGGCACATCCGTCATTACTCGATAGTACGATGACGGGGCGTCCATTAAGCTCTGGGCGAAAGACTCGTTCACACGACACGAAGAAGTTATTGCAGTCGGCAAGGGCAAACATCTGGGGTTTTATGCGCGCTTAATTATATAGGTTACAACACCCCAGATAGCAAACTCGTTATCAGGCGTGATGCGTATAGGACTAAACTTTGGGTTGGCAGCGATAAGTAGTGTGTGATCGCTATGTATCTCAACCCTCTTAACCGTAAACTCGCCATCAATAAAGCATACCGCTGAGCAACCATTATATGGCTCGATGCTACGATCCACGATGATAATATCGCCCTCATCCATATCTGCCTCGACCATAGATGTGCCACCTATGCGAAAGAAGAAGGTGGATGCAGGGTGACGCACAAGGAGCTTTACAAGGTCAAGTCTCTCGCGTGGCTCCTCATCGGCAGGCGAGGGAAAGCCCGCGCGTACCTCACCTAACATATCGGCCTCCAACGAGGCAGTATCATCTATAGCGTATGGTTTCATCGTATAATCTCTTCGTTATATATGCGTTCGTAAATCGAGCGTAGCAGCTCCTTATTGGCGATAATCTGGCGTAACTCCTCAAGGCGTTGTGCATTCTCCGACTCTTTAATCCAAAGCTTTAGGTAACCACCATAATCATACTTCTCCTTAAGGTGTTGCATAAGTCGCTCATACCCCTCCTCCATATTTAGTTCGGGGTGGTTTGTAAGCGTAAATTGTATAGTACGGCGTATGATGCTCTCAGGGACAATCACTCTGTCGGCCTCGGCAACTATACATCCATATATGGTGCGTGGAGCATGCTTCGAGGAGGCTCGATGATCCTCCACAGCATCTGCCATGGTGGCTATCTGCTCACTTGTAAACCATCTCAACAACTTCCTATCAGCGAGCATGATTTGCTTAGATGCAATATGGTGTTGTTCTCTGCCGTGGATAATACCCGTATCATGGTATGCAGCGATAGCATAGACCATATTCATATCGACATCGTAGTTCTCTGCCAACTTCAGGCTTTGGCGGATAACAATATCGGCATGGTCTCTACGGTGTGCGGCATCATGCTTATCATACATGGGGAGTATCGTTGTTTCGATATACTCCTTTAGCTCTGTCAAAATCATCCTACAACAACCTCCACTAAATCCTCAGATTTTAGATACTTCTGCGCCAAGCGTTGCACCTCCTCAGGTGTTATGGCAAGAATTGTTGCCACACTATCCTCGGTTGCGCTATTATCAAAGCCACACATGATATTCTCAATCGTTACATCGGCAATACCAAATGGGCCATCCAAGATGCGAAGTATCTCGCCAATCATCATATTCTTAACCATCTGCAACTCACCCTCATCCATAAGCTCGTTGCGTAGTCGCTCAATCTCGTAGTGTATCTCCCTAAGGGCATCATCACGATGCTCCTTAGCCACCTGCGTAGCTATAGCAAGGTAACCCTCACGCTCGAAGTTCACCATTGCGGCCATAACACCATAGGTGTAGCCATGCTCCTCTCTAAGGTTTTGCATCAGGCGCGAACCGAAATATCCACCCAATGCCGTAGCAACAACTTGCATACCAACAAAGTCGGGATGACGGCGCTCAAAGAGCAGTCGGCCTATGCGTATAGATGATAATAGGGCGGTGTTATCCTCCTTAAAGATGTGGTGCGTGGTCTTTACATCGGGGAAGGTCTTACTGCGTACCTCACCATGTGGAAGCATAGATGCTATATCCTCAATGGTGTTGAGTACATCATCGCTAACCCTGCCACTGCATACTATAAAGCAGTTATCCGCAGTGTATAGCTCTTTGTATAGGGCAATCAAATCCTCGCGTGAAATATTGTCGTACTCGCTCTCATGGCTACTCTTACCATAAGGGTGATCTTCGCCAAAGAGAGCCTTGCCAAACAACTCCCTCGACTGCACCTCTATCTTCTTACGCTCAATAGTAAGTCCCTGCTTACGCTTAGAACAGTATATCTGCAACTCCTTGTCATTAAATGCGGGATATAGTATTATCTCACGCGCCACTTCAGCCGTCTTATCGAAAAACTTAGATAGCGACACAAAGGATAGATATGCATAGTCTCGGTCGATGTTGGCATCGAAGTTAGAGCCATAGAAGTCGAGCGTCTCGGCAATCTCCTGCGCCGACTTTGAGCGGCTACCCTCGCTAAGCATATTCACTGTTGCCGATGCTGTAAATGGCTTATGCTGCATCGAGGTACCTGCACGGAAGATAAAGCTAAAACGCACCACCTCAAAATCGTCAGAGTCGAGTATGAATATATTGACTCCATTCTTCGTGGTGCGACACTCTGTGCGTGGCATCTCCACGCTATTGGGGATGATTATATCGGGTTGCTGTATCATTTTGCGCGGTAGATAAGTGTTGATGAGTTACTCTTTGTGAATATCTTATGGGCAAACTCTGCCACCTCCTCACGAGTTATCGAGCGATATATATTCGCCTCCTCGTTGATAAGCTCCAAGCGACCTGTCATGGCGTAGAAGCCCAAGTTCATCGCCTTGTTCATCACATTGATCTCTCCCATAAGCATATTGGCCTCGAACTTATTCTTAACCTTCTCCAACTCATAGTCCGAGATATAGCCATGCTTCATCTCCTCAAGCTCGCCCCATAAAGCCTCTTCGGCCTCACTCTCCGAGGTCTCAGGCATAAGACGACCCTTGATAATGAAGAGTCCAGCATCTATGCTACCCGTGATATAGGCGTTAACAGCAGAGAATAAGCCGCGCTCCTTGACTAAGTGGTTTACCAAGCGTGATGACTCGCCACCAGCAAGGAGATCTGAACATAGGTCGCCCAAGAAGAACTCCCTTGATAGGCGGTCACCCATATGAAAGGCAATGGTAATATCCGTGGCTGGCACCTCGCGCTCAACCTCCAATCGGCGTGGCTCCAACTGCTCAGGCTCTTGAGGTATAGGTGCTATATCTCCACCCATATCCTCGATATCCTCGAAGTACTCTGTAGCGAGGCGTATCATCTCATCCTCATCCATATCTGCCGAGATAGATAGTATCGCACGCGAAGGACGATAGTGGAGATTGTAGAAACTATGTACATCCTCCAAGGTAGCTCGCTCGATATGCTCTGGAGAGATACCTATAGTGGACCAACGGTAGGGGTGTATCTTATAACATAGCTCTCTAAGTAACATCGACTCATCGCCGTATGGCTGATTGAGGTATCGCTGCTTAAACTCATCAATAACAACCATCTTCTCCGTTTCGCACGCCTCATAGCTTAGGTTAAGGTTACGCATACGGTCACTCTCCAACCATAGGGCTGTAGATAGATTCTCCTTAGGTAGGGTGATATAGAAGTTGGTGTAGTCGTTATTTGTGAAGGCGTTATTCTCGCCACATGCCATCTGCACAGGCATGTCAAAGTCGGGAACATTATGCGTACCTCGGAACATCAGATGCTCAAAGAGGTGTGCAAAGCCCGTCTTATTATCGTCCTCGTTGCGCGCTCCTACCATATACAAGATATTCACCGCAGCGAGTTTCGAGGCTCTATCGCGGTTTACAAGTATCGTAAGACCATTCTTTAGATGTGCTTCTTTGTACTTTATCATAGATGCTTATTATTACTCAATTTTATCTATCTCGCCGAGAGATATATACCAAACATAACCCTCGATGTGGCTAAAGCGACCCATAGACCTTAGGAGTTCTATATACTCCGACATCTGCCTACGGTAGGCTGGTAGCTGCTTATCACCAAATTTATAATCCACAACCACAACTCTGTCACCCTTGATCATCACTCTATCAGGTCTGCGTATATTGCTCTTAGTTATGATTGCCGCCTCGCACTTAACATCGTCCCAATCTCCCGAGAACCACTCCTTGACCCTCTCGTCTGATAGTATCACTGAGATTTTATCATTAAGTACCGAAGCCTGTTTATCGTCCACAATACAGTCTAACGACATACGCCTTACGGCACAGCGTAGATCCTCCTCGGTTATAGCGCCCTCGAATAGCGTATGCAGACGAATACCATCGCTTAGAGCCTTATTATCATTGATGATACCCTCCTCAATGCATCTGTGTGATGGGTAGCGCACCTTGATTGTTGGCTTGTTTGTGGTATACTCACCAAGTAGCGTATCATTGCTCTTATCACTCTTGCTATCTTTATATATCGACTCTGTAGGCGTTCCAAATCTATAGGTCAAAGTGATATTTTTGTCCACCTCCTTTTTAGGCTCTGGCTCAGGACATATACTCTTTGCTGCCGCAAGTATCAGAGGGGCTGTAGTACCTATACTCTCTCCGCCTTTGCTCATAGGGTTAAGATGCGTAGGCACATACATATACAACTCCTTGGATGCGCGTGTTACAGCAACATAGAGCAGGTTAACACCATCTATATGGCTCATCACAAGCTCTCTATAGTACTCATCCGAGAAGTCGGAGTTCTCCATGGTGCTACCATATACCACGGGGAAGTTGCTAATATCGCTACTTTGCTCACTATTATTAGCCTGAGCCCAAACAATAGGGCGTAACGCAGGGCGTGGTGTCATATCCCAGCGAGCGTATGGAATAATAACAATATCTCGCTCCAGACCCTTAGCCTTATGTATGGTGGTAATCTCAATAGTGTCATCGGTCATCTCAACAGTAATAGCCTCATTATGACCTCTTTCATCCCACCAACTCAAGTAGTATTGTATATCAACTACGCGCTGAGAGCTAAACGATAGTATCTGTTCGTGCATAGCCTGAAGGAAAGCTATAGACTCCTTGCGCTCATGGAGATTAAAGCGCGACACGATATTCTCAAAGGCCTCAAGAGGTGAGAGATGGGCAATATGACTCAACCACTCCAACTCCTGCTCATCGAACACATGGTCGAGAGTGTGATCAGGCAAGTAACGGTTATAAACACCTCGTTCAATATCGTTCTTTGGGTCGATTGCAAGTCGCATAACCGAGATAATGAACTCCACAATATCGCAGCTCTCCAATGTTAGAGCATCCGGTGTAAGGATATTGAAACCCTTTTCTCCTTTGGAGATGAACTTCTCGTTCTTATATGCAAAGAGTGCATCCGCAACCTTTCGTGCATCGTTAGCTCCACGAACAAGTATCAATATATCGCGATAGCGGAATTTTCGCTCAATGGCCGACTCAATAGCCTCGATAAATGGAGAGTCGGTAAGTGCTGTGTCGTAGGCTATAACCTCGGCATAACCCTGTCCCTTATCGCTCTTTGCTGGTATTTGCTTATGGTCGCTATAGGCGCGAGCCATGATGTCGTAATGCGACAGGTGCGTCTGGCTACCAATCTTCTCTCTCTTTAGCGCATCATCCAAGCATCTATTAAGATAGGTATTGTCGATATCAACAGCCTGAGATATAAGTCTATTGTTGAACTCAACGATATTTGGCAGACTTCGGTAGTTCTTCTGCAGATGCTCTATAGCAGTATTCTCCTCGCCGAGGTCAGCCATAGCATCACTATTGAGCAGACGCCAATCACCGCCACGCCAGCGATAGATAGACTGCTTAATATCACCCACGATAAATACCGAGGAGTTAGGGTTTGATGCAAGAGCCTCCCTAAGTAGTGGCAACATATTACGCCACTCTCGAACAGAGGTGTCCTGGAACTCATCTATCATATAGTGGTCATAGCGACTACCCACCTTCTCATATATAAATGGGGCGTTGCTATCATCAATAAATGTAGAGAGCAGGTCTTTTGTCTTGCTTAGCACCATGATATTCTCCTCTGTGCAGATGCCGTTTACTCGCTTCTGCAAATCCGCAAGAAGGGCAAAACTGCGATAGTTGTCCTTGATAAGTTTTGCGGTGTTTATCTTCTTGGTAGCATCGTTATAGCACTTGCATATCTCCATGAGTATGGGCATAAGTTTCTCTGTTGCAGTGACTATACGGCCATCTGCGCCACTCTTATACCACTCCGCGGCACTCTCTGTTGCCTTTAACATCGTAGCAGTAGGCTCCTTAAGCTCTCCCGCAGCATAGCGGAAGAAGTTGAAGACGAAACTACGACTTGAACCCTTGAACTCATCTGCTGTGACGCCATAACTCTTCATTATCTTTATGGCCTCATTGCCCAATGTCGATATTTGCGCACGATACTTCTCGCCCTCAGATATTAGAGCCTTAACAACATCCTTGAGCTTTGTTTTGTCGAGGTTGAGCGTGCTACGCTTTGCGCCATTCTCCTTGAATAGCTCACTACCCAACGACTTTAGGTCGCCACGCATATCCCAGCGATCACCCTCATCAAGGCGCTCCTTAGCAAAATCAATAAGCCACTCTCTAAGCTGGTCATCTTTTGCAATGCTCTCAATAAGCGTGTCGGTGCTACGCTCAAGGAGTTGATTAGTGTCCAGCTCGATGTTGTAGTTAAGGTCGAGACTCAGCTCCTTGATAAATGCACGCAAGATGCGCTGAAAGAAGCGATCAATAGTGAGTATTGTGAAGCGCGAGAAGTCGTGTAGGATGCGGGTGCGAGCCTTGAGCGCACCCTCCCTAATCTGTGCTTCGTTAAGTCCCAACTCTCGGGCTACATCTCCAAGATATGAGCTGTTGCCACCAGATGCTAAAGTATGTATTTCGCGCAAGATACGCGACTTCATCTCCTCCGTTGCTTTATTTGTAAAGGTCACGGCAAGGATATTGCGATAGCGCTCAGGATGTTGTATAACATCACACATATATTTGAGAGTTAGCTGGTAAGTCTTACCCGAGCCAGCACTCGCACTGAGTATCTTAGCACGCTTCATCGTCTGCATATCTTTTTATAGTCACAATACTTACATGCCTCCACATCCTCAATCTGAGTGAATGGCGTATCTTTGTCGAAGAGCTCATTTAAAGCGATATTTAGCTGCTCCTCGAATACCTCCGCGACATCACTATAGCGCTCTATTGCCTTATCTGTAGATTTATCCACAATAAGTGAAGAGTACCCCGCAGATATCATCTTTGAGGCATAGTATAACGAAGGGCATGAATCCAAACCAAATTTTCGCTGTAACATCATCGAGTAGAGTAGTGTCTGGAAGATGTTGGATATACGTTCGACTGCCGTTCCCGTAAAGAGCGACTCTATGCTGTTACACTCTAAGTGAGGGCGATTACCACTCTTATAGTCAATAATCTGCATCATGTCATCACTTAGCTCATCTATGCGGTCGGCACGACCAGAGAGATTGACAGACCTATTACCGGCAATAGGGTATCTGCAATCCACATCCTTCTCCAAGCCTGCAATCTTAAACTCTCTTGGTGAGCTATCATACTCAAGAATACCCTCGTAGATATACTTGATGATGATATCCCTCACAAGAAGTGTATCTCCTGTGAAGTCCTCCTCTGTTGCAGACTCATCCTTAAGCAGAATTCTGCCTATGATAGTATCAACACTATTCCTAACTAAATCTCTATCCTTTAGATTTGCAATAAGCTCATATGCATTATCCTTACCGATAAGTGGTGTATAGAGTAGTTGCATAGTCTCATGGAGGATATTTCCAAAGGTCAGAGCATCAATCTTGTCACTTAGCTCATCCGAACTCTTGATATTGGCGATGGTTGCCAAGTAGAACTTGAGCGGACACTCGATATACCTAAAGAGCGCAGTAGGGGATAGACTATAACCACTTTTCTCTTGTAGGTAGCGGTTGAGTAGCTTCATCACCTCATCACTCTTAGGAATTGATATTGGCTCGACATCCTCCAATTTAAGGTCAACACCCACCGAACGCTTATCAATCTTAAATGGCGACTCATACTCAAGCTGGTAGATGTAGCGACTACGCTCACCTGTACTCTTATCATCGGCACGCGAGCAGTAGAGCATATCTACACGCTCGGCACGCTGCACAAGACGATAGAAGTAGTAGGCATACATAGCCTCATGCTCCTCGGGTGTCGGCATATTATAGGCCATACGCAGAGCATAAGGGATAAACGAAGGCTGCTCAGTGCGATTGCCTGGGAAGTTTGCATCCGTCATCGAGAGGATTATAACATTTTTAAACTCGATGTTTCGAGTCTCAAGAATACCCATAATCTGCACACCCTCGATAGGCTCGCCCTCGAATGGAATGGTTACACCCTGCAAGTGACGGCGCAACAGAGAGGTATAAACATCCAACGGTAGCTCAATATCACAGTTATAGAGTGAATTAGCTGTTTTATGTAGCTCGTCAAGTGTTATGCGTAGATACTCCATCTGCTCTATATCGTTGCCGTCAAGAGTATCTATAAGCGTTGAAACGACATCTATAATATATCGAGATAACTCCTCCCATTTATCATATTTACAGCTAAATATGGTGCTTAGTAATGCATTGTTTGTAAACCTTGATGCATCTACCGAGATTATACGGTTGGCCTTTATATCGCGTATATGTTCTGAGCTCTGCTCCTTGCATGAGTCAACAATATATGGATGCGAAAGCAGACCTACAACATCTGCATGATAGAACTTTGTTGTGCCATCTTCGCCGTTTCGGCCATGCGCCTGTAGGGCGATAAGTCGCTCAATAAGTGTATAGGCGAGTGTCGTCTTAAGTGGATAACCCATCGTCACATTTACACTCTTAACCTCCTCGGGTAGGGCATGGAGCAGCGGAATAAGCAGGTTTTCATCCGTAAGTACTATGGCAGTACGCCTATCCAACTCATCCTTAGGTAAAGATTTAAGTATCTCGGCTACATGCTTAACTTGCACGATATTAGATGTACAAGCAGTAACCTTGAACTCCTTGTTTTGTGTTGTAAAGTTATCGTGGCTGATATGCTCCGTAGCTGGAAATAGTGATAGGTTACCCCTTAGGAATTTACCCGCCTCATTATCACGATTAGCAACATAGTAGTCGTCATAATCCCAATAAAACTCAGCGCCATGATCTCTGTGTGCAAGATATTGAAACAATATCTCCTCGCTCTTGGATAGTGCGTTAAAGCCAGCAAGCACATATCGCTTCTGTGGCAGATCAAGCTCCTCGCCACGCTTAATGCGTTCTGCCGTAGCACGATATATCATGCCTGGATAGCCTATTCCCAACTTAAACAACACCTCGCGGTACTCCTTATAGATAGCTGGTAGCGAGTTCCATACAATCAAGAATTGACGCTTATGCTCGGTGAGCGATGCCTCAGGACCTATACTATTCCAGAAGCTCATAAGGATGCGCTCCTGCTCGGGCGTTAGGTACGATACATCCGACTCTATCTCTTTGATATCCCTGATATTACGGAGGAGCATATCGGCATCAACCATATACTTATCAATCATATCAAAGTCCGAAATAAGCATATCGCCCCAGAAGTAAAACTTATCGAGTTTCTCAGATGGGTGATGCTTGACATAGACCTTAAACAGCTCGGTTATTAGGCGTATGCGCTCACCACGCACCAAGCCCGAGCCTCGCTCCATAAGTTCATCTATGCTGGACCATGATGGCTGCCAGAGTGGTCTATCTACAAGTGTGGCGAGAGCATCGTTGAAGAATGTTCGCGCACGCAACGATGGAAAGAGCACAACAAGCCTCGATAGGTCGCCAGAGTGGCGGCGTAGAAGGGTCGTTGCAAGCTCCGTTTGGAAACTAATCATACCTACTAACTAACAACTATTTAGATACGGTTATCTCACCTCCGAATGTAGTTATATTACTGCGTAGAATAACAGGCTGTGAGCGGTAGTATATCTTACCACCTGTAGAGGTCTTCATCTGTAGGCGATCCTCGGCATCGACTCTCGCAACGGCATTATGTGACGACTCCACAATAGTAGATGTGGCGCGTAGATTGTGTGCATCATATAGGGCGGTTGAGATATCTGCAGTGTGATAGTGAGCCTCTCCCTTAAGCTCAATACGGCTCTTACCCGATGCATAGACCATAACATCGAGGACATCTATCTCAGCAACAAGATGTGCGCTGTGAGATACATATATATCCAATAACTGAGACTTAAGCGTACCCTCAATTGTTGCATCTGCGCGGGCGATTGATAGGTCTGTGATAGTATTAAAGTAAACCTCTACCTCAGTAGTCGTTTTGCGCTGAGGGTCATAGCGTTCTGTAATCTTAAGAGTTCGAGTTTTATTATTAACCTCGAAGCTAAATCGCGAGAGAGTAGCACCCTTTGTGTCGTAGAGAATATAGGGAATTTCGTTCTCTGCAATCTTGATAAGTTTTAGGCGTATTGGAGCATCAATCTCTACAGTTGTGAATGGTGCCAATAACTCCTTTTTCATGGCACTCTCCTGAGCAAATGCGCTAAAGGAGAGAAAGATAGATAGTATTGCGACTACAATGCTCTTCATATTTTTACACTTTAGTTAGTTCAAAGCATAAAAATACAAATAAAGAGCGAAATATCCAAATTATACCCTACATTTTTATCTTTACATATGTAGCACCACTATCCTTAGCACTCTGTAGGCCATAGACTGAGTCCTCGAAGATGATTGTCTCAGCAGGCGACACACCAACAATATCCATCGCCTTAAGGAAGCAGTCGGGGTATGGCTTTGGTCGCTCAACATCATCACCCGAGATAACGCCATCTATACCATTTTGAATATTCAAGTATCGCATTACATTAGTAATGTTATCTATATGACCTGTAGAGACTATCCACACCTTAGTTCCCATACTTCGCATCATCTGACACCACTCCCATAATGGGGTATTTAGGCGTACAGTATGGAAGTAGTTAGGGTAGAGTTCTATCTTACGGCGGCGCACAGCCCTAATCTCTTCATCACACTGTAGTCCTACACAGCGCATAAACTCTATACAGCGCATACCAAAGTATCTATCGAGATACTCCTGCTTATTCACAGCGATACCGACCTCTGATAGAGCCTCAATATATGCCCCTGCATTGGCATCTCGGGTATCTACCAAAGTGCCATCAAAGTCGAGTAGAATTAACTTTAGTTGTGCCATGTTAATCGAATGATTGCATGCTTGATAGAGCTATGCGGATTATACGCTGATACTCCTCGGGACTAAGTTCAAGGAAAAAGTAGTGTACAGGATCTACGCGGGTATCTCTAAAGCGCACCTCGTAGTGTAGGTGTGGAGCAAAAGAGAGTCCACTATTACCCGAAAGGGCGATGATATCGCCACGCTTAACCTTCTGCCCCTTGCGAACACGAATATCGAGCAGGTGACTATAGGATGTTTCGTAGCCATTTCCATGGTCAAGAGTGATAGCTTTGCCATGTGTGGTGTTCTTCTCAGAGAGGGTTTTAACCACACCATCGGCAGTAGCAAATACTGCTGTTCCCTCGGGTATGAGGTAATCAACGCCATGATGCTCACGCATAGTACGATGGAATGGGTTAATTAAAGGCTTTTTACCTGCTGCGAGAAGGGTTAGCTGTCTATTGTTGACAGGTTGAATTGCAGGTACACAATCTATTGATAGAGCTCCCGTTGAGATATTATACTTCATGTCATCACTTGACTTAAGCACCATATCCTCCTTTTTATAAGCCTTTTGCATGCGATTATCTAACATATCCATAAGCTCATCGTTATCCAACTGCATAAGTTGCTCATGGAGCGAAATACGCTCATTCTCAAGGTCAGCGCTTAGGTCGTATGGGTTAGACTCAAAGAGCTTACGAAATACATTCTCATCGCGTCTAACAACATTATCTATGATTGAGGTAAGCGAGTCATAACGCTCAGACATAGCGATATACTCCCTACGCAAATCATCTGTAGAGTGACGCAATCTATGCTCCGTTGGGGTATCTACGCATACAGAGAGGATAACCCACCAGAAGAGTATCATACCCGTCCATACAGAGAATCTAATAAGTAGCGGGAAGAAGCGCCAATTAGAGAAATTTTGGTATAACTTATTTAACTTATTTGCCATAGTATCAATTATTTTTCACTTGACATCTCCAGTTGCTGCATGAGGTCGATATAGGTCTCTGGAGACATATCTTTATTGAAGTAGTGGATAGGGTTGACGGTATGATCTCTAAAGCGCACTTCATAGTGGAGATGTGAGCCTGAAGAGACACCCGTATTACCTACATCGGCTATTACTTGACCGCGTGTAACGCTATCACCTGCACTAACATACATCTTTGAAAGATGACCATATCGAGTCTTATAACCAAAGCCGTGATTTAGCTCAATCATATAGCCGTAGCCTGGTCGCCATCCTGCACGCAGAACAACGGCATTACCCGTAGCATAGACAGGCGTTCCCTTAGGTGCTGAGAGGTCAACACCCTCATGCATGCGCCATGTTCCATATCTTGGATGCATGCGCATACCGTAGAGGCTACTTACATACTTAAGCTTTGTGCGGTCGATAGGCCAAATGGCTGGAATGACCGTAGAGAACTCCTCCTTATTTTCGGCCAAATCCTGAGTATCATCTAAAGATAGCGAGGCGTAATATAGTTTACGCGTTAGGCGGTCGATACTCTGCCAGCCCTCTATAATCCTATCGCTATACTCCATATCGTTGAACGCCTCATACTTCGAGTCGTTATAGTCGGAATAGACGCGCGGAATATCGAGAGTATCAATACCGAGCAGTGGACGATAGACAAAGTGGTCGCGGTGCTTGATATCCGATAGGGTAAGCTCCTCGGAGCGTATCTTATCGAGAAGTATCTCGTACTCCCTCTCTAAACGGTTGTTATCGCGGCGTATATTGTTAATCTTTGGAGTATCAAACCAACTAGATACAAGCAAGTTACCCACGGCAGCTATAACCAAAGCCATAAAGAGCCTTAGCAGTAGCCTATAACCTCGGGGTAGGCTTCTAAGATTTGTTATTTTGCGCTTGGTAGCAGTACCCTTCATTACAAAAAATAAAAAATATTAAAAATATCACATTTAACGATGCAAAATTAAAGTAAATTGTGTAATTTTGCAACCGCTATAAAATATAGGTATAAAATAAAATTTACATATATATGGAATCAAACAAAGTTAGACAAGCCTTTTTGGACTTCTTCAAGAGCAAAGAGCATGAGATTGTTGCTTCTGCTCCTATGGTTGTAAAGAACGACCCAACCCTTATGTTTACCAATGCAGGTATGAACCAGTTCAAGGATATCTTCCTTGGCAACGCACCTCGCAAGTGGCCTCGCGTAGCAGATACTCAGAAGTGTTTGCGTGTATCTGGTAAGCACAACG
>JAEIGA010008026.1_pt1 | contig 16008 bp, 10 predicted proteins | sample 9270691 | NCBI WGS metagenome assembly JAEIGA01 (sample SAMN17057246, study PRJNA624740) | gut metagenome | biome: biome; isolation source: fecal sample | host: Bos grunniens | place: China: Xizang | collected 2019
CATTGCAAGCAGAAAAATGTTTGTAAAATATTTCTTTTTCATTATTATCACCTGTTTGGTTAAAAAATTATTATCTGCAATCCTTGTTTGGATTTATTTTTCGGCTGTTTGCACAAGGGAATAGAAAGCAAACAGCCTCACAGGCTCAAGTTATTCTTTCCGAGTATCTGAATAGAATTTATGTTCATATCGTTTAAGATATTTTGACTCTGCAAATATATGAATAAAAATTTGATTCACAAATACAATACAGCGAGAAAAATAAATATTTTTAGGATTAAAGCAAAAGAAAACAACGAAAGCTCTTTTCTAAGTATTGTTTCTTCTTAGCAATTCAGTGATTAAAACCCGCAAAATATGCTTTTGATTTTCAAAACTTTGGAAGTGCAAAAATAAATCTTTGTTTTAGAAAATTGTTTCTTTGTTTTATGGAAATATTTCTTTGTTTTATTAGATTATTTCTTTGTTTTTTGAAAACAAAACGCCGTTCCGGATTAGAGAACGGCGTTTACAAAATTGCGTATATCGCTTATCGCACATTTACAACTCGAATCTCGATTCTCCTGTCCTCCATCGCACTATGTGTGTAAACGCTTCGACGCTTGTCTTCAAGGGTTTCGGGATTGTCTGACGTACTTTCCAACTTTCCAAACGGCATTTGTATGATTTGAAGCATAGGCACTCCGTTTTCGTTCAATGTCGCAAAATATCCTCTCAACAATCCGCTCCTCCAATTTCTGAAATAATTCTCCAAACTTACGATTCTTCGTTGGGAAAGTTTGTAGTTATAATCCTCGTTATGAAGAGCCGAGGCATAACCTCTTACTTGCAAACTTACCATTCTTCCCTCTTGTAGTTTCTCGTAAATATACTCTGCAAGCAATTCCAATTTCTCCATTCCCTTGTCTATCTTCTCAACAAAGATACGTTCCATCTGTTCAATCGCTTTTTGTTCCAAGCTATCGGGAAGATTACGCGAGCAATTGGCTTTATAACTGTTGCTCAACGCTCTATAATCCTTGTAACATTGTGCGTAATCCATTTTCGTTACCGTGTCATTTGAGTTGGGATTTGGCTCATCGTTATGAAAATAAAGGCTTATCGGCAAATCGAAAGCGGGATTGAATGACGCTTTTTCAACTATTACTTGTGTCGGAACTTTTGGCAATTCCTTATCCCAACGATAGATGTCATTGCAACAAGTTTTGTTCGTTTTGTTAAACACACTGCTTCGATTCGATGTAAAATAACCTTGCTCGGATGTTGAAGTGATAAATGGATAAAGGTCATTCGCATAAGAATTTATAGGCATCAAAAGATTTTCCGGTGTTTTCCATCTTTGCAACCAACCTTCGCTACGAAAGATATCAAATCCGCCATATCCGGGATGGTAATCCGATGCAAAATATAAGCATTGGTCATCTTGACAATAATGAGGTGTTATTTCGTTTCCTTTTGTGTTGATTGTGTTTCCAAGATTTACGGGTTTCGCATTTTCATTGCCCATTTCAATGTACCAAATATCATATCCGCCTACTCCACCTGTACGATCGCTACTAAAATACATAACCGCATTTCCTTCTTCATCTCTTGCTATAACGGGACAACAATTTGATGATTTCTTATCATAGAGAGGCTCATATGGTTTTGCTTTTGTCCATTTGTTGTCTTTGAAAGTCGTATAGTAGATTTGATGGATTTCTTTTCCGTTTTTGATTGTGAAACGATTGAAATAAACGGTTTGAGTCAAGGTATCGAGAAAGAAATTGGCTGAATTCTTGTTCTTGACATTCACTCTATCGTGTATAAGTTCCTTTGCAGGAGTGTAAAAATCCTCATCGATGAACGACATAAAGACTTTGTTGTATATATTCGAATAAACGATTTCTCCATTTTCGATTTCTTCCTTATAGGTTGGGGAGGTAAAGAACATCAAACTATCGTTTATGATAAAGCAACCTGATTGTGAGAAGGCGTTGTTTACATTCTCTCCGCAGTTTGTTATTATGGTATTCTCTTCCTCTTTGTTGTTTTCGAATATCCATTTGATTGAATTAAGCTCTTGTTTGGCTTTCTTTCTTATTTCTATGTCCGGACAATCCAAAAGACAAGTATTCAAGAAATGTTGTGCTTGAACGATATTACCATTGTTTTTTGCAACCTCGGCAAGATGAAGATACAACAATGGAAATGTTGCATTTATATCCAAGGTATCGTATTCCACCAATACTTTTTGATACCAATACTCGGCCTTATCGTAATCCTTCAACATTCTACAAGCTTCTCCGCATTTGTAAATAAGACTAACTGGATTCAAAAGGAATTTCCGTCCCATGGTATAATGTTCGAGGGCTTCGGTATAATTTCCTTTGTTAAATGCTTCATCACCTTTTTTCTCGTAAGCATCGGCATATTTTTGTTGAGCCGTAATGTTCACACTGCTACCTAAGAAGCAGATCACCAATATTATTTTTAGAAAGTTGGACATGGTATTGTTTTTGTTTTTTGTTTATACTTAAATGTGTTTATTCCATAATTTAACCATAGTTCTACTGCTCCGTATGTATTGGAGACAGCACTCAGACCTGATAGATTCATATCGTATCCCAAGCCTGCCGAGAAATTGTTTCTTTGATACCTGAGTGTAGTTATCAAAGCATCGTTTGAACGGAAGTATAAGCCTATTCCGATATTTTCATTATCGAAAACGGTCATCGAAAGGCTGTAAATAAACTCCAATCCTCCGACAAACTCATAGTTATCGTTTTGTTGTGAATATCTTATTATTGATTGCAGATAGGTTTGTTCGCTTGTCGGGTAAAGGTATGTTGCGTAGGCTGTATAGCGACGCGACAACTTGATATTGGATTCATCATAAAACGAATATGATGGTGTATTCAAATGAAAAACAGCAATTCCAAGCGATACATTTGTTTCATCGGTCGGATTCATCTGCCAATGCAATCCAAACGATAAGTCAAAGGTGGAAATCTTTTGCATATATATTCCCTCATGATCTGTAGGCAATTGTCCAAAATCTGCATTTGCCGGATTATACCCCCAAGTTGTTCGACTAAGGTTTGCTCCTATCGAAATGAATTGTTCGTTTCGTTTTGTAAGTTGTTTATTATATGCAAACGATACGAAATATTGATTTTGTCCAAACTTCAATGCACCTGCCACATCCTGCGTAAAGCCAATTCCGATTCCAAAAGAGTGTCTGTAAATCCTCGAAGAGAATAGTTTGGCTTCAGCCGTAAGAAGACTTGTATTGTATCCGTTCGAAGCAATTGTTTGCCACTGATTTCTATAACAAGCTCCTAACTTAAAATCTGTGGAAAAGAATGCTGTTTTTGCAGGATTTAGAAACATATCATTTGCCATTATAGTCGAAAAGTGAACATCCTGCCCAAAATTTCTTAATGAGCAGAGCAGGAAAACAAGACTGATTAAAACTATCTTGTAATTATTCACCCCATCATTTACAATTTTTTACTTGTATTCGTTTTTATATTTTTGCGCAAGTGCACTTAAAGCTTCATTTTCCAATCTATACACCGTCCATTCATCTAAAGGGTAAGCTCCCATCGCCTTATAAAAGTCTATCGAAGGCTTATTCCAATCCAAGACTATCCATTCGAAACGCGGGCATCCTTGTTCCATTGCTTGATTTGCAAGATAAGAAAGCAACATCTTTCCGTATCCTTTTCCTCTGTATTGCGGTTGAACATACAAGTCTTCAAGATATAAGCCTGCTTTACCTCTCCAAGTCGAGAAATTGAAGAAATACAAAGCGAATCCAACACATTCTCCATTTTCTTCTTCCAATAAAACGACTTTAGCTTGATTCTTTTCGAATAAAGATTCTTCCAATATCTCCACGGTCGCCTCTACCGCATCAGGTTCTTTCTCATACTCCGCAAGTTCTTTGATAAATTTGAGTATGATAGGACAATCCTTTCTCTCTGCCACTCTTATGCTTGCCATAATCTTTTTATTTTAATTTTGCTTTTATAAGTGGGGCATCTTTTTCTATCAATTCCTTAATCTTCATCAAACCATCTTGCAATGCAAGTGTAGCTGCTCGACGTTGAAACTCATAATAACCATGATAAAACGCCATATACTCTTTCGCATATCCCCTTTCGTTGAACTGAGCCACAAGATTATTGCGTGTATCGTAGATTTCAACAATCACTTCCAACTCTGTAACATTTGAACAGAAAGGCATACCGAAACAATTGAAAACTCCAAGCGTAAAACCGCTCAACCAAGACCATTTATAGTTGTTTTTGTTATAAATGCTTCCTGCTCTGAGAACAATATTTCCTCTTTTTCGAGTTGTCGGATCACAAATATTATTCGTAACCTCATTAACCAAAACTTCGGCAGCATCTTGTATTCGTTTCTCTGCTGTATATAATTTAGTTTTTGGCGTTACTTCAAACACTCCTTTACCATAAGGTGTTTCTGTCAAGCCATAAGGATTTTTCAAATCATCGGACGCTTTGACTGAATAGGAATTTGCTCCATACGCATTTTCGAATGAAGGTTGATCGATCCAACAAGTCAATTTAGGCAATAGGCTCGCATTTTGATAATCCGGCATAAAAATATCTGATTCCAATGATTTGCAACCACAGAAGCCAAGCACTACAGCCAACATAATCAATATTTTTCCAACTCTGTTTTGATTTTGTCTTTTTCTCATATAATATAAGCTTTGTATTTGTTATCTAATTTTTCTATCTTTTCTTTTGTTATCGTATTGACATAAAGTTTATCATACTTTCTTCCTACTCTGATGTAATTATCTGTCCAACCAAACATCATTCCATCTTCTTCATCACTCTCCCAAAGCACGTTCAATTCAGATCCCTTATTGTTCAAATAGAATTCTTGTTTTTTTCGATCGGATATTTTTTGCAATTCTTCGCTCCGTCTGTGTCGTTCGCTTATCGGAACACTTCCTTGCATCGATGCGGCAGGCGTTCCGGGACGCTCCGAATAAGTAAAAACATGCAAGGCTGCCAAAGGTAATTGTTCTATAAAAGCTTTTGTATCTTCAAAATCCTCTTCCGTTTCTTCGGGAAAGCCAACTATAACATCGGCTGCAATAAATGCGCGAGGCATTACATTATTTATATAATTAACCCTTTGTGCAAATAATTCTCTTTCATATTTACGCTTCATCAAACGAAGAATCTTGTTCGTACCTGCTTGCAAAGGTATATGAAAATGAGGCAAGAAAGCTTTTGATTCTACACAAAAATCGATTACTTCTTCGGTTATAAGATTTGGTTCTATACTTGAGATTCGATAACGTTCGATTCCCTCAACCTTATCCAATGCTTTTATCAAATCCAAAAACGATTCGCCTGTGCTTTTTCCGAAATCACCTATGTTTACTCCCGTAAGAACGACTTCTTTCTTACCTTGCTCAGCCAATATCTTTGCTTGTGCGACCACACTTGCAATATCATCATTTCGACTCCTACCACGAGAATAAGGAATTGCACAATAAGTACAAAAATAGTCGCAACCATCTTGGATTTTCAAAAATGAACGAGTGCGATCCGAAGATGAATAAGACGGATAATAATATTTTAATCTGCTAATATCAAGAACCAAATTTTCGGTTTCTGCTTTAACGTGTCTTTCTTCTATCAAATCGACAAGTTTAATTTTATCGTCGTTTCCTATAATAAAGTCCACGCCCTCTATCTTCTCTATCTGTTTATCATTAAGTTGAGACATACACCCCATAACCGCAATAATTGCATCGGGATTAAGATTTCGAGCCATGCGAATTGCATTTCGACACTTCTTTTCTGCAATTCGTGTAACCGTACAAGTGTTTATGACATACACATCTGCTTTTTCTCTGAAATCAACTTGCTCATACCCCTTTGCAACAAAGATTCCCGCAAGATAAGAACTCTCCGCGAAATTCAACTTACAACCTAATGTATGAAAAGCTATGGTTCTCATTTCTTATTGTTTATTCTCGTTTAGAAGTTCCTCAAATTCTGATTCGTTTATCATCTTTACGTTCAAGCTCTCCGCCTTTTTCTTCTTTTGAGGTCCCATATTTTCGCCACAAACCAAATAATCGACCTTAGAAGATATGCTTCCGACAACCCTTCCGGAGTTATTTTCGATTGTTTTTTTCAATTCATCTCTCGAATACCCCGAAAACGTTCCGCTTACAACAAAACTCAACCCCTCAAAACGCTTTGACTCGAATGTATCCTCTATTTCAAATTTAACACCTTTGGATTTCAATCTCTCAATAAGTGCAATATTCTCTTTGTTAGCAAAATATCCTACCACACTTTCCGCAATAACAGCTCCGACATCATCTAAAGAAACCAATTGTTCAAAATCCGCATTTATCAAGGCATCGATTGTCTTATAGTATTTCGCAAGTTTCTTTGCTGTAACCTCACCTACGAATCTTATCCCCAAAGCATAAAGCACTCGTTCAAACGGTGTATTCTTTGATTCTTCGATTGCATTTATTATATTCTCCGCACCTTTTTCTCTTATCGAAGATTTGTTTTCTCCATCTCCCGTCACAATTCCAATCAAATCGCTTTGAGTAAGGTCATATATGGAAGCAAAATCACTTATCAAACCTCTATCCCATATAGTCTTGATTCGCTCCCCACCCAACCACTCTATATTCATTGCTTTTTTTGAAACGAAATGTTGCAAACGTCCCAACAACTGAGGTGGACAATGATTGTAATTTGGGCAATAGTGAGCGGCTTCACCCTCTTGACGAACCAATTTAGTATTACAAACCGGACAATTTTCGATAAACTGAATCATTTTTTTGTTTTCAAGAATCAGTGAATTGTTTCTTTGATTCGTCGCAACGGATTCAAGATTTATTTTGCCAACTATTTTAGGTATTATCTCCCCACCTTTTTCTATCAACACAGTATCACCTTCGCACAAATCCAACTTTTGCATCTGTTCAGCATTATGAACACTTGCTCGCTTAACCCAAGTACCGCCTAACCACACAGGCTCAAACACAGCAACAGGTGTTATTACTCCCGTTCTTCCAACTTGATATTCGATATTTAATAACTTGCTTTGAGCTTGTTCTGCTTTGAATTTGAAGGCTGTAGCCCAACGTGGACTCTTTGCAGTTGCACCAAGATGCTCCCACAACTCGATGTTGTTTAATTTGATTACTATTCCGTCTATGTCAAATGGGAGGTTGTTGCGTTCTTCATTCCATTCATCGATGAAACTCATTATTTCATCTATATTTTTTGCAATTGCAATATACTTAGGTACATTAAAGCCCCAAGTCTTTGCAAGTTGCAATCTTTCATAATGAGTTTTTGACTCACTATTTCCTTGCTCCATGATGTAGTAAAGAAAGCAGTCCAATTTTCTTTCTGCAACTTCCTTCGGATTAAGTAGCTTCAAACTACCCGAAGCCGCATTACGAGGATTTGCAAATGGTTCCTCTCCATTCTCAATCCTTTTTTTATTGAATTCTTCAAAAGATTTATGAGGATAAATAACCTCTCCCCTTATCTCAAAACGTTGTGGTATATTTTCTCCATAGAGTTCCAATGGAATGGATTTAATGGTTCGGATATTATCACTCACATCATCACCAACCAAACCATTACCCCTTGTCAAAGCTCTTACAAAACGTCCATTCTCATACAAAAGGCTTACCGCAACTCCATCATATTTCAACTCACAAACCCATTCCAACTCACTCTCTTCCGGTAGAGACTTTTCTGTTCTTGAAACAAATTCTGCAATCTCTTCTCTTGAATATGTATTTGCCAAAGATAACATAGGAAAATTATGTTCCCCTTGAACAAATCCTTTATTTATTTGTCCGCCTACACGCATAGTCGGAGAGTTTACATCTTGTAACTGAGGATATTCCCTTTCCAAACTCTCCAACTCTTTCATCAAAAAATCGAATTGAATATCGTCTATAGTCGGTTTATCCAATACATAATATTCATAATTGTATCGGTTAATCCTTTTACGCAACGCTTCAACTCTATCTTCGATTTGCTTAAATTGCAGGCTCATCATCTTTTTGCAACTCCGTAGTTATATCTTCATCTACAATATTATCTCGTCTTGCTGCTCGTAATGTATTGGCACTTAAAGCATCGAACTCTCTTCTATTTCGAATTATATCCATAGCTAAAAAGACTGCATTTCTGAAACTTTGAGCCGATGCTATGTTTTTACCTGCTATTTCATACGCTGTACCATGTGAAGGCGACGTTCTTACATAAGGTAAACCTGCAGTAAAGTTTACGCCCTCTGTAAAGCTCATCAATTTGAACGGTATCAAACCTTGGTCGTGATACAACGCCATCACGCCATCAAATTCTCTAAACGTACCATTTCCGAAAAAGCCATCTGCAGGATACGGACCAAATGCCAATATTCCATTATCAAACGCCTCTCTGATTGCAGGAGCAACTATACTATCATCCTCCGTACCTATCAATCCTCTATCCCCTGCGTGTGGATTCAATGCAAGAACCGCAATCTTAGGCATGCGTATTCCGAAATCTCTTTTTAGAGATGAATCCATAACTTGCAGTTTTCTAAGAATCAATTCTCTATCTAAAACTTTAGGAACTTGAGATAACGATAGGTGATTTGTCATTATACCAATGTGTAAGTCATGACACGTCATTATCATAAGACTCTCTTCAACCCCGAACTTATTCGTCAAATACTCTGTATGACCCGGGAAGTTGAATTTATCACTTTGGATATTCTTTTTGTTTATCGGATTGGTTACAAGAGCATCTAATTTCCCCTGCATAAGATCATGACAAGCATAATCGAGACTCATTGCAGCCAATCTTCCTCCGACTTCGGTGGCTTGGCCTATATCCAATTTAACTTCGTCTTGTATAATATTCAGTATGTTAAATTTCGAAGTCTCTGCTTGTTCCACTGTACGGATATTTACAAATGGAAAATCGGTTGCATTTATCAATTTCTTATGATAAGAAGCAACTTTTGAAGAACCATAAAGAATCGGCGTACAATTTTCAAACATTCTCGTATCTGAAAAACACTTCAAAAGGACCTCATATCCTATTCCATTCACATCTCCTTGTGAAATTCCCAAACGTATATTGTCATTATCCCTTTCTCGTCTGCTTCTGAAAGGTGTTCGTCTTGAATTATTCATTTCCATAAATTCTATTTTATATCTTTATTCATCACAAGCGATTTTACAAAATCCACTATCAATCTAACACCATAACCGCTTGCACCTTTGTTTATATAATCTTTTTTATTAGCAAACATTGCCACTCCTGCTATATCTAAATGCAGATATGGATAATCGGTAAAGTGAGCCAAAAATCTACCTGCCGTGATCATACCTCCCTCTCCGGGACCACAGTTCTTAATATCTGCAATCTCAGATTTAATCAATTCATCATATTCCTCCCAAAACGGAAACTCTGCTATACGTTCATAAGTATTGTTTCCGCATTGTTTCATCAGCGACATATATTTGTCAGCCTTTTGTTGCACTGCTGCTATTCCGTAAGGACCGATCGCTCTCGAGGCAGCACCTGTCAGAGTTGCAGAATCGACAACTAAGAACGGAGAATACGATTTAGCAAAGGCAAGAGCGTCAGCCAAAATCAAACGTCCCTCAGCATCGGTATTAACAACCTCAACATTAGTTCCGTCATACATATTTATAATATCACCACTCGCATAAGCATTACCACAAGGTCTGTTATCCGTTGAAGGAAACAATCCGACAATATAAATAGGAAGTCCTAAGGATGCGACAGCGTAGATTGCAGATGCCATCATCGCAGCTCCGGCCATATCTTCCTTCATATCGTTCATATAATCGCCCGGCTTCAAATTCAATCCACCTGTATCATACACAAGTCCCTTTCCGACAAATACAAGAGGTTGCTCATTGATTGCACTTTCGGGTTTATATGTCATTATAGTAAACGTAGGGGGATCAACACTTCCTTTATTGACAGCGAGCAATCCTCCCATCTTTTCAGACTCTATCTTATCCTTATGCCAAACCTCAACATCTATTCCCGCTTCGTGAGACATATTTACGAAAGCCGCAGCCAAGCCTTCCGCATTCAAACTACAATAAGGCTCATTTACTAAATCCTTACACCTTTCAACCGCTCTTGCAATTATAAGACATTCTTCTATATCCTTACTTTCTATTTCCGAATGAACTACGGATAATATATCGAATGGGTGAATACACTTTTTGGGATCTGTTTTATAAACATCAAAAGTATAACTTGCCAAAATCATTCCTTCAATAAAACCCATTGCATATATCTTTGGCAAAGTCGAAACAAACTGAAGATGCTTTATATACTCATTATCACAAAAATCAAGCAACTTACCGCCCAATTTTCTCAAAGCCTCAACACTCTTATATTGCGGTTCAACAATATCGACAACCGCAACAACAAGCCAATGCGATATTTTATTGAAAGCAAAAAACGTTCTATTATTTTCCTTCAATTCCTTATTGACAAAATCCAAAATTTCGACATCAAGAAGTTTGGATTCAACCATACCCCGCTCATCTTTCTGCAAAACGATCAAAATAGACACGTCTGCCTTTGGACTTTTCAATCTATCTATAGTTATCATACCGAATTGTTTATTCAAAATTCAATTGACAAAGATACGAAATAAAACCAAAATAACTATCTTTGCAGGGTTAAAAAACCAAAATATGAGGAGAAAATTCATCTTAGTTTCATTATTACTTGTTGTTGTTACAACGTTTTGCCACTCTCAAAACCTGATAAAAAAACGTAACGGCAGAGATAGCTATGTAAATAAAATAATGTCCGAAATGACGCTTCGCCAAATGGTAGGACAACTTATCATGATAGGAAGCGATAGCGACACTTCACCAAAATACGTCAAAAAAATCATGGAAGAAATAGACTCGAACCAAGTTGGAGGAGTTTGTTTTTTCAAAGGAGAAAGCCAAAAGTTAAAAACACTTGTCGATAAATACAATTCCATATGCAAAGTTCCTTTAATGGTTTCTATCGATGGTGAATGGGGAGTTGCCATGAGGCTAACCGATGCTTCTCCTCTACCAAGAGCGATGACACTCGGTGCATTATCCGAGGAGAATTATCATCTTGTATATGACTTAGGACAAATTGTAGCCAAACAATGCAAAAGTTTGGGAGTACATGTCAATTTTGCACCCGATATAGATATTAATCTCACCGCGGCAAACCCCGTTATAAACACCCGTTCTTTCGGACAAGATAAACACAAAGTCGCTTTACTCGGAGAACAATATGCAAAAGGAATGCAGGATGCAGGAATTATGGCCGTGATTAAGCATTTTCCAGGACATGGAGACACAGATGTTGATTCACATAAATCACTTCCGACAATCAATCACGACAAAGATTTCATCGACTCGGTAGATATTTATCCGTTTGTTTACAACATCAAAGCGGGAGCTTGGGGTGCAATGGTTGCTCATTTGAATGTGCCTGCCCTAAACAAAAAATACAAATACCCCGCTTCAATCAATCCCAACATAATAAAGGATTATCTTATAAACACTTTACATTTTCGCGGATTAGTCTTTACCGACGCTATGAATATGAAAGGATTGACAAACGATTATCCCGATGGACAAGCCCAAGTACTTGCCTTGAAAGCAGGAGTGGATATTCTATTGATGCCCGACAATACAACGAATGCAATGAATGCGATTTTGGAAGCGGTTGAAAAAGGAACGCTAAGCAAAAAACTCATAAGCGAAAAATGTCGTAAAGTATTGAATTGGAAATATGACATGGGAATAATCGCACCACAAAAGACAAAAGCCAAACAACCCACAATAAAAGAATTAAACAAAGAAGTAACGAAACTAAACAAAGAAATAGCAAGCCAAAGCATCACTTTGTTGAAAAACGACAAAAACCTACTACCTTTGAACCTTCCAAAAGACCAAACAATCGGTATTTTGAGCATTGAAGAAAAGTATTTTAATGGTTTTATATCGGAAATCAACAATACATATCACACACACACCTATTTCATTGACCAAAAGACGACACCGGAACAAAAAGACAGTATCTTTGAGGCAATGGAACAAGATTCACTTATAATAACGCTTGTTGCAGGAGGAGTAAACCAAACAAAGAAAGTGAACTATGGACTTACCAAAGAGAAGTTGGAAACAATCGCACAAGTGCAAGATCTTAACAAATCCAACATCCTTGTTCTTTTTGCAAATCCTTACACATTGGAAAGTTTAGATTCATTGGACAAATCCGATGCATTGATTGTATCATATCAAAATCTATCCGAGTTTCACCATGCAACGGCACAAGCAATCTTGGGTAAAAAATGGTTCAAAGGTCATTTACCAATAAGTGGAAGTGAGAAATATCCTCTTTTCTCGGGAATAACCGAATTAACTCAAAAACAAGACTTATCATCTTATGAACAAGTTATTGAAAGTGGCATGAGGGTTGAATGTTTCGAAAAGATAGACAGCATTATCAATGAGGGATTGAAACAAAAAGCATATCCGGGAGCCCAAGTATTGATAGCAAAAGACGGGAAGATTGTTTTCGAACGCAATGTCGGCAATCAGACATACGAGAACAAAAAAGCCATAACCGATAGCAGTGTTTTCGATTTGGCATCTTTGACAAAGGTAATGGCGACAACGCTTGCCGTAATGAAGTTATACGAGGAAAACAAATTCTCTCTTGACGACAAACTTTCCGATTACTTACCTTATTTGAAACGAACAAACAAATCCAAAATCACAATAAAAGAAGCCCTTGCCCATACCGCAAGACTTAAAGCCTTTATGCCTTTTTGGAAATATTCTCTTGAACAAGCAAAAAAACAAAGCGACCTTTACGCCTACAACAAACACGAGGATAGCACCTATGTACAAGTTTGCGATAGTCTATTTATAAAAAAGGATTATAAGAAAGCAATACGCAAAGAAATAGCATCCTCGTCCTTGGGAGAAAAGCACAAATATCTTTATAGCGACTTAGGCTTTATCATGCTTGGAGATTTGATTGAGGAATTAAGCGGAAAGAGTTTGGATTTCTATTTGCAAGAAACATTCTACACACCTATGGGCTTGACACACACAACCTACAATCCCATTGCACACAATCAAAATCCCGACAACATAGTTCCGAGCATAGAAGCAATAGACTTTAGAAAGACCGCTTTGAAAGGCTATGTGCATGACGAGGCCGCCGCATTGAACGGAGGTGTTGCGGGACATGCCGGCTTGTTCTCAAACGCCAAAGACTTGTTTGCAATATGCCAAATGTTACTTAACCAAGGCGAATATCAAGGACAACGATACCTAAAACCTGAAACCATAAAGACATTTAACCATAGGTATTATGCAAAACAACAAAACCGTCGCGGTCTTGGATTTGACAAACCTTTGATTTCCTCTCCAAGCAATCATTGTTCGAAATATTGTTCCCAAGAAAGCTTTGGCCATAGCGGCTTTACGGGAACTTATTTTTGGGTAGATCCACAAAACAACACCATCTTCATCTTTCTATCCAATAGGGTATATCCCGATGCAAAGACAAACAAATGAGCTCAAATGAACATACGAACGGATATACAAGATTTGATTTACGAATCACTAAAAGGAGAATCGAAGAAATAATGAAGCAAAACAACGATTCGCAATTCTCTTTCTTAAAAACCTTGGCAACCAACTACAACACAAAGTCGTTCATTGCCGAAGACCCTATACGGTTTCCAAAATCCTATACCTCAAAACAAGATATAGAGATTTCGGCTTTTGTATCCTCGTGGATTGCATACGGAAATCGGAAACAAATATTGCTAACCCTTGAGAGGATTCATAAAGACTTCGGAACATCTCCATACAAATACATACTCGAAAGAAAATTCGACAAATACAAAGCCAACAAGCAAAACCTATATCGTTTCTATACCAAAGCGGATTTTTATCAACTTTGCGACACTCTTTACCACATTTATTCGGAATATGAGGACATGGAAAGCAAACTACGTTCCATGAAAAGCAATTACACTTCCGCTCTCGAATTATTACAAAACATAATATCGCTTTTCCCAAATCAAAAAGGCATACCTTGCGACACAAAATCCGCTTGCAAACGTCTATGTCTTCTATTACGATGGTTGATACGCAAAGACGGCATTGTCGATATCGGGATTTGGAATCTCATTCCACAAAACAAACTCCTAATTCCATTGGACACCCACGTCTTTCGCTTGGCAAAGCAATTAGGATTCACCAATCGCAAACAAGCCGACATGAAAACCGTTTTGGAAATCACCCAAGCAATGAAAAACATCTTCCCAAACGATGTTGCACTTGGAGACTTCGCACTCTTTGGTTACGGAGTTGAGGGAAACGATTTTTAATTTCAAGTTTCAGGAAAATAAATCTTGATTTCATTCGAACGAAATCAAGATTTAGTAAATTCTTTTTTGATTTTGCTAACGCTATTTCAAAGAACTGAATCTTAAAGTAAAGCTATATGTTCCGGAACTTGGAACGTGATATTTCTTTATAGCTTGTGGTCCGCAACTTCCGTTACCTAATCCTCTTTGAACATAATCAAAATGTGTGTAAACCTCACTTCTTGGAGTCATTTCCCAAGGGTGAAGAACTTCTTTTATGAAATCGGTGTCGTCATAGTGCAACATAGAGAATGCAATAGGGCTTTCGGCCTCTATTTTCAAGCCTTTGTTTGTGCCTTTCTTGTAAAGAGAGATTTCTCTCATTTCTTGACGGTTTCCACATGATTGAGGGTGAGCGTAAGGCGTAAACATATCGCTTACGGTTGTTGAATAACGGCTTACAAATGAAGCTTCTTGTCTATCGTTGTAGTTTTCCCAAGGACCTTTTGCGTAATAATCTATTTCTTCAAAGTCTTTTGAGAAAATCATTCCTACACCTAATCTTCTTAATTCTTCAACAATAGGATTCATTGTTACTTTCATATCCACTATGTTGTTAGAATAGATCGTGTATTCAATGGTGTAAGGGCATTTTTCGGAAGTTGTGCTTACCTTTACATTGGCTTTTGTTTTTTCTTTGTTGAAAGTGATTTCAAAAGTGCTTGCTATATCGCTTGAAATGCTGTCTCCATGTCTGTCATTCTCTATCCAACGATTATTATTGTAACGAGGAGAGCCTTTTCTGTCGGTTATCACATCACAATCTGCATACTTCCAAGAAATAATTTCGCCATTTGCTTTATCAAAACTTATCTTAAATCCTTTGTTTTCAAGAGTGATTTGCTTTTCATCTTCTATTACATTGAATTTATCGTTGCTTTCAGCCACAGGAGCCAAACTATTGTTTCTCTTATTCAAAGCAAATTGAGCTTGAGCCATTTCATAGCCTGATTTTGCCCAAAGATTAGCTTGCTTAAATCTTGCTTGAATATTGATAAAGCTTTCTTTTGTTTGATCAAGGTTTAGATCGAATGGAAGTTTTATTCTTAATGTATCGTTTGGTTCAAGAGCCGGTAATTCAACTCTGCCTTTGAAGATTTCATATCCGTTTTCTTCTATTTGGTAATCAAGATAAAATCCTGCCAAGTCTATGAAATCGTATTTGTTAAGTATGGTTAGTTCTTGCGAATCTTTGTCAAAAGAAAGGAATTTGATGTATTGATACACTTGTTTTACTTCCGCAAGTTTGTCATTCCACTTTCTATCGGCTTGAATTATGCCATTGTTCATAAAATTGCCTTGATGAGGGCCTGGAAAGTCATATCCTGCTGCGTAATATGGGTATCCGTTTTTCTTAAATTCACCATTCTTTATTGCTTGTGGGAAATAGATTGATTGATCGACCCAATCCCAAATACAACCTCCTACAATATTTTTTTCTTTTTCTATTTTGTCCCAATAGTCTTTTAGATTACCAATAGAATTACCCATTGCGTGAGCGTA
>JAEIGA010008027.1_pt1 | contig 16006 bp, 14 predicted proteins | sample 9270691 | NCBI WGS metagenome assembly JAEIGA01 (sample SAMN17057246, study PRJNA624740) | gut metagenome | biome: biome; isolation source: fecal sample | host: Bos grunniens | place: China: Xizang | collected 2019
CGGCTTTCTCAAAGAGCGGCTTTTCAAAGGGGAAGGTGCACATCATGAGGTCGAGCACCGCAGCCAGTTTGGGAATGCGCCCTTTCTTCCACGCCCACACCATGGGGGCTATGAACCATGCAATCTTCGTTTTCGGCGAAACCTTTTTCACGCGCTCGGCCAGACGCTGATTGAAGCCGGGGTAGTCGATAAGCAGCAGGCAATCCGGTTGCTCAGCGGCAATGCGCTCTGTCATTTCCTTGAGCTTGCGGGCAAAGAAACGGATATGGCGCAGCACCTCCACCAGGCCAATCACCGCGGCAGCATCGGCCCAGTCCTCCACTCCCGGAGCAAGGGCGTGCATGCGGTTACCCCCCAGCCCCACAATCTCCATATCAGGCTGGCGGCGCAGCAGTTCCTGAATCACCAATGCACCCTGTTTATCGCCGCTTTTCTCGCCGGCTACTACAAACATCTTCATGCCAGCACTCTATCACGCGCGCGAAAAAATTGCAAGAAAAGACTTTTATTCCATGCAAATGTGTGCATAATCCCCGCATGCACGAGTTCCTTGTCTACTGTATGGACTGCATTCAGCACTGGGGCTACTGGGGTGTCATTGTCCTCATGGCCATGGAAAGCTCCATCATCCCGGTGCCAAGTGAGATTGTGGTGCCGCCGGCTGCCATCATTGCGACCTACCCCAATGCCGATATGTCGTTCTGGGGCGTGGTTCTGGCCGGCACGGTGGGTTCCTACCTGGGCTCCTGCGTGATGTATGGCATGGCGCTCTGGCTGGGGCGGCCGTTTGTGTACCGCTTCGGCAAGTATTTCCTGATGCCGCCGCACAAGGTGGAGAAGGCTGAGATCTTCATGAACAAGTACTCCACTGCCGGCATCTTCTTTGCGCGTTTCCTGCCGGTTATCCGCCACCTCATCTCCATTCCGGCCGGTCTGGTCAAAATGAATTTCACCATGTTCAGCCTGGCCACCATCACCGGCTCTGCCATCTGGTGCTGGGTTCTGGCCTGGTTCGGCGACAAGGTAGGCAGCGAGCATCCGGATATCATGCAGAGCCCGGAGACGCTCGTGCATGCCGTCAAGGATGAATCCCACCTGGTGGTGCTGGCCATTGTGATGCTGGCTGCCCTGTACGCGCTGATGAAATATATGACCCGCGAAAAGAAATAACTCCCTTTCCAGCTATGTCCAACGAAAATCTCATCGATGAAATTCTGCGTCTCAAGAAGGAGCGTAATGCCGTCATTCTGGCGCACAGCTACCAGCGTCCGGAAATCCAGGACCTTGCCGACTTTGTGGGAGACTCCCTGGCACTTGCCCGCAAGGCCCAGGAGGCCGAGTGCGATGTCATCGTGTTCTGCGGTGTTCATTTCATGGCCGAGACCGCCTGCATCCTGAACCCCAGCCGCACCGTACTGCTGCCGGATGCCAATGCAGCCTGCTCGCTGGAGGCCTCCTGCCCGGCTGAGGAGCTGGCTGCTTTCCTGGAGGATAATAAGGACAAGAACTACTACGTGATTGCCTACGTAAACTGCTCCATCGGTGTGAAGGCTCTGGCCGATGTGATTGTGACCAGCGGCAACTCCCAGCGCATCATTGAGACCGCTCCTGCAGACCGCCCCATTCTCTTTGTGCCGGACCGCAACCTGGGGGCCTGGACTTCCCTGCAGACCGGGCGCGTGATGACCATGTGGAATGGAGCCTGCCACGTTCATGAGCGCTTTACCCGCGACCAGCTGCTGACCACCAAGGCCCAGCACCCGGATGCCCTGGTGGTATGCCACCCGGAATGCCAGGAACCTATCCGCCTGCTGGCCGATCATATCTGCTCCACTGAAAAGATGATTCCTTACTGCCGCGAATCAAAATGCAGCAAGTTCATCATCGTGACGGAAACCGGCATCCTTCATCGTCTCCGCAAGCTGGTTCCGGGCAAGGAATTCATTCCCATGGACATGGGGAAATGCTCCTGCGCTGAGTGCGAGTACATGAAGCTGAACACGCTGGAGAAACTGCGTAACTGCCTGCGCGACATGGCTCCGGAGGTGCGCGTTCCGGAAGAGCTGCGGCTGCGTGCCGCTGCCCCGCTGGAACGCATGCTGGAGCTCTCTAAATAAATATGAATCTGGCGCCGCACATCCTGGCTCACGGCAACTGGATTTCCATGGCAGAGTTCATGGAGCTGGCGCTTTATGACCCGGAGGGCGGGTACTATAACACCAATATCGCCGATATCGGTTACAGGGGCGATTTTTCCACCACTGCCACCATGAGCGACTTGCTCGCACGCCGGCTGGTGCAGCAGTGGCAGCAGAGCTGCCAGGCGTTTGGCCGCCGCCTGCCCATTATTGAAATCGGTGGAGGCAATGGCGATATGGCTGTCAGCATGGCTCGCAGCCTGGGCTTCTTCAACCGCCTGCGAGTACGCTATTACATGGTGGACCGCTCCAAGGCGCTGCGCGATTTGCAACTCATGGTAGGCGGTAATTTTGTGCGGGTGTACGAAACGATTGAAAAAGCGCTCAAGCACGCCGGGGGACGGGCTTTCATTTTCTCCAATGAGCTGCCGGATGCCTTCCCGGCCCGCCAGTTTGTATTCCAGGAGGGCAAGTGGCTGGAGCTGGGCTTCTCGGTAAACCACGGCCACATTGTCCGTGCGGTGAAGGAACGCCCGCTGCCGGAATCCAGTGCCTTTGCCCGCTGGGCATTCGAAGGGCAGATTGTGGAGGTGCAGGAAAGCTACCACAAGTGGTACGCAGCATGGCAACCGCTCTGGAAATGCGGTACACTGGTTACTATTGACTATGGCGAGCTGAATGATACGCTCTACCACCGCCGCCCTGCCGGTACGCTGCGCGGATATAAGGCCCACCAGCTGGTGCAGGCCGATGAACTGCCGGCTCTGGCCGGGCGCTGCGATGTGACCGCCGATGTCAACTTCACCGACCTGCTGCAGCTGGCGCAGAACTGCGTGGGAGACCGCATCCAGTACATGGGCCAGCACGATTACCTCGCGCCCCTGGCAGACCCCACCAGCGCCGCAGACCGCCACCTGATTGCTGTGCCTGGCGCAGGCGACCATTTCAACGTACTCATCCAGCACCGTTTCCATTCATGACCCTCCGCATCAGATTCGCCCTGACTTCCCTGATTCTTGCAGGATTCGGGACGCTGCTGCTGGCAGGGGATTTGCTGATGCCGCGCTGGCTCTGCCGGGGCGGGGAATGGACAGGCCCGGTAACGGATCATTTCGATGGTGTCTTCTTCTACAACGCCGAACCCAGTACGCTCTACAAAAGCAGCAACCTGCTGCAATGGCTCAGCCAGCGCCACCAGAAAGGCGACTACCCCACCATACAGCAGAACTCCCACCAACCCCAGCTCGCTCCCTGTGTCGACAGCCAGGATTGGGAAGTCACCATGGTGAACCACTCTTCCATGCTCATTCGCACCGCCGGCCTCAACATTCTGACCGACCCGGTGTGGAGCGATTTCACCAGCCCGCTCCAAGGCTTCGGTCCTAAGCGCCACCGCCCCGTCGGTCTGAAGTGGGAAGAGTTGCCGAAAATCGACATCTGCCTCATCTCGCACGACCACTACGACCATTACGACGCTGACACCCTGCGTAAGCTGGCCCGGGAACACAGGCCGCTCTTCATCGTTCCCCTGGGACTGGGCGGGCTTCTCCAGTACCACTGCGGGGAACAGACCCGCATCATCGAGGCCGACTGGTGGGAAACTATTCAGCATGGGAAACTGCAGGTTTGCCTTACACCGGCCAAACATTGGAGCAACCGCTACCGCAAAACCTACACCCGCAACCGCTCGCTCTGGTGCGGGTTCTTCCTGAAATCTCCCGGCGGCCCATCCATTTACTACGTAGGGGATTCTGCCCGCTCCGGCTGCTTTGCCGATATCCGGGCCCGCCTGGGTTCACCGGATGTAGCGCTCATCCCTATCGGCGCTTATAAACCAGACTGGATTCGCAACGGACATATCTCTCCGGCAGAGGCCGTAGAGGTTTTCCAGACCTTGCAGCCACGCCAGGCCATTGCCTGCCATTTCGGCACCTGGCAGCTGGCCAATGAGGGCTATCAGGAAACGCTCAATGACCTGAACACCGCCCTGCAGAAAAACAACATCCCCGCAGAGCGCTTCATTGCTCCGGATAACGGGCAGACTCTGCGGGGAAAAGCTGATTGAGAGCCAGAAATTAATCGCGCACAACACCCACGTAGGGCAGATTGCGGTACAAGGAGCCATCGGCATCCATGCCGTATCCCACAAGATACAGGTTAGGAGCCACCAGGCCTGCATAATCGGCCTCAAACTCCACACGGCGGCCTTCCGGCTTGTCCACCGCCACGGCTGTCACCACCTCGGCTGCTCCCAGTCTCAACAGCTCAGCCTTCACATTCTTCAGCGTCACGCCGCTATCCAGCACATCATCCAGAACCAGCACCCGCATTCCTTCACAATAAGGCACGGGGGTCTTCCAGGTGATTTTTCCGCTGGTTTCGCGAGCCGCTCCATAGCTGGAGACCCGGGCGGTTTCCAGAATAAAGTTCACCGGGAGCAGCCGCAGCAGGTCTGCTGTAAACCAAAGGGCTCCATTCAGCAGAGAAAGGACCTTAACCGGACGCTCATCTCCGAAACGTTCAACCAGCTTTGCCGCCATTTCTCGCAATGCGGCGGCCATTTGTTCTTCCGTGAAAAGAGGTTCTATCTCCATGATTACTTGAGTTTTCTGCGGGTTACTATATAAACTTTGTCACCGTGCCGCACTTTCTGAGGCACGGCAATGAGTGCGGTAGCCCCCTTGGGAGCAACCTCCACGACCTGGGTTTCACCATGTTCATCATCGCACCGGACTTCAGGCACAGTGACTCGCACAATACCTGTGGTCACGCCTGTTATCTCAATTTTATCACCAGAGGCAACAGGACCGGCCTCAAGCCGGATTTCAGCCACACCTGCTTTACCATACCAGCGCATCACACGCCCCAGGTGCTGCCGCTGCTCCAGAGCCAGGCTGTTCGAGCAGCCGCTCCAGGTTTCCCACTCCTCGCCCAGATAGTAACCGCCATGCCAGAACTGCCGGTTAAAGACACGCAGGAGTTCTTCCTCCCACACAGCCACTTTCTCCGGTGTCCATTCTCCGGCGGCGCAGCTCTGCACAGCCTCCTTGTACACAGAGGTAACAGTGGAAACATAGGCCTCCGAGCGCCCGCGGCCCTCCAGCTTGAACACCGATACACCAGCCTCTACCAGCTGGTCAATCACGCGGATGGTGCAGATATCCTTGGGTGACATGATGTACTGGTTGTCAATATCCATCTCGAACCCGGTCTCTGTATCCGTCACGCGGTATTTGCGGCGGCAGAGCTGGTAGCACTGGCCCCGATTGGCGCTGGTATTGTAGGCAGCCAGGCTCATGCCGCACTTGCCGGATATACCAATGCAGAGAGCCCCATGGGCAAAGATTTCGATACGGACCAGCCTGCCGGAGGGCCCGGTGATATTCTCCTCCCGGATTCCCTCGATGATACGGCGAATCTGGCTGAGCTTCAATTCGCGGGCCAGCACCATCACGTCTGCATAAGCGGCAAAGAACCGTACCGCCCCCATGTTGCACACATTCGCCTGCACGGAGATGTGCACCTCCAATCCGATGCTGTGGGCGTAGGAAATAACAGCAAGGTCTGCCGCAATCACGGCATCCACACCGGACTCCTTGGCCTGGCGCAGAAGCTGCTGCATGCCCTCCAGCTCCTCATCGTATATGATGATATTGCAGGTCAGGTAGGCCTTGGCACCGCAGGCGTGGCACATGCGAGCCACTTTAGGCAGGTCCTCTACGGTGAAGTTCACGGATGAACGAGCCCGCATGTTGTACATTCCTACACCAAAGTACACACTGTCTGCCCCGGCTCGCAGCGCGGCGGCCAGCGATTCAAATGACCCGGCGGGCGACATGATTTCCAAGTCCTGCATGCGCGAAAGTGTAACCGCTATTGAACAAAAGGTCAAGGAGGAAGCGTTCTGCACCATCTCTCTTCCCGAGAAAAATGATGTCTACACCCCCCGTTGGGCCATTGTAACGCAAATCTTGCTTGCAATGCATGGCGGCATGCGCTAGAGTTGTGGGAACAGATAGATTTGGTATGAAAAAACATTTCTTCCTGCTGGCGGCATGCCTGTTTACCCTGCTTCCCACGTCCTCTGCGACGGCGCTGTTCACCAAGGCCAGCGAATTCAAGGTACGAGAGGGAGTAACCTGTACTGAAGGCAGGCTGACCGGTGCAGCCGAGACCCTGTATTCCCGCCTGCCCATCTATAATGTCTCCCATTTCCGCAAGGCGAATGTCGCTTCATCTGCTGTTGCGGTTACAATCGACCTCACTGCGGCAGCCAGTGTTACAAGACCCACTCCTCTGCTTTCATTTGAAGGTGTTCATGAGCTGGGCATCATGGCTACGCCTGAGGGCATCCGGGGTAATTGGCATGGACGCCCCTGGGGTGAGACCCTCCCCTACGAGAAACTGACCAGCAATCCGGCCGTTTTCACCCGCAAGGGTTCCTCCTATATCACCCTCACCATTGTGGCTTCCGGCTGCCGGGGTGCCGGCTGGAATGGCATCGGCGGCATCATGGGTTACGATGTCAATGGCTCTCTTGCTGTATCCTACCCCCTGCTTGCTTCGGCGGACAATAAGGAGTTCTCCGCCATCACTGCCAATACGGAGCTGGTAAAGAGCATTTCTGTTTCACCCAGGGTCAGCCGCAATGCTGCCATGGTTGCCCAGCAGGCTGCCCAGCAGGCCCAGCACCTGCAGCGCAAACACCTCAAGACCCGTGGCGAGTGGCTCTCTCCCACGCAATGGCTGTTTGTCGGCATTGGAGCATTCGTCCTTATCGGCACACTCAGCATTGGTTGTTTCCGCAAGGGTAAGTGGTGATTCCTACCCGTTTTCCGCTGTTCAAAAGCCCCGCCGGATTCATCCGGCGGGGCTTCTTCTGTCTCCAGGGGCAGAGAAAGAACCTTTTATTTTCCCTACGCGGCATCTACCGCTCAGGAATGAAAGGGCAGGCCATTCTGGCATATGGATTCCCCCTCCCGTCCAGCCACAAAGACTTTTGCGGGCTCGCTGACCAGCACTGCATATTCTGCCCTGGTGGCAGGTTCTCTGGCGGAAATCTCATCCTGCAGAGAGACTTCCCTATAAAAAACCGGTGCCGCTACCAGCATGGTAGCGGCACACAGCATAAGCGATGAAATCTTCATCATTCAGGCATTACTCTTCTTGGGCAGGCAGAAGAGGATGACACCGGTAAGCGCCATGAGGATACCGGCCACGCTGAGCACAGCAGACAACGGCACACCGCTATCCTTCAGCTTACCGCCCAACCAGGCCACCAGGGCACCAGCACCCACGGAAGTAAGGTTCAGCAGGCCATAGCCCGTGGCAGCAAAGCGTTCATCGATTGTACTGCGGAGCACGGGCATGAGGGTAGCATCCATTGCACCCTGGGCCACACCCTGCATCGACACAAGAGCCAATACGGCAATCAGACCGATTTCCAGACCAAACATCATAGCCAGCAGCACACAGGGACCTGCCAGACAGAAGGCAATACCGGGCACATAGGCACGGGCGTTCTTGTTACGCAAGTACCAGCGGTCGGCAATCACCGCGCAAGCCAGCACGGAAACGTACTTGGCGATGTTCACCCAGAGCGTTGCCTGGGGACCAGCCTCGGCCTCGGTGATGTTGAACATATCCTGCAGCAGGCGCGGATACCAGCTCAGAAGGAACCAGTTGGCAAAACCAGCGAAGGAAATCATGAGCAGCAGCATATACATACCACGACCAGAGAAGATGCTCTTGAGCATCTGGCCCATCGTGAATGCAGGAGCAGCAGGTGCAGCAGCTTCTTCCACAACGGTGGTTTCTGCAGCAGCTTCCTGACCCTTCGGGTCACGCAGGAAGAAGAGAACTACGAGACCATAGGCTACACCAATAAAGCCGAATACCTCGAAGGTAAGACGCCAGCCCAGCTGGCAGGGGTCGCCAGCCATCATGGCACCATAACCAGCCAGCACCTGACCCGCATAAATACCGCTCATGTGCAGACCTGTGGCCAGCGAACGAGTACCACCGCGGTGGTAGTCAGTAATAAGGGCAAGAGCGGCGGGAATGTAGAAAGCCTCGCTCACGCCCATGAGACCGCGCCAGAAGATGAGTTCCTCGAAGCTGCCGGCCTTACCGGTCATCCAGGTCACCACAGACCAGATAACCAGGGAGCACATGATGATGAAGGAACGGCTGAAGCGGTCAGCCAGGTAGCCACCTACCGGGGAGAGACCGGCGTACACGATAAGGAAGGCAGCTGTCACCATACCATACTGTTCCTGGGTCATTTCGATGGCGTAGAAGCCTTCCGTCAGGGACTTGTTCAGCACCGCCAGCAGCTGGCGGTCAAAGTAGTTGAGCATCACCACCACCCAGAGCACAGCGACGGCAATCCATGCCCACTTGCCGGGCTTGGTAACGGGAGCGTTCGCGGCAATCACAGCCTTCTTGAGACCAGTCTTGAAAGCAGACATGATGGCCAGCACAGCGATAACGAGAGCCAGCCAGGGGGTCAGGTCAGCCAGGAAAGCCAGGGTGGGCTTGGATTCCGGGCAGTTCATGGTGGAAACAACAGGGGTGCGGACACCGGGGTGGGTCTCACCAGACACCACGGTAATGGCATTGCCACGCAGAACGGTGGGGGCAGTAGCTACGCCAATCTTCTTGAAGCCCACGTTGTTCCACTCACCCGTGGCAGGAGAGAAACCGTAAATGGTACGGTTCTGGCCGGGGTGTTCTTCCGGGGCATTGCCAGCCAGGGAAGCGCGATAGTAGTTGCCGGGGTCACCGCAGATTACGTAAAGAGTATCGTTAACCACAGGCAGGGGATTAGCTGCACCGACAAGAGTTTCGGGCATTTCGGGAAGTCCTGCTGTCCAGGTGTTGGTTGCAGGGTCGTAGCACACCACGCTCTTCAGGTAGGTGCGCTCAGCCTGGCCGTTAGCATCCGGGTGCAGGGAGCAACCACCAGCCACGTAAATCTTACCATTCACTACACCAGCACCGGCCAGCATGCGGCCTTCGTCCGGCATGGGGGCAAGTTCCTGCCAGCCAGCGGCAGGATTTGCCAGCTCCATCACAAAAGTGCGGTTCAGGCAGGTAGTGGAATCGGCCTTCTCCTGACCACCCATCACATAGAGCTTACCAGCCTCTACAGTGAATGCGGGATAGGCCACGGAAACAGGCAGTGCAGGAAGCTCGGACGTGCTTACCTGGGCATTATCCACGCTCACACGCACCACGTTGGCCAGATGCCCCGTCTCATTGCAGCCACCAGCCACAATCATACCCTTGTCCACAGGAGCAAAGGCTGCATACCCCACAGAATAGGGCATGCTGCCAATCTTGACCGGGCGGGCCTTCTCTGGGTTGCTGCAGGTGCCAGGTGCCGGCATGATGGTCACATCGGCGCTGAACACCTTGGCCCCACGCTCTGCCGGGGTCTTGGCATTGGGAATAGCATTCGGGAAGTTAGCACCGCCGGTCATCACCACCAGAGGGGCTCCATCTGCGGAGTTCATCGGCACCGCCACCATACCGGCCAGGCCGTTGGGGTCGTGAATCTTCAACTCCTTGTCATCGTCTTTCTTCTTCTCGGGCTCTTTCTTTTCCTCACAGGAGGGCATAAGGAAGCAGGCAAGACCCAGCATCAATAATAGTTTTTTCATTGGCTGCTATGTTGTTTAGTTATCAGAAAATCAAAATCAGCGGATTCTGGCACCCCACACCTGGTTGGAGCGCTTGCCGGGGCGCTGCTCACCATTCACAATGACAGCCATCCCATTCCACTCCGCGCAGGGAAGCACGGCACGGGCCACGGCAATTTCACCGGCATCGTACCAGGTATCGCTGCCGGGGCAGTAGCACAGGCTCTGGTTGTGGAAACCTGGGTGATTCTGCGGCGTAAAGCCCTTGACAGTAGCATCATCACCACCCAGCAGGTAGATGCGGCCACCAATCACCGGAGCGGGTGTGGGGGCTGCACCGCAGTAGTGCGGCAGGTGGGCCAGACGGCGCCAGCCGGTCTCGGCACTCCAACTCCAGGCATCGGTCAGCATCTCGCGGGCCATGCGGCCTTCTTCTCCGGGCTGCAGGCCAATACCACCCAGCACATAGATAGTATGGCCGATGGTGGCCATCTGCTGCAGGAAACGGCCACGGCAGGGCATGGGTTCGCCATCGCTCCAGGTATCAGTTTCCGGGTCATAGACCCACATGCGGGCCTCGGCATCCTGCTCGCCAGGTGCGACGGAACCACCCTGCACATATACCTTGCCACCCATCACAGCGGCGGCATGGCCAGTAAGGGTAGTGGGAAGCGGAGCCACGGTGCGGCAGCTGACATCGGAGCCGTCCCAGCTGAGCATGTAGCAATCAGCCACGGCACCATCGGCATTGCTGCCACCAATCAGCATGACACCCTGCGGCAGGGTAGCGGTTGCCCCATAGCCCAGGGGCTTGGGCAGAGGGGTTGCATCCTTCCAGCCGGGTTCACCAGCAGGCAGCACATAAATGCGGTCAGTCCAGCGCTTAGGGCCACCTTCCCAAAGAGGTTTTTCCGGGAAATTGGCACCACCGCAGACGACGAGCGCACCATTGCTCACACCGGCATAGGAACCGGCAAAGCCCTCAACATCCGGCAGGTCTGCCAGCTGTTTCCAGTCGAGAGAAAGCTGTTCGTTTTGCATGATTCCACAGTCTACCATACTCCATCCCCGCACCGCAAGCAGAATTTTTCGTAAATGCGGAGCAAAACAAGCCCCTGTCTGCAGTCTTGGCCGCAGGTAGGGAGGCCTGGTTTAATTTACTGCAAATGGTATCACCCTAAGAGGTTTGTGGAATAATAGCGATCGGCACCATCGGGCATGATGGCCACGATGGTCTTCCCCTCCCACTCCGGGCGCCGGGCCAGCTGAGTGGCAGCCCACAGAGCCGCCCCACCAGAGATGCCAACCAGCACACCATCCATTCGCCCCAGTTCGCGGGCTGTGGTTATAGGTTCCTCATTATCCACAGCAATGATTTCATCATAAATACTGCGGTCGAGTGTCGCGGGTATGAAATTGGCCCCGATACCCTGAATCTTATGCGGCCCGGCAGCACCGCCGCTCAGCAAAGGAGAGGCAGCAGGCTCTACCGCCACCACATGCACAGCCGGGTTCTGTTCCTTCAGATAACGCCCTGTACCGGAAATTGTACCACCAGTACCTACCCCCGCTACCAGGGCGTCCACCTGCCCATCGGTATCTGCCCAGATTTCAGGGCCGGTAGTAGCATAATGGGCCGCAGGATTAGCCGGGTTGGTGAATTGGCCGGCAAGAATGGCCCCCGGCAGCCGCTCCACCAGCTCATCCGCCTTATTCACCGCACCTTGCATACCGGCTGCCCCAGGCGTCAGCACAACATCTGCCCCGTAAGCTTTCACGATATTCCGGCGCTCCACGCTCATCGTATCAGGCATGGTGAGAATGACCCGGTAACCACGAGCAGCCCCTATGGCGGCAAGACCGATTCCGGTATTCCCGCTCGTAGGCTCAACAATGGTGCCTCCGGGCTGCAGACGCCCTGTGGCTTCAGCATCCTCAATAATAGAACGCGCCACGCGGTCCTTGACAGAGCCGGCAGGGTTAGCGCTTTCCAACTTAAGCAGCAAGCGGGCTTTCAGCCCGTGGGCAGCATTGTAATGCACTGGTTCCAGCAGAGGGGTCCCCCCCACCATTTCAGGCACAGTAGTACAAATCTTCATATGCATTTTTTCTCATGATACAAGGCTGCCTCCCCATTGAAAAGCATTTTCCGGGTCAGTTTCAACTTCTGGTGCCACATAAGCCCCCATCTGGCATTCCGGCTGAACCCGCTACTGCGGTAAACCTAGTCGCCGGTAGGAGTATCACCCGTCCTGAGCGCCGCGGCAAACGAGTCTGGCAGCCCCAATCGCGCAATCTTATCACTCGCGCGCTGCACATCGTATGCCACCCGGCGCAGATGAAGGGTTGAGGTCTCCGGGCAGAAGAGCGCATAGGCTGCGCGCCAGTCCAGATCCCGTGGCTGCCCCACAGACCCCGGGTTAACCAGGAACCGGCTGTCTGCGGGCAGATGCAGGGCAAAATCACCCCGTTCATCATAGCGGATGTCAATTTTTTCCACCACGCCATTGTGCAGGCGGAAAATGGAAGCCCGGTGGGTATGCCCGTAGAACGAAATGCGGTTCTTTACCGAAGCAAACACCTTACGGGCTTCATTCACATTGGCAATGCGCCCCCATCGTTTGGGAGCTTCCGGGGTGGCATGACCCAGCATGCAATCCTGCCACGATGTATGATTCGGCAAGCGGCGCAACCAGCGCAGCTGCTCAGGGCTGAGCAGTTCCTGCGTCCGGTCCATCATCTCCATATACATAGGTACCCCGAAAACAGCCCGGTCCACCAGCGCCGCCTCATGGTTTCCCTGCACCGCCGCCAACAGCCGCGGCTGCACCAATGCCAGGCACTCTGCAGGGTTCCCATTAAACCCTATATAATCACCCAGTCCCAGAATCCCCTCGGCACCGCGGGACTCCATATCGTCCAGCACAGCCTGCAAGGCTTCCAGATTGGCGTGAATATCGGATAAAACGGCAACCAGCACAGCTTAACCCTCCTTAAGCAGCTGTTGCAGACGTTCCTTGAACGCCGGTATGCCATCCCCCATAGCGGCAGAAATCGGGATAATCTCCACCTTCGGGAAACGCTGGCGCAGAATCTCCAGATTTTCGGCAGAGCAAGGCTCATCCATCTTGTTGGCAATAATCACCCAGGGGCGGGCCGCCAGTTCGTCGGAATACAGCTTCACCTCCTTACGCAGCGTCTGAATAGCCTCCACCGGGTCATGCTCCAGCCCGGTCAAATCCACCACAAACAGCAGCAGATGACAGCGCATGATGTGGCGCAGGAACTCATGCCCCAGACCACGGTTATTGGACGCGCCCTCAATAATACCCGGAATATCAGCCACCACACAGCGCTGGTAGTCCTCGAACTCCACTACACCCACAATGGGCTGCAGAGTCGTGAACGGGTAACTGGCCACCTTCGGGGTAGCATTGGAAATTGCAGTCAGCAACGTACTCTTACCGGCATTCGGGTAACCCACCAGCCCTGCATCAGCAATGCGGCGCAGCTCAAAGAAGAACACACCACTTTCGGCCTCCGTGCCATATTCAAACTTCAGAGGAGCCTGATCTGTGGCCGTGCGGAAATGCCAGTTACCACGGCCACCCTTGCCGCCCTGGCAGAGCACAAAACGTTCTCCGGGCTCAGTCAGGTCTGCAATCTGCTCCAGCTCAATGCCATCACCCTCACGCTCCAGCCAGGTTGCCTCCTGCATGGTGGTCGCGTTGCTGCGATACACAATCGTGCCGGGCGGCACCTTGCCAATCACCGTACGGCCATCCTTGCCATGCTTGCGGGCGTGCATACCAGGCATACCATCGGTAGCCACCAGCTTCGGGTCATAGAAATAGTTGCGTAAATCATTCGTTCCGGTGCTTACCTCCAGAATCACACTGCCACCATCACCACCATCGCCGCCATCGGGACCACCACGAGGCACAAACTTCTCGCGACGGAACGAAGCGAGACCATTCCCGCCTTTTCCGGCTTTGGCAAAAATTCGGATATTGTCTACGAACATGGCCAGAGATTAGCCTATTTTCACCCTGTTGGCAAGCATAAACCAATAAAACAAGCCCCTTTATGCTTGCAACTCATGCGCGCGCAAGCTAGAATAGCAGCGCATCATGATTCCCGATTTTCCGCACATTCCCTCCGATGACTCCCCGGCAGCCCCTACCCCTATGGTTACCCCCGGAGCCCCGCCCATGGTGCCCCCGCGGCCGGCTCATCTCATGCCCCCGCCCTGCCCGATTTCTGTACCAGCCCAACCGCAGGCAGCGGCTATCCCCACACCTCCCCCTCCCGTGCCGGCCCACCCGGAGCCGCAGGACTCCCCCCAATTCTTCCGCATAGCCCCCCATCCAGCCATAGGGAATCCCCTTCCGCCGCCCGTTCCCGGTGGTCTGGGGCTTCCCGCAGCAGGCGGCACCGACAGGCCACCCGCACCAGAACCTCCGAAAGCCGCATCGGTGCCCCCGCCTCCCTCATTCTCCCAGAGCGCCTTCTCCATTCCAGCCCCCCCTGTTCCACGAAGCGGTGCCACCCCCCCGCCGGTTCCCATGCCGCCAGCTTCTCCGGCAGGCGGCTTCAGCATACCGACCGCACCGGCGGCACCTCCAGTTCCTCCCCCCCTCCCCGCAGCCCAGGAAGAAGAAGCGACCTCACCCATCACCATGCCCCCGGCCATCCATAGCCGAGCCGTTGGCGGATTCATGGAAAACATCCTGGCCGCCGCGCGTGAAGAAGCGTCAGACACAGCAGAATCACCCCTGTCCTTTGCAGATAATGATATTACAAGCATTCTCGACAACATCGGCATCTTCGATGATGCCGGGGAGGAAATCGAATGCAACATCGCCCCCAAGGAACTGCCGGACGGCACCCTGCTGCACGGCTACCGCGTGCAGCGCACCATTGGCTGTGGCGGCTTTGGTGTCACTTATCTGGCACAGGAAGCCCTGCTTAACCGCACCGTCGTTATCAAGGAAAATTTCCCGGATTCCCTCTGCTACCGCGAGGAAGGCACGCTCGATGTCCGCATGCACGACCCCGAAGCCGGCCGCAAGGGCTATGAATGGGCATTCCATAACTTCCTGCGCGAAGTGCGCCTCCTGGCCACACTCGACCACCCCAGCATTGCCAAGGTATACTCCTATTTCGAGGAACACCGCACTGCCTATTATGTAGTAGAATACATCAACGGCCTTTCCCTCGACAAACTGGCAATCCAATACGCCCAGCAAGGCCGCACCATCCCGCAAGCCTCACTCGTCGGCATCATGGTACGCCTGCTCGATGCGCTGGACTACCTGCACTCCCGCAAAATCCTCCACCGCGACATCAAACCGGACAACATCATCGTCACCCGCATCGGTCTCCCCGTTATCATCGACTTCGGCGCCGCGCGGGAATCCTATGGCGACTTGAGCGACAGCATTGTTGAAACCCCCGGCTTCAGTCCCTCTGAGCAAAGCACGCCAAACGGCAACATGGGGCCTTGGACAGACCTCTACGCCTTTGGAGCCACCATGTACTATATGCTCACCGGCTCCTTCCTGCCCAACTGCCAGCAGCGTGAAATCTACGACACCGTAGACCCACTGTCAAAAAACGCAGAACTCTGCAGGAAATACAACCCCGCCCTTCTCGCAACCATTGATCGCGCCATCGACCCCATCCCCACCCGCCGCTATCAAAACGTGGCAGAATGGATGAAAGATATCGCCGCCACCCGCCTTTAAGCCAACCCACAGAAGCCGCTCCTTTTGTACGGATTCCTTCCGCCCCCCTGCCCTCGCGGCGAGTCCTGAGGCTAAGTGAACGACGGCTGTGAGCCTGTTTGGACAAACGCGAATGCATTTGCCCCGCAGGGGGCGAACCGCCGCGGGGCGGCGGTGAGTCATACCATCCCCCTCTGGCAAGTCAATCTCAAACTTTGGCAACAATGATTCACTCGCCCATTCGAGGAGCGATTTTCTTATCAACACTATACTGAAAAACACCCATTCCCCGCGGCGCAACTGCGGCTGACTCAAGTTACAATCGTCAATAGTCAATAGTCAATGTAAGAGAATTTCGCCTGGGGCGAGAGAATTTCTGCCCTGTCGGGCAGAGAGAATTTCCCGGCTTCGCCGGGAGAGAATTTCTTTTTGCTTCGCAAAAACAGATGAAGCCCGCAGAACTTTCGTTCTGCGGGCTTCGTTTACCCTGGCAGCTATC
>JAEIGA010008028.1_pt1 | contig 16006 bp, 15 predicted proteins | sample 9270691 | NCBI WGS metagenome assembly JAEIGA01 (sample SAMN17057246, study PRJNA624740) | gut metagenome | biome: biome; isolation source: fecal sample | host: Bos grunniens | place: China: Xizang | collected 2019
AAACAAACTGTCTGATAATGGTGGCGATATTGAGCAAATATATACCGACGAAAAGGATTTTTTTACAGACATTCATAATCAATACATAAGCTTGATTGCGGAAGCAATAAACGAAATGTCGGAGCGATATCATATTAATAAAAAAGATATTGATGCAATCGGTTTTCACGGACAGACCTGTTATCATTTACCGCCGTCGGTTGCAAAAAATGAAAGTGACGTAAATACTTTGCAAATCGGTAGCGGACAAATGTTGAGCGATTTAACCGAAATTCCCGTAGTTTTTGATTTTCGTTCAGATGATATTATGAACGGCGGTGAGGGGGCTCCTTTGGCTCCCGTTCATAATCAGCATTTAGCAATGGATTTACAACAAAAAGGTATCTTTCCGGTGGTTTTTTGTAATGGCGGAAATACAGGAAATATTGCAATAATTTATGAAGACAAAGTTGTCGGTTGGGACGTCGGACCGTTTAATCATTTTGTTGATGAGTTAGTCAGAAATGAAAAAAATGAAAATTGCGATTATGACGGAAAATACGGTTCAAAAGGAAAAGTCGATTATAATTTATTGGAAAAACTTTTCGAAGAATCTGTTTTGACACAAGATGGCGATAATTTCTTGTTGAGAATACCTCCTAAATCATCGGATCCGGCATGGTATAATTTTGCGGAAACAAATATTATGTTTGAGGATAAAGTTCGAACTGCGGAATTTTTCAGTGCTTATATAATGGTTTACGGATTAAAATATTCTCCGGTAAATACGCCTGATTATTTTTTGGTGTTCGGTGGCGGTTGGAATAATCCGATAATAAGAAAAGATTTTGAACGTTTATTAAAGGGGCAGGCAGAAGTTTTACCGCAACATAAAGATATTTTTGCCGATATACAAAATGAGAAGGTTAAAGTTAAATGGTCGGATGAATTCGGTTATAACGGAAAATATATGGAAGCTCGTATTTTTGCAGACATGGCAAAATGCAAATTGACAAATGAGCCGTTTTCTTTTCCTGCTACAAGCGGATGTAAAAGTCCTACCGTCGGAGGTGTTGTGGTTTATCCTAAAGGAGATAATGCGCAATTATGGTCGCGAGCGGCGAAAGGTTGGATTAATAAATAAACAAAAAGAAAAGCTCCGAGATTTCGGAGCTTTATCTCTGTAAGGAGAACAATTAATAAGTTTTTTGCGCAGCGTGTACCATTGCTTTTCTTGCAGCAACTTCTTTATCTGCTTTTTCTACCATTTCCATAGCTTTTACCGGGTCAACAATTCCCATGTCGCCGGATATTCTTTCGTTATCTAACATCAACATTTGTAATCTTGGAGCTTCGTATGTTTGAGCAGAAGATAACATAGTCCCTCCGTTGTTTATGGTTTTGTTTGCAACGAAGGAAAGTTCAGGATTTGCTACATCCATAGAACCTGAAGAGGTTATTTTAGTGCCCCCTTCAGCCATAAAGTCATGAGCACCACCTTTACTAAAAATCTGTGTAGCATTATTTCTGTTTAATATCATTTTGGGTTCTCCTTAATAATTCCCACTCTTCTTTTTTGTCTATTATCTCAATATTTAAAAGTTTTGTCAATAAAAAAATTACATAAATATAAAAATCGGTTGGATTTATTTATTTTTCTCCTTTATAATGCACTTGTTTTTACAATTTGTCTAGAGAGTAGTATGTCTTTATTAAAATCTATTGCAACTTTTGGCGGTTGGACGCTAATAAGCAGAATTACGGGCTTTTTACGAGATGTCGTATTGGCAAATTATTTGGGAGCAGGTATTGTTTCCGATGCTTTTTTTGTTGCATTGAAGCTTCCGAATCTTTTTAGAAGTTTGTTTGCCGAGGGGGCTTTTACATCGGCATTTGTTCCTATATTTTCGCAAAAGTTGGTAGGAGACGGAAAAAAACAGGCGATTAAGTTTGCGGCACAGGCTATTTCTGTCTTGGCATTATTTGTCGGTCTTTTTGTGTTGCTTATGGAAATATTTATGCCTGCAGTGGTTATGATTTTGGCTCCGGGGTTTGTTGATGATGCAGGAAAAATAGAATTGGCGGTTTTTTTGTCAAGAATCACTTTTCCGTTTTTGTTGTTGGTTTCTATAGTTTCTTTTCAGTCAGGTGTTCTTAATTCTTTGGGGAAATTTGCTGCACCGGCTTCGGCTCCGGTAATCCTAAATTTGACGATGATAGCATCTGTTTTTGTTTTAATGCCGTTTATTGCAACTCCTGCCTATCGTATTGCAATAGCGGTTCCTACCGCAGGTGTTTTGGAGATTTTGTGGTTGCATTTCTTTTTGAAAAGGCAAGATGTATTTATCAAACCTCAATCTGATGTGCTTTCATTGGTTAAAACCGAAGAAATAAAAACTTTGTTTAAGCGAATCGCTCCGGGAGTTTTTGGTGCAGGAATTTATCAAATAAACATGATGGTTGATACAATTTTGGTTTCGTTGGTCGGAACGGGGGCAATCTCTTGGTTATATTATGCGAATCGTTTACAACAGTTACCGTTAGGTGTTGTCGGAGCAGCTATAGGTGTTGCTCTTTTGCCGATATTATCAAAACAACTAAAAGCGGAAGAAGTTGAGGAAGCAAAACAAACTCAAGACAAAGCAATAGAGTATGGTGCGATACTTTCAATGCCTGCAGCCGTTGCGTTAATAGTTTTGGCAGAACCGATTGTTAATGTCTTATTTCAACATGGTAAATTTGGAGTTTTTGAAACGGAAATGACCGCAAAGGCTGTTGTTGTTTATGCGATAAGTCTTCCGGTGTATGTTATGGTAAAAGCATTAACCCCTAACTTTTTTGCCCGTTGTGATACGAAAACACCGGTTAAATACAGCGCGGTGGTCTTAATTGCAAATCTGGTATTTGCGTTGCTTTTGATGAAACCTTTCGGGCATGTGGGAATAGCTTCGGCAGCAACTTTGTCGGCATTTGTTTCTTTATATCAATATATACGGGGTTTGAAAAAAAGAGGTTTTTGGAGTTTTTCAAATGAACTTAAAAAACGAATCGCAAAGATATTTTTGTGTTCTTTGATTATGGGGGCATTTTTGTATATCGAAACATGGTGCTTAAGTTTATTTATGGGCGAATGGCTGGAATTTTCGTTAATTGTTAAATTTATCTTATTGGCAATAATCGGAATGCTTGCTTTATTACTTTTCTTGATTATGATAAAAATAACAGGTGTCATGGATGCTTTTGTATGGCTAAAAAGCTTTTTAAATAAAAGGAGAAAATTATGCTGAAAGAAAAGTTGTTACATTTTATAAAAAAAATAAAACAAATGTTTCTTTCCGGTACGGAAATGATAAAAAAAGCTTTTAATTCGTGGCCTAAAGCTTTTATCGGAGGTTTTGCTTTTTTGATTTTGGCTTATTATCCTTTAGGCGGAAAAATAAGTGAAAATATAGATAAAACGGCAGACTATGATTTTTCTTCTTTATCTGCGGAGCAATCTCAAACAGTAGAGTTAGCGGCTTTCTTAATCAACCGAGAAGTAAATGAAAATATGTGGACAGCAAACTTGCCGTTTTTCTTTCCTGCATACAGTTTGGATAATATGCCTAATTTTCAAACCGGTATAATCCAATCTTTGGCAAAGGTTGTTAAAGCCTTATCTTTGCAAGTACAATGTGCTGATGATACGAAAGAAGAAAAAAATATAAAATCGGCTGCGGTTTTATTGAAATATCCGGCTAATGTGTGGCTTTTCCATCCGGATAATAAGTTAAAAATGGCTCCGTCTTCATCTGCACAGTATAAAAAAGCCAGAAAAAAACTTAAAGATTTTAATATTGCATTAAAAGAAGAAAAATGTTTTTGGGTTCGAGATAAAGAGAGCTTATATAAAATAAATGAGGCGGTTATAAAAGGACTGTCAAAAGCTGTAAGCAATATTGAAGATGAGGTCAGAGAAGGAAGTAATCGTTGGACGGATACTAAAGCTGATGATGTCTTCTATCTTAACCAAGGACGAGTTTACGGATATATGTTGGTTTTGAAAAAATTGGGCAGAGATTATAAACAGGTTTTGATGTCGGAAGAATTGTATCAAGATTGGACCGTTGCTACCCGAGCTTTACAAAATGCGGCGGAAATGATGCCGGAAATTGTGGTTAACGGCAAAATTGATGACAGCATAAAACCGAATCATTTAATGAATTTAGGCTATTATATTATTAAAGCTGAAAATATATTAACAAAAATAAATATTAAGTTGAGCGGAGAATCTGAAAATGCGAATTGAAACACAGGCTTCACCGGATGAAAATATTATGCACTTTTATCCGGAAAACGGACTGAATATAAAGAACAGCACAAAATATATAGATATAAAATCTATTCGTAAGTCACCGTTAGCGGAGAGCCTTTTCGATTTAGGCGGAATTAATGCGGTTTTAATAACACCGGATTCTGTATCTGTTACCAAAAATGAAGATGTTTCCTGGGGGGATATAAAGCCGTTGGTTTTGGCGGAAATTATGGATTTCCTGACATCAGGAGCTCAAATTGTAATAGAAGACGAATCGGAACAAGAAGAAGATATAATTGAAAAAATAAACGGATTGTTAAATGCGCGCATACGTCCGGCAATTCAGCGTGACGGAGGTGATATAGCTTTGCGCAAATTTGAAGGCGGAATTGCGTATGTTGAGCTTCAAGGTAAATGCGTGGGCTGTCCTTATGCGCAAAGAACACTGAAAGACGGTGTGGAAAAGATTTTAAAAACATATATTCCGGAAGTAAAAGCTGTAGAAAAATATGAAAATTAAAGTACTGAAATTTTTTGCATTGTTGTTTTTACTATTCGCTTTTGATGCAAAAGCAAATGGTGAGTTTCGCTTTGAGGTTCAACCGGAAGGGATTTATATTGATAATGTTAATGTTGCGGTTTTAAAAAAGATTTTTGCAGATTATAATTATACCGAATTTGTGCGAGAATCTAAAAAAATTCCGCCATTAATGTTACAATCAATGCCGTTTGATTTTAATGATATAAAGTCAAAAGATGAAAGAAATAAGCTTTTTATTCAAATAATGACGCCGTTAGTGATGAAAGTTAACGAAGACATTACGATAGAGCGTAAAAAGCTTTTTGATTTGAAATCTGCAAATACCAAAAAAGAAGGCCTGTCGGAACAACAGAAAAAAGAAATAGAAGATTTAGCGGTAAAGTATGATGTTTTTACCAAGATGAAAGGAAAAGAACGATATGACATTATTTTGGAAGAACTGACCGAAAAAATCGATATTATTCCGGCATCTTTATTAATCGCCATCGCTGTTGCGGAAAGTAATTGGGGAACCGCAAGAGAAGTAAAAGAAGGAAATGCTCTTTTTAAGGAAAAAGAGTGGTTTACAGATAAGGGGATTAAACCGGCAAAAGAAGATGATGACAGTTACAGAATAAAGGTTTATCCGAATTTATTGTCAGCGATAGAAGATTATGCTTTGAAGCTGAATAAAGATATTAATTTCAGCTATTTTAGAGTATCTCGCAAATTTTTACGAATTCATAATCAGGTTTTGAAAGGAAGAGTTACCGTGCATAATATGGTAACAGGTTCTCCTTTGGAAAATTATGCCGGATTGTTGAATTATATTTTGACTTTCTATGATTTGGTAAATATTGACGAATCGCAATTAGACAGTATCAGCAGTTTGGAGAAATAAATAATGTTAAAAGTAACACCGATTTTGTGTCGTGCCGGACAAATGGATAACTATGCCTATTTGTTGGAAGATGTAGCAACTAAAACGGTTGCTGTTTTAGATGTTTCCGAGGCTGAGCCGGTTATTAACGAGTGTGAAAAACAAGGCGTTTCTCCAAAGTTTATTTTTACGACACATCATCATTTTGACCATGTTGAAGGAAATCTTATCATAAAAGAAAAATATGGAGCGGAAATAGTCGGAGCTGAAGCTGACAGATTTCGAATCGCAAGTATGGATATTATGCTCAAAGACGGAGATGTTTTCAAATTAGGAGATAGCGAAGCATTTATTATCTCAGCCGATGGGCATACTATCGGTCATATTTTGTGGTATTTTGCAAAAGATAAAATTTTGTTCACCGGCGATGTTTTGTTTAATTTGTGTATAGGCGGTTTGTTTGAAGGAACCGCAGAGCAAATGTGGAACACTTTGGAAAAAATTAAAAAGTTACCCGATGATGTTGTTTTTTATCCCGGACACGAATATACAATGTATGGTTTTCATAACTTGCATGGTCTTCCCGGTGAAAGATATATCGAAAAAGCAAAAAAAAGATTGGCACAAGGACTTCCTGTTGCTCCGGTTTCTTTAGGTGAAGAAAAAATTTGTAATCCGTATTTGTCGTCAGAGAGTTTTACGGAATTTTGTAAACTGGTTTAAATTATCTTAAGCTTTTATTAGCGATTGTTATATAAATTAAAAGAGTGTAACTTTTAAGGAATAACAATGTTTTATATTCTGACCGGTTTTGTTTTTGGTGCTTTGATACCATATATGTCACGTCGTTTTGCAAAATTTATGCCCGCAACCGCGGCTTATGCAATTTATCGACTGATAAAACCTAATAAAAAATCTTCAAAAAGAAACGATAAATATAAAAGACTGCTTAAAGATTATAAATTAAGGAGTCTTGTTTATGCTTGTGTATCGGCATTGTTGTCCGGACTGGTTTTATACAGACTCGGAGATGCAAATATATGTTGGTGGTTGGGCTTTGTTTGGACATTGTTATTGCTTACTGAAATTGATATAAAAATGTTTTTATTGCCGGATATTTTAACCGTACCTCTGTTGATTTGCGGTTTTGTATTTGCAACGATAAGCAATCCGTTTATTTCTCCTGTTGAAAGTTCTATTGCGGCCTTGGCCGGATATGTAATTCCGGTTATTGCAACCTTGGCAATGTTGTGGAGAAGTGTTGATGCTTTCGGTGGCGGAGATATAAAATTACTTACGGCGATAGGCGCATGGTTAGGTGTAGAGCCGCTTATATATACCATATTAGCTTCTTGTGTAATATTTGGTATTTATTCTTTGATAAAACGTCAAAGAGCTGGGGCATTCGGTCCTGCTTTAGCGGTTGGTGCGATTTTGGTTTTATTGTCTGTTTTTTAACTTGTAGCGAGGTCTGAAATGGGAATTATAAGTATGTCCGATGAACGTACAAAAGCCAGAAAAGTTATTGAAACAAATAACTTTGACTATTTGATAATGTTCGTAATTTGTATGGATGCGGTTGCTTTAGGATTGCTCACAATAGGGATTGGTAATGTTGATTTTATGAAGACGATGTTTTTGTTAGACCGTCTTTGTATGGCAATCTTCATCGTTGAAATGTTGTTGAAAATGTATGCTTACGGGCCAAAATTTTTCAAATCGGGGTGGAATATTTTTGATTTAATTGTTGTCGGTATTTCTTCAATGCCGTTAACAAGTTATTTGATTATTTTGCGTGCTTTCAGATTATTCCGTTTGCTCCGTTATATAAATCGTTTCAAACAAATGAAAAGTATCATAAATATCATGCTTTCTATTTTGCCTAATTTTGTGGCAATGGCAGTGGTGTTGTGTGTATTTGTTTATGTGTTCGGGGTTATGGGTGTTGCTTTGTTTGGAGAACGAGTTGCTGCATTCGGTGATTTATGGTCATCTATATTTAGCTTGTTGCAGGCCTTCACTCTTGACGGTTGGGCATCAACGATAGCACGTCCGGTAATGAGAATATATCCTCATTCTTGGATATTCTTTTTCAGTTTTGTTATGGTTTCTTTCTTGTTGGTAACAAGTTTTGCCTTAAGTGTCATAACATCTATGGTGAAAAAGGAATTCAAGATACAGTCAAAATTATAATAAAAAGAAAAAATGCAAAAATACCGGAATTTTCCGGTATTTTTTGCTGTAATGAACTTGACAATGCAAAAAACAATCACTAACTAAAGTATAACAAAAATTTTAAGGAGTTTCAGACTATGAATGTAAGACCATTATATGACAGAGTTTTAGTCAAAAGATTGGATGAATTAAAAACAACCGCCGGCGGAATTATTATTCCGGATACAGCGAAAGAAAAACCTTCAGAAGGTATTGTTGAAGCCGTAGGAACCGGTGCTCGTACCGAAGACGGAAAGGTTATTCCGATGACAGTTAAAGTCGGTGACCATGTTTTGTTTGCTAAATGGGGCGGAACAGAAATTAAAATTAACGGCGAAGAAAGACTTATTATTAAAGAGTCTGAATTGTTGGGTATTGTTGAATAAAATATAAGGATTTAAAATAATGGCAGTTAAAGAAATTAAATTCGGAAACGAAGCTCGTAGCAAAATGCTCAATGGTGTCAGCATTCTTGCAAAAACAGTAAAAGTTACATTAGGTCCTAAAGGTCGTAATGTTATTTTGGATAAATCTTTCGGTGCTCCGAAGATCACAAAAGATGGTGTTTCCGTTGCAAAAGAAATTGAATTGGCAGATAAATTTGAAAATATGGGCGCTCAGTTGGTTAAAGAAGTTGCTCAAAAAACAGCAGATAAAGCCGGTGACGGAACAACAACCGCAACTGTTTTGGCAGAAGCAATCATTAAAGAAGGTTGCAAGGCTGTTGCTGCAGGTATGAATCCTATGGATTTGAAACGCGGTATTGATATGGCTGTTGAAGCAGTTGTAGAAGATGTAAAATCTCGTTCTACTGCAATCAAGACATCTGAAGAAATTGCACAAGTCGGTACAATTTCGGCAAACGGCGACAGAACAATCGGTGAATATTTGGCTCAAGCAATGGAAAAAGTCGGCAACGAAGGTGTAATTACCGTTGAAGATGCTAAAGGTTTGGAAACAGAATTGGAAGTTGTTGAAGGTATGCAATTTGACAGAGGTTATTTGTCTCCGTATTTTGTAACTAATCCGGAAAAAATGAACTGCGAATATGATAATCCGTTCATTTTGCTTTATGATAAGAAATTGAGCAATTTACAACCTTTGGTTCCGGTTTTGGAAGCTATCGTTCAATCTGCTCGTCCGTTGTTGATTATTGCCGAAGATATTGAAGGCGAAGCTTTGGCTACTCTGGTTGTTAACCGTATTCGCGGCGGTTTGAAAGTTTGTGCCGTAAAAGCTCCGGGCTTTGGTGACAGAAGAAAAGCTATGCTCGAAGATATTGCTATTTTGACCGGTGGTCAGGTTATTTCCGAAGATTTGGGTATGAAGCTCGAAAACATTACTTTGGATATGTTGGGTACATCTAAAAAAGTTGAAATCACAAAAGATGATACAACAATTATCGATGGTGATGGTGTTAAAGAATTGATTAAAGCTCGTGTTGAACAAATCAGAAAACAAATTGAAGAAACATCTTCTGATTATGATCGTGAAAAATTGCAAGAACGTTTGGCAAAATTGTCAGGCGGCGTGGCTGTGATTAAAGTAGGCGGTGCTTCAGAAGTTGAAGTTAAAGAAAAGAAAGACCGAATCGATGATGCTTTGCATGCAACTCGTGCTGCCGTAAAAGAAGGCGTTGTTGCCGGCGGTGGTGTTGCTTTGTTATATGCAACAAGAGCTTTGGATAAAGTAAATCCGGAAAATCAAGATCAAAGAGTTGGTGTTGATATTATCCGTAAAGCCATCCAAGCTCCAATTCGTCAAATTGCCGAAAATGCAGGTGTAGATGGTGCTGTTGTTGCCGGAAAGGTTTTGGAAAGCAAAGATACAAACTTTGGTTACAATGCTCAAAGCGGTGAATATGTTGATATGGTCAAATCAGGTATTATCGATCCGACTAAAGTTGTTCGTACAGCTTTGCAAGATGCAGCTTCTGTCGGCGGATTGTTGATTACTACCGAATCGATGGTTACCGAAGCTCCGAAGAAGGAATGCGGTTGCGGATGTGGTGAAGGTCACTCTGCAATGGGACCGGGAGCAATGGGCTTCTAGTTTTATAGAAACGAACAAAATACCCGTTCATATTTTGAGCGGGTATTTTTTTTAGTGATAATTTAACCAAGAAATGATAAAGTCTGTTGTGAATTAACAGAAATGAAAAGTAAGTGATAATGAAGAAACATTTTTATATATTTCGGCACGGGCAAACAATTTGGAATGCAGAAGGTCGTCCGCAAGGGCAGCACGAATATCCGGTACCATTGACGGTAACAGGTCAGGAACAAGCTCGTAAATTATCACAAAGACTAAAAGATAAGAAAATAAAACGAATCTTCAGTTCCGATTTGTTAAGAGCCAAACAAACCGGAGAAATTGTTGCAAAAGAACTTAATGTTCCTATTGATTTTGATAAACGTTTGCGAGAAGTTGATTATGGAATATTAAACGGTCTTTATACGATAGAAAGAGAAGAAGTTTATCCGGATTTCAAAAAGTGCTACGAGGATATCAGGGAGCCGTTTCCTGAAGGGGAGAGCCTTTATTCCGTTGCGGAGCGAATTAGAGAAATATTGAAAGAAATTGCAGTTAATGTATCTAACCGTGTGGTCGGAATTTCTACCCATGGACATGCAATTACGGCTTTGATAGATGTTGTTTTTGATTATAAGGTTCAACGAATCGAAAATTGCGACTATGTACATATAACATATACTCCGGAAAAAGACTTGTTTGAGGCGGTTGAATTGCCTCCGAGAAGAGAGGAATACAAACCTCAAATAGTTAATTATTAAGCAGAAAATATTTTTTTTGAAAAAAGTTTAAAATTATGCTTGCAAAATTTTTTGTATGTGGTATTAAATACTTCGTTCTAACGATGCGGGCGTAGCTCAGGGGTAGAGCGCAACCTTGCCAAGGTTGATGTCGAGGGTTCGAATCCCTTCACCCGCTCCAATTCAAGAAGCCACCTAAAAAGGTGGCTTTTTTGTTTTGAAAAATATCTTATAATCAAATATTGGTTTCATTGTTAAAGTTCCATTGCTTATCATTGTATATGTTTTATTTTTCTATATTGTAAACTTGTATTGAAAAAGATATAGAGCCGTATTACAAAATTCGGATATATCGCTAATATTAGAAAAATGATACCTATTTTAAATTAGGTATCATTTGTCGGTAGATTTTGATTTGAAATTTGGTAATTGTTTAAGATTCTCTTATTCCATCGATGATTTTTTTTATTAACTTTTTTAGTCTATCGTCTAAATAATCAGCTACTTCTCCATGGATATATAAAGGGATTCCATAATATGCCCCGGCGACGGCTCCGGTGATTGCTGCAATAGTATCACTATCTCCACCGAGTGATATAGCATTTCTAATGGCATCTTCAAAACTTTCGGATTCAAAAAAGGCTTTAAGAGCTTGCGGAACAGTTTGTTGACATGATTCGTAAAATTTGTATCGGGAACGTATTTTATCAAGAGTAAAATCCATAGGGTAATAATTTTTGTTAATTATGTTTTCTATTCCTTCTTTACTTGCTCCTAATAGCGCCATATATATAGCAACAGCAGTTGCTTCTGCACCTTTTAAACCTTCCGGATGATTGTGTGAAATCGCGGTAACTTTGTGTACTAAATTTTTTACATCTTCCATGTTTTTTGCAAAATAAGCGCATGCACTGACTCTCATTGCGGCTCCGTTACCCCAACTGTTATATGGTGTAGGGTTGGGAGCATGTAACCATTTTTCAAACTTCAACCCATAACCGCAATCGGGATAACAGAGACCTATCTCTTTCATTGATTTAATCGTTTGTTGGCTAAGATTTTCATAATTACCTTTGCATTCAACCAGAGCATTGCCGACAGCTATGGTCATTACGGTATCATCTGTAAAAAAACAATCCGAATGAAAAAAGTTAAATTTTTTACTTTTGATATTATCCCATTCAAAACGAGAGCCAACAATATCTCCCACTATTGCTCCCAGAAAGGATAAGGACATTTCTTTTTTTGCAGCTTTTTTCATTTCCTTTCTTTTTTTTCTTTCTTTTTGTGCTGTTGTTTCCTCGGTAATGATTCCGTTTTCATCAAAGTATCTGATTAATCCGCTGATTCTTCCGTTTTTACAGGTCATTTCTTTGCATAAATGTTCATCATCGTATATTCTTAATATTCCGTTTCGTTTATTTTTATAATATGGTATTTCCATTACCAAATTACCATATTCGTAAAATTTATGAACCCCCTCTTTCATTCCGTTAATGTAGAGTTCATAGCTTCTAGATCCGTCAGAGCTGATTTCACTTTGTATTCCGTGCTTTTTGCCATTTTTATAAAAACATACTGTTTCGATAGTGATATGTTCTATTTTTTTTGTTGTTTTATATAATCCGTTTTTAATTTTTTTGACCATTTTGTTAATCTCCCATAATATTTTTTATCAATTCTGCAGCTAATGGAACGGCATTCCAACCTGCGCTGTTATATCCGAAGTTTTTTTCCAAACCTTTAGGAGAAACAAGTAATGTAATGATGACATATTCTTGTTTTTTATAACTAAAATTACCCAGAAAGGCGGTTATATTATTGTTATCCGGTTTTATTATCGTTGATGTTAGTCCACCGACATTTATTTTGTTTATATTTGTTTTTTTTGCAGTTCCTTCCTTAACATTTTTTGTCAGAATGTTTTTTATGTATAACCATTGTTGCTTTTCAATATAGTTGTTTTTATTTTGTAAGAAGTCTGTATAAGTAAAGGCGAGCTGTCTGATAGTATTGCTATCAGATAAGTTAAAAATATATTTTCGTACTTGTTCTGGAGAAACAGGGGGAGGAAGTTGATTAATTTTGGTTTTTGAGGCGATTGCATTAAAAGATTTAATAAATCCGGATACACCTATAGAAATGTTACGATTTATTTTTATACAAGCTTCATCAATAATATTTTTATCCTCTACATTTATTATTAAGTAGCAACCTCCGTCTGCTTTATATGTTTTTATAAAATTGCTTAGAACATGAAAATTATCATAATTTACGGAAGTTATTTTTCTAGTAAAAAAAATGGATAAAAAACAAAAAGCAATAAAAGTAAAAAAAAGAATAATTTTATTTTTTTTCATCTTGATTCCCTTTCAATAAGTTGTGATAAAATAAAAATACACAACATTATGTCAAAAACTGTCGTGTTTGTTTTGATGGTGTTTAGTTAAAAATGAATAATGACAAATAATTAAACATTAGGGAATTATCGAAACAGAGGTAACAATAAAGGGCGGAGATAATCCGCCCTTTATAAGTTTAAAATTGGCGGATGAGGAGGGATTTGAACCCCCGTTACGGGATTACCGTAAACACGATTTCGAGTCGCGCGCATTCAGCCTCTCTGCCACTCATCCTTCTTGTTTCTCCTTTTTGTATTAAGATTAAAAAAGGAAATTTGCAAGTTTTTTTTATAAAAATGTGTTGTGAAAATTGACAAAGATCCAAGTTGCGTTATACTTCGCTCTGTTTTGCAAATTTTTAATTTCCAATTATATGAAAAAGTTTTATGTAATTGCTGCAATTATAACGTTTTTTTATATTTGTGGCAAAGTTGCCTTACTTAGTCCTCATCCGCCTAAGGACATTGAGAAGCAGCCCGAAGACATTATTCTTCCCGATACGACAGAAATGCAAATACTTCCCGAAAATGAGGAAATGTATTTAAGTATTGAAGATGAAGTGATTATTTGTCTTGCCTATGTGGAAGACTATAAATCTACGTCATATTTTTGCGGAAGCAGATGGACAATCGGGTATGGATCTACAACTTATGCCAATGGCGAAAGAGTGAAGCCGGGAGAGCAAATAACAAAGCTTGATGCACAAAAATGTGCCAGAAGTTTTTTGCGAAAATATGTTTTTCCTTATATTGACAAGTATGTAACAAAACCGCTTACAAGACAAGAAATTATCGGAATCTCCATGTTTATATATAATGTAGGACCGGGAAATTTTATTAAGAGCGATTTTTTACAAGCCTTAAATGAGGGAATGACGCCTTTTGAAACTACTCGCAGAATGACACAATTTACAAAGTCTGCCGGTCGTTTTGCTCCCGGGTTGTTGAAAAGAGAATGGGTACAGAGTGCAATATATTGCGGATATATCACTCCTTACGAACTTCTTGATCTTACACCTGCCGGTTTTTATAACTACGGAATAGGAGAGTTTTTTATAAATAATTATCCTTCTTGGGACGGTTATTATAATTATAAACTTAACTCCGAATTTATTGAAGATTTTCTTCGCAAAAATAAAGCTACCGGTACAAGTGTTTATGACATTATCTGAAATAATCCCGACAGTTAAAAACGTCGGGATTTTTTTATACTAAAATTTTAGTCCGATACCGGTTATGACAGCATATCCCCTATTGTCATCTATGGTTTCTGCCTGATGATAATTGAGATAAGCTCCTACCAAATAAATATCAAAATATTTGTTGTAGTTATATATGTTTGACCAGATAAGTAAATTATCCTGATGTCTGGTGTTTTTTGCCGAGGTGTTTAGATAGGCGAGGTTGGTTTGATATTTTTCCCATTTGTAACCGGCACTGATGTTCCATGCTTCTGATTCTCTATAATTGTCAAAAAATGCAGGTAAATGCGAATTTATTTTATAATCGGAAATAGGATTTTTTTTGCCGTCGATGTAGGCTTTTTTGTACCCGGAAGCCAGATTAAAGTTTTTATACTCAACAGATGCTCCAAAAGAAAACTCGTTGTCGGTTCGGTTGAAAAGCCCGTAACCGGCAGAGGTATATAAAATCCATTCACTAAATTTATATTTTTTTTGCAATGCAACAGTATATCCGTCTTCTTGTTTTTCGTAATCAACATAACGACTGGTCATACCTCGACGATTAGCATTATCGGGAGTGTATGAAAAACCTGCTTTGAAACCGTTAAAATCGGGAGTTATATAATTAAATTTCGGCGCACGTCCGTCATTCAGTATAGAGGTTGATTTAGGTGTTGCATATAGAGTTGATTTGAAGCCGTTATTCCAGTTGGGATTATTTAAGAAATATGTGGCATTGGAATCGTCTATTTTTAAAAATGTAATTTCTTTTGCTCCTTTATGAAGGATATGAGCGACATTATATGCGTAGCCCAAATAAAAGCTTCCGTATAGTGATTCATCTAAAAAATAAGGATAAAAACGATATTCTCCCCATCTGCGATTTTTATCATCTTGTCTAAACATTATTGTTGTCGAAGCATGGATTCCGCTTTTGTGGTCTTGGTCAAAAACATAGTCTGCTTTAATAGTCGAATCTGCTCGCAAAACCCAACGATTAGGATATTTGTTTACATTGTTTGTTTGCGAAACTCCATAATATGCTCCGGCTAAACCATGAGCTTGCAGTTTCCATTCACCGGCATTTGCGGAAGAACAAAATGTAGTGAAAAATAAAAGGAACAGAAATATTTTTTTCATTGTATGCCTTATTTAGGTTAGTCATAAGAATTTTGTAAACTCGATAATAAATCATGAATACGAGATATATTAAATTTTACTTGCTTTACTCGTGATGTTTCAAGTTCGTTTTCAAAAACATAAAGAGCATCGTGATAAGTTGATAATGCTTCTTGCAAAGCTTCTATATTATTTTCGTTTCTTCCTTCAAAAAACAATAAATCACCGATTTTTTCCTGAATTTCAGCCCAAAGTTTAGGTTGTTTTTTTTCGGTTATGATTTTTTGTTGATTTTTATATGCCACGATTGCAAGTCTGCATATTTCCATGTTTTTTGTAATATACCCGAGGTTATGCAATAAATATCCGAGTTGTCCTTCTATTTTGCCCCAAAATTCCGGGAATAAGGCTTGGGTATATACTTTTTCTGCTTCACGCAGTTGAAAGAGTGCATCTCGCAAAGCCTGTTTTTCTTGTGTTTTTTTCCAATAATTTTGGTATAAATCGGATATTTTGTAACAAACATTTCCGTATTCGTAAGGATATGTATATTTGCTTAAATGTTTTTGTGCCGTTTGATAATTTTTTATCGCTCCCTTAAAATATGAAGACGGTTGTTTTTTCATATTTTTGCTCGCACAATC
>JAEIGA010008029.1_pt1 | contig 16005 bp, 11 predicted proteins | sample 9270691 | NCBI WGS metagenome assembly JAEIGA01 (sample SAMN17057246, study PRJNA624740) | gut metagenome | biome: biome; isolation source: fecal sample | host: Bos grunniens | place: China: Xizang | collected 2019
CTGCACCCCCCCTCGTGCCAGTGATCACACAAATTCAAACAGTTCGATAAACCCCAATTTGAAGAACTATTCCGTCGGGTGGGATGTTTGGCGCGCGATAACCTTCCCCGATTCAAAGCTGCACCGCAGGTGCCCGATAAACCCCAATTTGAAAACATAAAAGTCAAAAAGAACCGCCGCCGTGTGACACGGCGGCGGTGGTTGGTGATCATCGCTTATTTGGCGGCTGCGGCACTCTGGAGCTCTTCCTTCTCGTCCAGGAAGAACTGAGAGTACACGGTGTTCGCGGTCTTGAAGGCTTCGAACTCCTTGTATGCGCAATCGTTTGCCTCGGTGAACTTCAGGTCGGCGAAGTTGTTTGTGATGAACTCCTTACCCTTTGCCAGATAGTCGTCATACTTGCTGATCTTAGCCTTCTGGAAGTTGGCGGAGAGGAAGTAAGTGCTGCTGACGGACTTGAGCTGGGAGGAGGTGACGGTTGCGTGGTAGTTGAACACGATGGGGATGATGGGCATATCTTCCATCAGCATAGCCTCTGCCTCGCGATACATATCAGCGCGCTTGGAGATGGTCTTCTGCGCGTGGATCTGCTCCATGAGATTGTTGTAATCAGCGCTGTCGTAGCCCGTGATGTGGGGAGTCAGGATGTAGTTCTCGGGGTCGGACATATCCATACCACGGCCTGAGAAGGTCTTGGCGAAGGGCGCGAGCATGGAGAACGCGTCGGTGCTGGGGGCTACGTAGTCGAATACGATGGCCTCAAAACGGGCGGCTCTGAAATCCTCGGCGTAGAGGTCGTCGCAGATGTCTGCGGGGGTAGAGTCAGTGTGCTTGTAGTAGTCGTTGTTGACGATGGTGCCGCGCTTGTTCACGGTCACGTTGAAGCCCAGCTTGTTCCATGCCTCGGCGACCGTCTCGGCCACGAAGCAGTGAACCTCGTCGTAGGCGGCGCAGGTGATGCTGAAGGAGTACTTGGATGCGGTGATACCGGCCTCGCGGAGCAGAGCCTTTGCTGCGTCCTCGTCCACGTTGAGGGCGGTGTAGGAGGCGTCGCAGGCGGCGCGGAACTTCTTCTTGATGGAGTCGGTCTCATACACGCCCGTGGGGATCAGACCCGTAGCGGCCTCGGCGTACACGATAGCTTCGGCAAGGGCCTGACGGTCAATCACCATGGACAGAGCCTGGCGAACCTTCGCGTCAGCGAACAGGGCGTAGCCCTCCTCGGTGCCGTCGTCGATCATGGCCTTCTGGTTGAGGTAGATGGAGTTGGTGGAGAGGGAATAGGATTCTTTCTCGGCGGCCTTGGCGATGGAGGTGTCCTTACGCAGGGACATGGGGATATCGCCGATATACATGATCATGCCTGCGTCGTAGGCGGCCAGCAGCTGCTCGTCAGTCATGGAGCAGTCCACGCAGATCTTGTAGGGCTTGACCGACTTGAAGAGGCTGTCCTCCTCGGCGTCGCGGTAGTAGTAGTTGTTGCGCTCCAGCATGAAGTCGGTGATGACCTGCTGGCTACAATCCTTACCGTAGACGTACTCACCGAGAATCTCGTCGAACTCCTTGTGCGTCTCGTCGTAGTACTTGACGGAGGGATCCAGCTTGAGATTGACACGGGAGAGCTTGAAGGGGCCGCTGCACACCATGGTACCGGGTTTCTTGGCCCAGTCGTCACTCTTGGTGACCACGTTCTCGCGCAGGGGGGCGAGGGCCAGGCTGGTCAGGTTGCGGATGAAGTGGTCGTAGTCGATGGGGCCCTCAAAGGTGACCTTGAGCATCTGAGGCTCCTCGGGGTAGATGGCCACGTCGTCAATGGACATATCGCCTTCCTTGGCGGCGCGGGCGTTCTTGATGTCGAACAGGAGGCAGGCGGCCTCGTAGTTGGCATCCACCTCAAGCAGGCGCTTCCAAGCGAAGACAACGTCGTTGGCCGAGATGGGGGTACCGTCGGACCAGCAGGTGTCCTTCAGGTAGATCTCCATGTAGTATTCCTCGGCGTTGTCGTCCTCGTGGATCTTGTACTCCTTGACGAGGGACTTCTTGACCTTGCCCTTCTCGTCCAGCTTGAAGAGAGTATCAAACATGAGTCCGACCACGTTTGCCAGCGCCTCGTTGTTGTAGGCGTGCGCGGGGTCGAGGTCGTAGACGTCGTCGGTCAAATACGTAGTGATGTACTGGCCCTTGTACTCGTCATCCTTCTTGTCGCAGCCGACAAGGGTGGTGAGCAGGGTGGCAGCACAAAGAAGCAGTGCAAAGATGCGCTTCATCATGATCTGTTTCTTCCTCCTTGCGAGTTTGGCCGCAACGGGCATAGGTCTGCCACGGTCAAACAGTTTTCTCACACTATTATATCACACAATCCTTTTTGAATCAATAAGCATTTTGCTTGATTCCTCACTTTCGGATGTTTGCACAACCGGGGCGGTCAAAAACTGTGCAAAATGCATATTCCTTGGCGGCGTTTTTGGCGTGCGACGCATAGTTTCACGGACGGGGAGGCACAATAAGATCAAAACGCCGATGCTTGGCTGAAGCTGTGGGAGGAATCGGAAGAAATATGGAAACAAACGGCAAAAGAACGGGAAGGGGACGGGAGGCGTTTACCCGCACCGACCTGGCCTGCGAGGCGGGCAGAGAGATCGTACGGCAGAGCGAGCGACGGGTGGAGGTGGGCGGCGTGCCCGTGACCGTTACCCGTAGCCGCGAGGTGGACGGAGGGCGGTACGTGACGGTTGCCTGCGGGCGCATCGGGGAGCGTGGGGAGGAGGATCTGCCCGCGCTGACGGAGCTTCTCGCGGAGGAGCTTGTGGCAATGGCGACCGTGATGCTGGGGCGCGGTCCGCGTTCCGATGACCGCGTTCTGGTGGTGGGGCTGGGAAACGCCGACATGACGCCCGATGCCGTAGGTCCCGGGACGGTGCGGCGGATGACCGTCACCCGCCATCTGCGGGGGTATGACGAGGCGTTGTTTGCCTCGCTCGGGTGCTGTGAGCTGTCGGCGCTCTCCCCCGGGGTGATGGGGCAGACGGGGATGGAGTCGGCTGAGCTGGTGCGCGGGGCGGCCGAGCTGGTCCGCCCCGATCTCGTCATAGCGGTGGACGCGCTGGCGGCGCGGAGCTGTGAGCGGTTGGCGGCAACGGTTCAGCTCTCGGACGGGGGCATTGGGCCGGGGGCGGGCATCGGCAACCACCGCATGGCGATTGACCGCGAGAGCGTAGGCTGTCCCGTGATGGCTCTGGGCGTGCCCACCGTGGTGGATTCCTCCACCGTGGTGTGGGACGCGCTGGCCGAGGCGGGGGTGGATACAGAGGCGTTATCCGACCGCTTGCATGAGGTGCTGGAGCAGGGGCGGAGCTTCATCGTCGCCCCGCGGGACGCCGACCGCATGGTGGAAATGGTGTGTATGTGGCTGGCCCGCGCGCTGGATCGGGCGTTTGGAATTGGAGGGTAAATCCCAACCTATGAATGAGTCCGTAGGGGCGTTCTGCGAACGCCCGCGGGCGCACACAGTGTGCCCCTACCAACGGTTTGTTCAATATGTTGGCATGAAAAAGTAAGGGCGCGGCCGTATGGCCGCGCCCTCGCAGTGTTCAGATATTCCGCAGTGCGAACACCACGCGCTCCAGCGCGGAAATCCGTGCCAGATTTTCCTCCACAGACACCTTGTGCGGCACGCGCAAAAGGACCTCCATGCCTACGTGGGGGAGTGCGCCGCTGCGGGGCGGGGTGACCTGCGCCTCCAAAAGGCCGAATTCACCGCGCAACCGCTCCAGCATCGGGCGCACGGCGTCCACTGAGTCCAGTTCGAGATACACCGACATACGCTGGCGGTTGCGGTTCAGGAATGCCTCGGCGCGGGATACGATGGTGAAGGTCAGCAGGACGAAGAATACCGTCAGAAACGCGCCAAGGTAGAAGCCCATACCCACCGCAAGCCCGATGGCGGCGGCCGTCCACAGACCCGCGGCAGAGGTCAGACCTGTGATACGCGATCCGCCTCCGCGCAAAAGGATGGTACCCGCGCCGAGAAAGCCCACGCCGCTGATGACCTGCGCGCCGATACGCAGAGGGTCGGAGGAAAGCCCTAATTCGCTTGTGGCGAAAAGTCCGATCATGCTGGTCAGAGCCGCGCCGAGGGCCACCATCATGTGGGTGCGGATGCCTGCGGGGTGGCCGTGCTTTTCACGCTCGATACCCACCAGAGCGCCCGCGATGGCGGCCAAGGCCACGCGGATGACAACGGTGACGGGGTTGAATTGAGTCAGAAATTCCAGAAATTCTTTCATGGCGAGTCGCGTTCCTTTCGTGGGAGATACTTTGCGCGTCGGTTACATATACATATTATACACGCGCGCCCGTGGCTTTGTCAATACCGAGCGGACGGTTTTACGGCTTGTCGGAAAAATATTAAAAATGTAAACAACTTGTAAACTCACGGAAATGCTATTGACAATCACGTGACCGCGTGATATAATGGAGGCACAACACCGAGAGAACTCGGTGGACATCATCATTAGGAGGAAACAAGAATGTTACATCCTGTAAGTGCCATGTTCATGGCTATGCCGGGCGGTGTGACTGTCGGTATCATAGCTGCGGTCGTGCTGCTGCTGTTCTTTGCCCTCGGCTACGTTAAGGCGCCGCCGAACCGTGCGTATATCATCTCGGGTATGCGCAAGCGCAAGAAGATTCTCATCGGCCGTGCGGGCTTCCGTCTGCCTCTGATCGAGCGACTGGATAAGCTGTCCCTCGACGTCATGCAGGTAGATATCAAGACCAGCGAGGCCATCCCCACCAACGAGTTCATCAACGTGACGGTGGACGGCGTTGCCAACATCAAGATCTCCTCAAACCCCGCGTTGCTGGAGAAGGCGGCCGAGGCGCTGCTGGGCATGGATCAGCGTCAGCTTATCTTCCTTGTCACCCAGGTGCTTGAGGGTAACATGCGTGAGATCGTGGGCTCGGTGGGCCTGAAGGAAATGGTGCAGGAGCGCCAGGTCGTGGCCGAGAAGATCAAGGAAAATGCCATTCCCGACATGGAGAAACTGGGTATTGAGATCGTAAACTTCAACATTCAGAACTTCAAGGACGGTGCGGGCACCATTGAGAACATGGGTATCGACAACGTTGAGCAGATCCGCAAGGCGGCCCAGATCGCCAAGGCTGAGGCGGCCCGTGACATTGCCATCGCCGAGGCCAATGCCCGCGAGAGCTCCAACAAGGTCGCCGTGGAGGCCAACCAGCGCATCGCCGAGCAGAATACCACGCTCGCTATCCGCGAGGCCGAGCTGAAGAAGTCGGCCGACATCAAGCGCGCCGAGGCTGACGCCGCTTACGAGATCCAAAAGGAGGAGCAGCGTAAGACCATCGAGGTTACCTCCGCCAACGCCGACATTGCTCGCCGTGAAAAGGAGGCGGAGCTTGCCGAGAAGGAGATCGCCCTGCAGGAGAAGCGCCTGGATGCCGAGATCAAAAAGAAGGCAGACGCGCTTAAGTACGAGGCCGAGAAGAAGGCAGAGGCCGACCTCATCCGCCGTCAGAAGGAATCCGAGGCAAAGCGCTACGAGCAGGAGCAGGAGGCTCTCGCACGCATGAAGGCGGCTGAGGCCGACAAGTACGAGCAGGAGCGCCGTGCCGAGGCCCAGAAGGCACTCGCCGAGGCTGAGGCTTTTGCCAAGCTGAAGGAGGCCGAGGGTATCCGTGCCGTGGGTCTTGCCGAGGCAGAGGCCATCGAGAAGAAGGCCGAGGCGCAGAAGAAGATGGGCGAGGCATCGGTGCTGGAAATGTACCTCACCGCACTCCCCGAGGTGGTCAAGAACGCCGCCGCACCTCTCGCGCAGACCGACAAGATCGTTATGTACGGCGACGGCAACTCCACCAAGCTGCTGCGTGACGTGATGAATTCCTCGAACCAGGTCATGGAAGGTCTGGAAGAGGCCACCGGCCTTGACGTCAAGAGCATGATCTCGGGCTTTATGGGCGGCAAGGCCGCGACCATGGGTCAGAGCGACGCCGAGTAAAATTAGCAAAATTTCCCGAACAACGGGGGCGACTCGTACAAGTCGCCCCCGTTTCCTCTTTGTTTTCCCCGCCTCTCCAAAAATTTTTGCAAAAAACTGTAGAAAATCAAAAGTAAAAAACGAAATCGGTGCGTATATTATAAATGTAAGATATGATAAATGAAATAAAGAGAGGAGGGGCCTTATGGAAAAAGAAACCGTGCGCGCGTGGCTGGAGGAACGGGAGGAGCTGTTGCTCTCCCCCTACGCTACCAAGTCGAGCGCGTCGCGGGGACGTGAGATCCCCCTGTTCCCGTCGCCCATGCGCTCGGAATTTCAGCGCGACCGCGACCGCATCACCCATTGCCAATCCTTCCGCCGTCTGATGTATAAAACGCAGGTGTTCCTCGCCCCCGTGGGCGACCATTACCGCACCCGTCTGACGCACACACTGGAGGTCGCGCAGATCGCCCGCACCATGGCGCGCGCCTTGCGGCTCAACGAGGATCTGACCGAGGCCGCCGCGCTGGGCCACGATCTGGGGCACACCCCCTTCGGCCATGCGGGCGAGGCTGCGCTTCAGGAATGCTACGATCCGAGCTTTGCCCACTACGAGCAGAGCCGACGGGTGGTGGAACGGCTGGAGAAGGACGGTCTGGGTCTCAACCTCACGTGGGAGGTGCGGGACGCCATCGCCAACCACACGGGCTCGTGTATGGCGGCGACGCCCGAGGGTCTGCTCATCAAGTATGCAGACCGCATCGCCTACATCAACCACGACATTGACGATGCCTGCCGCGCAGGTATTCTCCGCCGTGAGGACATTCCCGCGGATATTTGCGGTGTGTTGGGCGACACCCACAGCCGCCGCATCAACACCATGATCACCTCGGTGGTGAGAGCCAGCCAAAACACGGCGAACATCACCATGACCGAGGAGGTGCAGGAGGCGACCGACCGTCTGCGTACCTTCCTCTTTGAGCGCGTCTACCGCAACCCCGTCGCCAAGGCAGAGGAGGCCAAGTCCAAAACGCTGGTCTTCACTCTGTTTGAGTATTACGTCAAGAACCCCGACCGTATGCCCGCCCTCTACCGCCGCTTCATGGAGGAGGGAGAGTCACGCGAGCGGTGCGCCGCCGATTTCATATCGGGTATGACCGACCGCTACGCCATTGAGACCTACAGCGAGCTGTACGTGCCGCGTGTCTGGAGGGGGTTGCACGAATGAGTATCCCACGCGAGATCATTGAAGCCATTAAGGATCGCACGGACATCGTGGATCTCATTGGCACCTACGTCACCCTCAAGCGGGCGGGCTCCAATTACAACGGCCTCTGCCCCTTTCACAGCGAGAAGACGCCATCCTTTACCGTTTTCCCCGACACCCAGAGCTTTTTCTGCTTCGGATGCGAGGCGGGCGGCGATGCCTTCAACTTTATTATGCGCTCGGAAAATCTGGATTATCCCGGAGCGATTGAATTTTTAGCCAAGCGGAGCGGCGTTGAGCTGCCCACCGACGGCGCGCAGGATCGGCGCGGACTGTCCCGCAAACGGGTGTTTGAGATGAATCTGATTGCCGCGCGATTTTGGCGGGATTGCCTTTTTGACCCCGTGATGGGCAAGGACGCCATGCACTATCTGACCGAAAAGCGCGGGCTGAGCGTGCCCTTTATCAAGCATTTCGGTATTGGTTACGCGCCCAACGATTTCGGTGCGCTGACCGAGATTCTGCGCAAGGCGGGCTACACCGACGCCGAGATGAAGGAGGCCTTCCTCTGCGGCATCAGCCAAAAGTCGGGGCGCGCTTACGACTACTTCCGCCACCGCGTGATGTTCCCCGTGTTTGACAATACGGGCAACGTCATTGCCTTCAGCGGCCGTGACATCGGTGGGGACACCAAGGCCAAGTACCTCAACACCTCGGATACCCCCGCGTTCCAGAAGCGGCGCAACCTCTTTGCGCTGAATTTTGCCAAGAACCACTGCGCCGAGCAGCTCATTCTCTGCGAGGGCAATATGGATGCCGTATCCCTGCATGCCGCGGGCTTTCAGAACGCGGTCGCCTCGCTGGGTACCGCGCTGACCGACGAGCAGGCGCGCATCATCGCAAAGTACACGAAAACGGTCATCATCGCCTACGACGCCGACGCGGCGGGCCAGCGGGCGGCGCACCGTGCTATGGGCATCTTTGCCAAGGTGGGTGTGGAGGTGCGTGTGCTGCAAATGCAGGGCGCGAAGGATCCCGACGAGTTCATCAAGACCTTTGGGGCGGACAAGTTTGCCCAGCTTCTGAAAAAGAGTCGCACGGGCTTTGATTTCAAGCTGGAGAGTGTGCTGGCCCGTTACGATATTACGAAGCCCGAGGAGCGCATTCGCGCCGCCGCCGATCTCTGTGAGATCGTGTCCCCCGTGTACTCCGCCGCAGAGCGCGAGGTCTACATCGCCGCCATCTCCGAGCGGCTGGGACTCACGGTGGATAGTCTGCGCAAGGACGTGGAGCGCATCATCGGCCGCCGCGCGCGGGAAGGGAAGCAACAGCAGAGCCGCCAAGCCCAACTGACGGCCTCGGCGCTGGGGGACAAGGTCAACCCCGAGGCGGCGGGACACGTGCAGGCGGCGGCGACCGAGCAGATCATCATCGGACTGCTCTTGCTGTACGGCGAGCATCGCCACGCGGTGCTGACGGGGCAGGTGAGCCTCGCGGCAGACTCTTTTGTGACTTCTTTCCACCGCCGTGCCTTCGAGGCCATTATGGAGTTGGAGGCGAGTGACGGTGGGTATGAGTTTTCCATGCTTGGAGAGCATTTCTCGCCCGACGAGATGGGACGGCTGGTTCGCCTTGAGCGGGCGCGACGCGAGCTCTCCGAGAACGGCACGTCGGTGCTGCGCGCCGCCGTGGAAACGCTGACAAGAGAGCGGGAGCGCGCGGAGATCCGCGCCGCCTCGCCCGAGGATGCCATCAACCGTATTCTGGAAAGCAAACGCAAAAAGAAAGATAAACCGTAAGTTTAAAAACAAACATCCTGTTGATAAAACATCATTGAAAGGACGAAAATTGGTATGGAAAAGAAGGAAAACATGTTCGTGGAAGAAGAAACCGTTGATACGGACAAGCAAAAGACCGACATGGAAAAGGACGCCCGCATGGCCGAGTTGATCGAGAAGAAGCGCAAGGGCCTTCTCTCGGATCACGAGCTGGACCAGGCGGTAGAGGAACTGGATTTTGACGTGGATCGCATTGACAAGATCTACGAGGACACCATGGATATCGTGGGTGAGATTCCTCACTCTGAGATGACTGCGATCGAGAACGAGGTCGAGCAGTTTGGAAGCAGTGAGAACATGGAGCGTATTCTGGAGCAGGAGGGTCTTGTGGACGACCCCGTGCGCCTCTATCTTAAGGAGATCGGCCGCGTGCCGTTGCTGACGAGCGACCGCGAGCGCGAGCTGGCCGAGCGCATGGCAGCAGGCGATGTGGAGGCTAAGAAAAAGCTGGTGGAGGCCAACCTTCGTCTGGTTGTCAGTATCGCCAAACGCTACGTAGGCCGCGGTATGTTCTTCCTTGACCTCATTCAGGAGGGTAACCTCGGTCTGATGAAGGCGGTGGACAAGTTCGACTACACCAAGGGCTACAAGTTCTCCACCTACGCCACGTGGTGGATCCGTCAGGCAATTACCCGCGCCATTGCCGATCAGGCGCGCACCATCCGCATCCCTGTTCACATGGTGGAAACCATCCACAAGGTGTCCCGCTACTCCCGTCAGCTCCTGCAGGAGAACGGGCGCGAGGCAACCCCCGAGGAGATTGGCGAGAAGATGGGTATGAGCGCCGATAAGGTGCGTGAGATCATGAAGATCGCGCAGGATCCCGTGTCCCTTGAAACTCCCATCGGTGAGGAGGAGGACAGCCACCTCGGTGACTTCATCCAGGACGAGGACACCCCTGCCCCTGCCGACGCCGCCTCCCAGACCATCCTCCGCGAGGTCATCGAGCGCGAGCTGCACACCCTCACCCGCCGCGAGGAGCACGTCATCAAGCTGCGCTTTGGCTTGTACGACGGCCGTACCCGCACGCTGGAGGAGGTCGGCAAGGAGTTTGACATTACCCGTGAGCGTATCCGTCAGATCGAGGCCAAAGCACTCCGCAAGCTTCGCCATCCCAGCCGCGCCCGCCATCTCAAGGGCTTTTTGGACTGATGGCCGCTTAGCGGCCTGTGCGGGGCGCCATCCTTGCATTTTTCGTGATATGGTTCAAAAAAGTGTACCGAGAATTGGTAACTGACACAAAAAAACTGTCAGATAAACCAAACTTTGGTTTGCCAAATTGTTCACTATAACCCAAAAGAATCTGCGAGCGGCTGCTTGCCGCAAGCTTGGGTGTTGCATTTTTGCGTCCGAGAGCGCGGCGGGAGAAAAAAATCACTTGACAGATTTTGAATTATAGTGTATAATATATTGGTATAAAAAGCGGCAACCGTTCCCTGTTGAACGGCTCTGCATGTAAGGAGGAACAGATATGAAGAAGAAACTCGTATGCTTGACATTGAGCATATTGATGTTGCTGACCTGCCTGCTCACCGGTTGCAATCAAAAGAAGACCGAGGAGGAAGAATCTACGGTAGACAACAGCGCCAAGACCATCACCATGTGGGTCATGACCGAGGAGGACACGACCGACAAGGCCAAGGAGCTTGTCAACGCGGAGTTTACCAAGATCACCAAGGCAAAGTTCAAGACCAACGTCGAGATCAAGTTCTGCACCGAGAAGGAATATTACACCAAGCTTGAGGAAACCATCAAGGCCGCTCAGGCTGACATCCTGCTCGCCGAGGAGGCCGAGAAGGCTCTCCGTCAGTACATCAAGGCGCACAAGGATGAGGATGGTAAGGACAGAGCGACTCTGACTAAGGAATTCTATGAAAAGAATCCTCAGTACGCCAAGTTTGCCGAGGTTGAGGAGGACGAGGAGGCTGCGGAAACCGAAGAGGAAACCATGGTCAACGAGTTCGGTATCACCGAGATCAAGTACCCCGATGCCAAGGAGAATCAGGTAGACATTTTCTATCTGTCGGGCTACGATAAGTACATGGAGTACTACAACGGCGAGTGGCTGTCTTCCCTCAGCGAGGAGCTTTCCACCTCGTCCAAGAAGCTGACCAAGTACATTTCCGCATCCCTGCTCAGCGGTGTGCAGATCGAGGGCGGCGTTTACGCCATCCCCAACAACGTGCCGATCGGTCAGTATACCTACATGATGCTCGATAAGGAGCTCTTTGACCGCTACTACAACAAGATCGACAACGTCAGCAGCGTGCTGGATATCAGCACCTTCCTGCGCGATATGAAGAACCTCAACGGCGAGCTCTCGCCCGAGGACCCCAACTACGTCGTGCCTCTGGCTTCCTCCTACGAGGAGTGCATCAAGATGCTCTGCTGGTACTGGCAGCTTGAATACACCGACAAGTCGGTTTACAAGACCTACTTTGATGAGAAGACGGGACGCACCTACGTTCTGCAGAAGCAGAGCATCGTCAAGGTGGAAACCACCGACGAGAACGGTGAGACCGTTGAGAAGGAGGAGATCGTCATCGCTCCCAGCGTGGAGGCTGACGTGGTTTACCTCACCGACTCCGAGGGCCGCTTCCTGGATAAGGACGGCAACGTGCTGAACTATGCGTACGCCACCGATGAGGAAGGCGGTTGGATCTACAACGAGAAGACCGAGAAAACCGAGTACGCCACCAAGGGCGCGGGCGCTCTGTACCTCATTGACGCCGATACGGGCTACACCATCCGTCCTGAGAACGACCTGCGTGTCCGTGACGAGGGCGCGGAGACCAAGACCGACGCCAACGGTAACACCCGTCCTACCTACCACTATTCCTACAACAACGATTGCGACTTCTCCATCCTGGGTGCCATGATGAAGGACGCCGCCAAGCGTACCCGCGGTGGTGTCAACGTGGGCTTCAATTCGCTGTTTGTTGACGCCGAGTACCGTGAGATGTACAGCACTCTGAAGAACTACCAGTACGAGGGCTACTACGGCACCCCCGTCGAGGGCCAGCGCGCCGCCGTTTCCTTCATGGAGGGCGATGCCCGCATCAAGCAGGAGTACGAGGAGAAGGGCGTTTACGTGGATGAGAACGGCAAGGAGTACTACGTTGTCGTGGCTCAGTATCCCGAGGCAACCGAGTCCGAGCTGTACGGCAATATGTTCGCCGTGTACGCCAACTCTAACCATCTGGCTCGCTCTATGGAGGTTATTACCTACCTCAACACCAATGCGGCTCTCCGCAACCTGCTCCAGTATGGTATTCTGGGCCAGCACTATGAGCTGAATGCCGATGGCACCGCTCATCTTCTGACCAGCTCCGAGTCCGAGTACGGCACCTACCGCATGGCCATCGAGAAGACGGGTAACTGCTTCATTGCAACCCCCCACGAGGATCTCGGTGCTGATGCTTGGGTCTATGCAAAGCAGCAGAACAATGACTCGCTGATCAACCCCCTTCTGGGCTTTGATTTCAATATGGCTACCGCCGACAGCGACTACAGCCTGGACGTTGCGCTGATTGACCACATCAACGAGCTGTCCGCGCAGGCAAAGGCGCTGGTGGACGAGTGTACCACCAAGGCAGAGCTGAATGACCTGATGATGAACGACGAGGACGGATTCAAGAAGATTTACTCCTCGAGCGCAGGCGACGTGAAGCTCAATAAGGCCACCAATAACAGCTACGATCCCGAGAGTCCTCTCGGCCCCGAGGGCGGTGACAACCAGACCCCCGATAAGAGCGGTAGCTCTCCCTTTACGGTCTATCAGGCATGGCTGACTCAGTACGGCTACGCTGCGAGTACCGCAAAGAAGTAAGACCGATTCGCATTCTCGTATATGCAAAAAGCCTCTCTGCCGCAGGGCAGGGAGGCTTTTACACCCCCAAGACTCGGTTGCGGGGTGAAAAACAGAACAATATATAATAATATATAATAAGGAAAGGATGCGATGCGCCCGCGGCTTGCCGGGGATCTCCGCAGGACACGGGGCGTCGCTTTGAATATGGCAGAAAGAACTCAAAAGTATACCCATCTGATATGGGATTTTAACGGCACCATACTTGACGACGTTTGGCTGGGCGTCAGCAGCGTCAACACCATGCTGGAGGCGCGCGGGCTTCCGAGCATCCCTTGTGTGGAGCACTATCGGGAGATTTTCGATTTCCCCATTCGGGAATATTACCGAGGCCTTGGCTTTGATTTTGATGTTGAGGATTACGAAACTAAGCTGGCCGCCGAGTGGGTGGCACTTTACAAGGCAAGGGAAGAGGAGTGCCCTCTCTACGACGGTGTGCGGGAAACGGTAGCCGCTGTCGCGGAGAGCGGTATGTCCCAGTTGATCATTTCGGCATCCGAGCAGGCGTGCCTTCGGGCGCAGCTGGCGGCGAGAGGGATCCTTGACCGCTTTGACGCGGTTTATGGGCTGGGGGATTTTCTGGCTGGAAGCAAGGAATCCATTGCCCGAGCGTGGCGGGAGGCGCATCCCGAGGCGCGACCTCTCCTTGTGGGGGACACTACGCATGACGCTACGGTCGCCGGGGCGATTGGGGCGGACTGCGTGCTGTTCTGCGGCGGGCATCAATCCGAGTCGCGGTTGCGCGCGTGCGGCAAGCCCATGATCCGAAGCATCCCGGAACTTTTGAGGTATCTGTAAGGGATTTTTTTGACAGAAAAATCCCGTGACCCTGCAAGGGTCACGGGATGAAGCTCATAGTAGAGAGATCAGTTGGCCGCCTCGGTAGCCGATTCGGCAGGGGTGTCTGCCTCGGTATCAGCCGAGGTGTCGGCGGAGAGAGACTTGATCCAGTTATTGGAGATGTAGTACTGCTTGATCTCCACCTTGGCGTTGCCCGACTCGTCGGTTTCGGTTTCGGACTCCACCTCGAACAGGATGCGGCTCCATCCCTCGCTTACAGCCACGCGGGTCACCTTGGTGCCTGCCGTGAGCTGGCCGCGGATCGACCACTCGGTGGCGGAGGAGGGGTAAGAGCGGACGTTGACCGAGCCGCCGGTGATTTCTACCTCATCGTTCAGAGGGGTGAACGCCTGGATCACGGCATAGTCATCCACAACGTCCTTCGCGATGTAGCAGGGGGTGCCGTCATAATCAATGCGATACCATTTGTCGCTCTCACCGGTTACGTCCAGAATCTGGTTTTCCTGGGGCCAGGCGCGGCCGTTGTTGTCGGCAATCACGGTGCTGGTGCGGATGGTAGCGGCGCGGGCCACCACCACAACCTGCTTGGTCACGTCAGTAAAGGTGGGGTTGGGATCGGAAATGTCGGTTTGGGGCTCCTGGGTGCCGACGGGCTCCAGGTAGGTCACGGAGTTGCCGCTCTCGTCGGTGCCGGGAACAACGATATAGTCGCCGGTGTCAGAGGGGTTGGCGGGGGTAGTCGGAGCATTGGTTTCCTTGTCGTTGCCACTATCCTTGTTGCAGGCAACGGCAGTGGTCAGAAGCAGGGCGGCAACGAGCAGCATAAGTACTTTCTTGTTCATTTTATCATTCCTCCTCATGGTGTGTGGGTGATGCAGATATGAGCCGATCGGTTTATCGGTAAATTTATACACGAATTCATTATAGCACAACATTTAGTATCTGTCAATATGGAAAATACGAATATTTTGTGTTATTTCATGACAAAAAGAGGAAAGGAGAACGAAATATGATACGCAAGAGGAAGATGGGTGGAGGGGAAAACGCTGCTTTGCCCATTTTTCGTGGGCAGCCTATGGACGATGCATTTGCGGGGATGAGCTACGTGCTGTTCCGCAACGATCACGCCGCGCGGGAGATTATTGCCTCTCGCACGCCCGACGGCTCGTTTGCGGTGGGCGACGCGCTCTTCGACGGTACCCTACCGGATGCCGAGGCGGCGGAATACTTGAACCGCACAGGCGGGAGCCGCGAGCCGCTCATGGTCTGCACCGACCGAGGCGTGGGGGTTCTGTCTAAAATTTACGACGGGTGTGCTGCCCTTGGGCTGTACCTACAGCTTCACTTGCCGCCCAAGTCTGTGTCCCGTTTGATCAACAGCGGTGTGCTGGAGGGGAGCGGGGCCGATCGAAAGCCGCATCGCACGTCGCGGATCCTTTCGTGGGGGAGTGAGGTGCATGCCGAGGATGCCGCATACTATTTGCCGCTCGCGGCGTGGTGGGACATCGTGCGGAGCGAGCGGTGCAGGCTTCTCTCTACCTCGTCCGATACGTATTATCGTTTGCACACCGACACGCTGGCGGATGCCATTCGCCGTCTGGCGGCGTTCGTGGGCTGTGGCGTGACCGTGACGGCGAACACGCCGTGGAGCGTAGGCGGCAGCGGCGGGGACGTGACCTGCTACAATTCCGATTTGGTGGAGGCCTGCCTCCTGTTCCTTTTGTCTGAGGTGCGGGCGTGTGCCGCTACCCGATGCGCTACGGTACTGTTGGAAAGCGTCAACGGTGAGCGGGGCGGCGGTTTGCGATTGACCTTGCGCTATGCTGTGGTGGACGATGGGGATACTCCCACGGTTACAGCGGGCTTTTCTCACGTGTCGCAGGTGGCGGAGCTGTGCGGGCTGGATCTTTACAGCACCTTTTCGGATGCTTACCTACCCGATGTGGGGGAGCGAGAGCGACTGCGGGATTGCACGGTCGTGCTGGAATGGTTGCGTGATCCCACGACTCTGTCTACGAGTGACCTCAAGGCTCGCTTGCGGCTGATTTACAATGACTAATGTGATGTTCAAATTTGGATTTGTGCCTGCGGCACGGCTTTGGCTCGGGGAAGGATCTCTTAAACCCAACCATCTCACCCGATGGGAAGGCATCTTCAAATTTGGATTTATCGAACGGTTTATAACAACCCATGGTAGGGGCGCACTGTGTGCGCCCGCGGGCGTTCAAAGAACGCCCCTACACCCTTAAACCAAAGAATATCTATACCCGATAAGGAATATTGCTGTTTTAC
>JAEIGA010008030.1_pt1 | contig 16004 bp, 13 predicted proteins | sample 9270691 | NCBI WGS metagenome assembly JAEIGA01 (sample SAMN17057246, study PRJNA624740) | gut metagenome | biome: biome; isolation source: fecal sample | host: Bos grunniens | place: China: Xizang | collected 2019
ACATACCAGGCTACACTCGGCTTCTTCGATGCTCTTCTCAAGATGATTCATCCTATCATGCCGTTCATCACAGAGGAACTCTGGCAGAATATGGCTGAGCGCAAGCCAGGTGAGACCATCATGAACCAGCGCTATCCACAGGCCAAGCCTTACGATGCTGAGTTCATCACTGCATTCGAGATGGCTTGCGAGGCAGTTGCAGGTGTGCGTAACATCCGTCAGAGCAAGAACCTTTCTCCACGTGAGGCTCTCGAGCTGAAGGTGAAGGGTAACTTCCCTGCAGAGGTTCTTCCAGTTGTCGTGAAGTTGGGTAATGTCACTGTCGGTGAGGCAGAGGGTGATCTTTCGACTGCACAGCGTTTCATGGTAAGGACAGTTGAAATGTTCGTTCCTATGACCGGACTTATCAATGTTGAAGAGGAGGTTGCAAAGCTTGAGGCTGAGCTTGCATACCAGCAGAAATTCCTTAACAGCGTGCGTGCAAAGCTCTCAAATGAGCGTTTTGTGTCAAATGCACCTGAGGCTGTAGTAGCTGTCGAGCGTAAGAAGGAGGCTGATTCGCTTTCTAAGATCGAAAGTATCACTGCAACCCTTAACGCATTGAAATCTTAATATTAAAACAAAGTTGTTAACAGTCATAACATTTTTGTTATGACTGTTTTCGGCTCATTTTATACAGGTTTTCGCTTAAATGATATCGATAAACAGTCTTACAGTTGCATACGGAGGCTTCACTCTTCTGAATGATATAAACTTTCATATCAGCGAGAGTGATAAGATCGGACTTGTGGGTAAGAATGGTGCTGGAAAGTCCACCATTCTCAAGCTCATCTGTGGCCTGCAGAGTCCGACAAATGGTAAGGTGGCTGTGCCTAATGGAGTGAAGATCGGTTACCTTCCTCAGATTATGGAACACCATCGCGGAAGGACTGTAATTGATGAGGCGATGACTGCCTTCTCAGATATGTTCGCCCAGGAGGCCGAGCTGGAGAAGGTGACACTTGAACTGTCTGAGCGTACTGACTACGAGTCGCAGGAATATCATGATCTGATCGTCCGTATGAACGAGATCAACGATCGTCTTTTATATACACGTTCAGACAATCCGCAGGTTCAGGCAGAAAAGACCCTGATAGGTCTTGGTTTCAAGTACGAGGAACTGTCCCGTCCTACTGAAACCTTCAGCCAGGGATGGAATATGCGTATTGAGCTTGCAAAGATCCTCCTTTCTAAACCAGATGTTCTTCTGCTTGACGAGCCTACAAACCACCTTGATATTGAATCAATTGAGTGGCTTGAGGGTTATCTCAAGGATTATAAGGGTTCTCTTGTGCTGATTTCCCATGACAGAAAGTTCCTTGACAACGTCACAAACAGGACCGTGGAGATCATGCTGGGAAGAATCCATGACTATAAGGTTCCTTACAGCAAGTATCTCGAGCTTCGCCGCGAACGCCTTGAGCAGCAGCGTGCTGCGTTCGAGAACCAGCAGAGGATGATCGAGAAGACAGAGGAATTCATCGAGAAATTCAGATATAAGCCGACCAAGTCCAATCAGGTGCAGTCTCGAGTGAAGCAGCTTGAGAAACTTGAGAGGATTGAGGTGGATCTTGAGGATAAGTCTGCTCTGACAGTGAAATTCCCGCCTGCACCACGTTCCGGCGATATTGCCTACAAGGCTGTGGATATGAAGGTGGGATATGGCGAGAAGATTGTCTTTGACGATGCTCAGATCGAGGTTCGCAGAGGTGAGAAGGTGGCACTTGTGGGAAGAAACGGTGAGGGTAAGACCACACTGATGCGTGTCATCATGAATGAGCTTGATCCGAAGGCTGGTGATTCAAAGGTCGGATATAATGTAAATATCGGATATTACGCTCAGAATCAGGAGGATATACTCGATAAGAATGACACCGTGTTCGAGACTCTTGACAGAATTGCTGTCGGAGATATACGTCTGAAGCTGCGAGATATTCTTGGAGCCTTCCTTTTTAAGGGTGAGGATATTGACAAGAAGGTGGCTGTGCTCAGCGGTGGTGAGCGTGCGCGTCTTGCGATGGCTAAGCTGATGCTCAAGCCATATAATCTTCTTGCACTTGATGAGCCTACAAACCATATGGATATCCGTTCAAAGGATATTCTCAAGCAGGCTCTCAAGGCTTATGACGGCACTTTGATCATCGTTTCGCACGACCGTGATTTCCTTGATGGTCTTGTGGACAAGCTTTATGAGTTCAGAGATGGTAGGGTTAAGGAGCATCTTGGTGGAGTCCAGGACTTCCTGGAGCGCAGGAAGCTGGAGAATCTGAGTGAGCTTGAGAGGCATTATAAGGTGGCTGAGGAGAAGCCTGTGGAGGTGGTCCAGAAGAAGGAAGAGGCTAAGCAGGAGTATCAGGCAAAGAAATATCTATCTAAAGAAGAGAAGAAGATAAAGAATCGTATCTCATTTGTGGAGAAGAAGATAGAGGAGTATGAGACCAAGATGGCTGAGATTGAGGCTAAGCTTATGAATCCTGGTCCTGAGGATGATGTAATGGATTTGACAAGGGAGTATCTGGAGAATAAGAGGGAGTTGGATTTCAAGATGGAGGAGTGGGAACAGCTTAATGAGCAATTGGAGTCTTAGCCAATTTTGTCATGCTATATTACGGTGACCCCCGCCTGCTTCGCAGGCACCCCCTGGCCGGGGGTGGCATGTCACCTACATATAGCACAACAAAATTTTAAATAAGTAGCAAAAGATTAACATATATTAGATTATAATCACTATTATTTTAAAAATTGGATGGAAATAGTTCCTTCATCTTGATAATAGGTATTAAAGCAAATTATGGAAGAGAAGAAAATGCAGTATTTGTTCGGTATGCATCCGGTGCTGGAGGCAGTCAGAGCAGGAAAGAAGTTTGATAAGGTGCTTTTGAAGCAGGGTCTTGAGGGAGTGCAGTTCCGTGAACTTATGGAACTCCTTAAAGCGAATGAGATTCCGTTCCAGTTTGTGCCAGGTGAGAGATTGAACAGGGCTGTCCGTGGTTCGCATCAGGGTGTACTTGCATATATTTCACAGATTGATTATGTTGATATTGAGCAACTTGTGAACAATGCACTTGGTGTGAGCGAGAATCCTCTTCTTGTGATTCTTGATGGAGTCAGCGATGTCCGCAATCTTGGTGCCATTGCCCGTAGCCTTGAATGTGCCGGTGGTCAGGGAATTATCGTTCCTGCAAAGGGTGGAGCTGCAATCAATGCTGATGCTGTGAAGGCTTCAGCTGGTGCTCTCATGAGAATGGACACCTGCAAGGTCCCTAATCTCCGTGTTGCTGCATATTACCTCAAGCAGAGCGGTTTCAGACTTGTTGCTGCGACTGAGAAGACTGATAATCTCATCTATGATGTGGATATGACAGGTCCTGTGGCGATCATCATGGGTTCTGAAGGCAAGGGTATATCTCAGGCGATGCTTGATCTGGCTGATGACAAGGCTGCTATTCCAATGGCCGGTGAGATCACTTCACTCAACGTATCCGTTGCTTCAGCTGTCCTTATGTATGAGGCTGTACGTCAGAGACTTGGAAAGTAATGTTTGTTTTAGATTCACACTGTGACACTCCATCTCAGATTCTTCGTTTAAGGGATCTGAGTCTGGATAATGAATATGCACACGTCGATTTCCCGAAGCTCAGGCGAGGGGGAGTCGACGCTGCTTTTTTTGCGCTCTATGTCCCGGCAGCTTTGGATTCAGATCCTGAAAAGGCATATGACTATGCGATGAAGCTGCTCGATGGTGTGGACAGGACATTGGTTTCCAATCCTTCGCTTGCGGCTCTGGCAGTGACTGAAGAGCAGGCATCCGCCAATAAGGATAATGGTCTGTTCTCAGTGTTCATCGGACTTGAAAATGCTTCTCCAATCGATTGTTTGGAGAAAGTTAAATGCCTATATGATAAAGGGGTACGTTATATTACCTTATGTCATTCTGCAAATAATGCAATCTGTGATTCCTGTGCCCCGAAGGTCAAGAAATGGGGCGGTCTCAGTCCATTTGGAAAGGAGCTGGTGGCTGAGATGAATCGTCTGGGAGTGCTGGTTGATGTTTCTCACGTGTCTGACGACACATTCTATGATGTCTTGAAGTATTCCACTAAGCCGGTGGTTGCGACCCATTCATGCTGTCGAGCTCTTTGCAATCATCCACGTAACATGACGGATGATATGATCCGTGCACTTGCTACAGCAGGTGGTGTGATTCAGATTAATTTCTATCCTCTTTTCCTGGATGGTGGATTCAGCAAGGTTTTGGCTGAATCTGGTATTGAAGAAAGGGGAGAACTCATTGAAAAAGAGTTTATTGCAGATCCAGCAAATCCTGTGAAGCGTGCTGCGTGGAATCAGATACAGGCTGAACTACAAGCCCTTCCTCGACCATCGTATAAGCTGATAGCTGATCATATCGACCACGTGGTTTCATTGGTTGGAATCGATCATGTGGGCATCGGTTCTGATTTTGACGGTATAGAGGTGACTCCAGATGGTATGGAGGATGTGTCCATGATGCCAAAACTGTTTGATGAGCTTCGTGCAAGGGGATATTCTGAAGCAGATCTGGCAAAGATTGCTTCAGAGAACTTCTTCAGAGTGCTTGGGAAATAGATTTTAGATGTGCTTGCGGTTTTTCTGATGCAGAACAATGATGCAGACCGCCACAAGAATGATTGTAATTCCTATGAGTGATCTCAGATAGAGATGCTCTCCAAGGAAAAGAACTCCAAGAATCACTGCTGTCACAGGCTGAAGGGCACCAAGTACTGATGTCATGGTCGGTCCTATGCGTCTTATTCCTTTCACTCCAGTGATGTTTGACACCATCGTAGCCCAAAGTCCGAGTCCGAGGGCATTGAGCCAGCTTCCTGCATCTGTGATTAGTGTGAGTTTTCCGTTGAAAATGATGGCACAGATGATGAAGTACGCTGCACTAAGCATCATTATCCATGTGGTGAACTTCACAACCTCAATCTTGTCCGCCTTGACCTGCTTCATCACAATATAATATGCTGCAAACGAGAATGCAGATATGAGGGAGCAGGTGAGTCCGAGCTTTGTGTTTCCTCCATGGGCGACAATGCTGTCTCCGGAAGCTAGGAGATATACTCCAAAGATGGAAGCAAGAATCGCAACGTAGTCAATCATTGATCTCTTCTCTCCGAAGAATATGACCATTGTCAGGGTCACGATCACAGGATACATGAAGTTGATAGTAGCTGCAATTCCGCTCGAGATATTTACATAACCGATCAGGAGGGTGACTGATGTTATGGCTCTGAGAACACTGAGAAGAACTATCTTCCAAGCCTCGTCGAAGGAGTTCAGGCGTAGCGATTTCTTCTTGCAGAATGCATATATCATCAGCACGATTCCCGCTATCAACCAACGGTAGGAGAGTATGTCGAAATCACTCAATCCGGCAGTAATCAGAGCAAGACTGAACAGTGGAGAGAAGCCGAAAGACATGGACGAAATGACGGCATAGAAGATGCCGTTTATCGTGATTCTTCGTTTTTTGCTCTCATATTTCTGTAGTGCAGTACTCATATTTCTGATTTTTGGTTATTTGGTTGATATACAGTATGTTATGTGGGTTATAAAAATATCTTATGATTTACAATATTATATGAAACAAAAATGTTTTGCGCTAAAACAACAATGTTTTATATACGTTATATCAATCAGTTAGCTCGTTTATTAGCTTCTTTCTTAATGTATCCAATGCTGACGCTGCAAAACGCTCCATATTGCGTTTTCTGTCTCCTCTGAAGACCATTTTCAGGGTTTCTGTGCCCTTTTGTGAACTGACTCCGATCCACACAAGGCCTACTGGTTTGGTCTCACTTCCGCCTCCAGGACCTGCTATTCCGGAGGTGGCTACAGAGAAGTCAGATCCGGTCAATCTGCGCACTCCATCCGCCATCTGAGCGACGCATTCTGAGCTCACTGCACCATGTTCCTCTATCACTTTCGGATCCACTCCAAGAACCCCAGTCTTGACACTGTTGGCGTATGATGTCACAGATCCAAGATAGTATTCTGATGATCCTGGAATTGACGTGAATAAAGCGGAGATGGTTCCTCCTGTGCATGATTCTGCCGCACTGACTGTCTTACCGTATTTAAGCAGCATTCTGCCAATGCACTCCTGGAGGGTGTCATCATGTTCAGAATACAGTGCATCGCCCAGAATTGGCCTTAATTTGGCCATTTCAGCCTCAATACGGGCTTCCTGGTCATCAAGTACACCTCCATAGATGGAAAGTCTCAGACGGACTCCTTTGATAGGATCCGGGAGATAGGCCAGGTGCATGTCATCCGGAAGGGCATCTTCCCAATTCTCGATTCTCTTGGCCAGTACTGACTCAGGAATGCCATATGTCATGATGGTCTTATGGTGAATATCAGCAAGTTCAAAGTGTTTCTTGATATCATCAAGGATGTCAGGAAGGGCTCCGATGGCTTCAAAAGGCACTCCAGGCAGTGAATACAGGGTGCAGTAGTGCCCGAACTTAGGTTTCTCAAACCTGAAAACCATGACCGGAGCTGTGCCGAGTCTATTAGGAATGACTTCACAGGTCTGCGGCACAGAGGCCTGTGCAAGGTTGATGTCAAGTGCTTCAATACCTCGTGCACTCAGAATCCTCTTTACGATCTCCAGCTGTCTTTCGTCTGTCTTGTAGGAAACTGCCCCAGAGAGGTCTGCAAGGGCCTTTTTTGTGATATCATCCTTGGTGGGGCCGAGGCCTCCGGTCACAATCACGATGTCGTTTCCGGACAGTTCGTCAGAGAGGGTATTCACAATTGTATCATGATCGTCACCAATGGACACCATTCGTGATACTTTGATACCCAATGAGTTGAGTGCCTGTGAAATATGTGACGAGTTTGTATCGACCACCTGGCCGATGAGGATCTCGTCACCAATTGTACATATTGAAGCCTGTCTCATTCCTATTTCTTCACAAGTGGTTGTTTGATTAAGCCTTCAAAATGCTTCAAAATTCTCTTGATAAGGCCTGGACCCTCATATATGAAGCCAGAATACAGCTCAACGAGAGATGCACCTGCATCAATCATCTCCTGTGCATCTTCAGGTGACATGATGCCGCCGACACCGATGATAGGGAGTTTACCCTCGGATCTTGAGTGTACGTATTTTACGAGTTCAAGGTTTTTCTTGTGTACAGGGGCTCCAGACATGCCTCCATTGCCGATTGCTTCAATCTTTTCAGCAGAGATGCTTGTGAGTCCTTCACGGCTTCTGGTGGTATTTCCAGCCACGATTCCGTCGATTCCTGAGCGGAGCGAGTAGTCTATGATCTCATCAAGCTGCTCATGTGAAAGATCTGGAGAAACCTTGAGAAGTATCGGACGATATTCGTCATAGTACATTCTCAGGCTGAGCAGTCTGTCAATGATGTCTGAGAGGAAGTTCATATCCTGCAATGCAGTGAGTCCCACCACGTTAGGGCATGAAATATTGACCACGAACATGTCAACGAAATCATAAAGAAGAGCGAATGCCGATTCATAGTCCTTAGCGGCTTCCTCGTTGATGCTTGTGGTGTTTTTGGAGATGTTTGCCGCTACGATAACCTCCGGACGGACCTTTTTGAGGTGCTCAACAGCATTCTTTACACCTTTGTTATTAATACCGAAGCGGTTGATGATGGCTTTATCACCAGGAACTCGGAAGCAGCGCGGCTTAGGATTGCCGTCCTGAGGCTGGGGAGTGAGTGATCCGATCTCGACAAAGCCGAAACCGAAGTTAGCCATATCGTTGTAGAACTCACCATTCTTGTCCAAACCTCCCGCAAGGCCCACAGGATTAGGGAAATGGATGCCAAAAACCTCTTTTTCAAGGCTTGGGGTCTCCTTTTTATATATGCCTCTGATGATTGATCCTGCAAATGGAACGTATCTCAGTGCCTTTAAACTGGCAAACAGGATGTTGTGAGCTGTTTCCGGGTTGAAACAGAACAGAATAGGCTTAAGAATATGCTTATACATAGGTTTGAATTTGTTTAACTCGTAAATATAACAAAAAAATACTGCGTTCAGCATATGCGAGCGCAGTATTTTATTAAAGGGCAGTTAACTCCTGAAAAGTACCATCATCAAAAAAGGCTGTAATTTTAACCAATTTTCTTTGATTTACAGGCTTTTGTATGGTGTTAACTAAAGTCTTTATGTCATTCAAGGTTACACCAGGCTGCTGCTGCGGCACAGGTTGTGCGGCTGGAGCCTGTTCTGGAGCAGTAAATTCAGGCTGGGCGAAATCAGTCAGCAGGCTGATCTCGTCTTTTTCTTCATTTTCCTGCAGGTTAGTGTCAAAAATGGTCTGCTGTTCCTGCGTCTTATACATCTTGCCCTTGCCGAACATCAGCCATTCGATATTAAGGTTAGGGTAGTGACTCATCAAACCGCAGATAAAATCATATCCCGGTTTGTTTCTTCCTGCCAGGATATGAGAGACACTTGCCCTCACTACATTCAGATTGTCTGCAAGCTGGGCTTGTGTGATGTTTTCTGCAGCTATAAACTGCTTAAGACGTGTATTCATAATTGTTACCTTTGATGTTACAAATGTAGTAAGTAAATTTTAAACATGCAAATGTGTTATGATGTTAACAATGTAAATTTTGTAAATTATTAACCGGAAATAGTGTTGTAGAAATACTTTATATAAGAGATATAAATATCTGAGTTTAAGGTATATAATATTTAAATAATGCGTGTTTTTGGCCTATTTGGGGGCAAAATACTCTATATCTCGAGAATGTTACTATATTATAATGGAGTATATGTATAGATTATATAGTATAAAATGCTGATTTTGAGATATATAGTATTAAAAATATCTTCGAATAAGAAAAACTTATGCTATATATTTGGATGATATGTTCTGTGCTAAAAAATGTAGCTGAAATTATTGTAAATTGTATGTTTGTTGACATTGAATTAACAAATGTGATTTAAAATTGTGTATTTTGATGTCTCTTTTCTTTGTAGTAAATTTGCATATAAATTCATGAAAAGAATGGTACCGCATATTCGTATTGAAGATTTTAAATATCCCCTCCCCGACGAGAGGATTGCTAAATATCCTTTGAAGGAAAGAGACGGATCTAAATTACTTGTTTATAAGAATGGATCTCCGTTGGAGTCTACCTTCAAAAATATTCCTGACTACATTCCCGAGGACTCCATGATGGTATTCAATGATACTAAGGTGGTCCCTGCAAGACTGCATTTCCAGCGTGAGTCAGGCGCTCATATAGAGATTTTCTGCCTTGAACCAGTGCTTCCAGAGGAGTATGTAACTATGTTTGCTGTTACAGACAGATGCAGATGGAAGTGTATTGTGGGTAATGTAAAGAGGTGGAAAAACGATACTTTGCATCTCTATAATCCATTGAATGACATTGATATATCAGATATGGCCCTTAAGGCTGATCTCGTGGAGAGATGCGGTGAGACGTCCATAGTTGAGTTTTCATGGTCAAATGGAGCTCCTTTCTCAAGAGTTCTTGAAATCTGCGGATCGATTCCAATCCCTCCTTACCTCAACAGAGAGACCGAGACTATAGATCTGGAGAGATACCAGACCTTGTATGCACGTTTCCGTGGTTCAGTTGCTGCTCCAACAGCTGGTCTGCACTTTACTGAACCTGTGCTTGAGGCTATACGTGCTAAAAACGTGTCTACCAACACAGTATGTCTGCATGTCGGCGCTGGTACATTCCTGCCTGTAAAGAGCGAAAATGTAGCGGATCACACCATGCATAGGGAGCCTTTCGTGGTGACTCTGGAGTTTATCGAGAGACTTAGAAACAGGACCGGAAAGGTGGTTGCAGTGGGTACTACATCAGTCCGAACCCTTGAATCACTTTATTATGTAGGTGTCAAATGTATTGAAACTGGGGCGCCTGCCGACGTACAGCAGTGGGATCCATATACGACAACTCCATCATATTCACTTGAGGAGTCGCTTGATGCTATCATCACATATCTGAAGTCAAATGGTCTTGATGAACTTAAGGTAGGCACAAGGATCATTATTGTTCCCGGCTATGATTTCAAGGTGGTGGATGTGCTGGTGACCAATTTCCACCAGCCTCAGAGCACACTTCTTTTGCTGATTTCTGCCTTTGTCGGAGGTGATTGGCGCAATATATACGATTTTGCACTTGCGAATGATTTCCGTTTCCTCAGTTATGGAGACAGTTCCATCCTTTTCAGAAGATAGGCAATAAACTTGTTTATTGACAAAATCGTTTTAAATTTGCAAAGAATACTAAAGTTTTAACCTATGGTAGATTTAACCGAATTCAAGAGCATCAGTCCTTATACGGATGAAGAGACGGCCGAGGCGCTGAGTAAAGTGGCTGAAATTCCTCTTATTTCAAAGATTTCTCAGATGGTATTTCCGTCGGAATCACCTGATTTCCTTAAGAATACCCTCAAACAGATAAAGACAGTCGAGCAGTTCCAGGTGCTTGTAATGCAGAGATTTGTGCGCTGGGTACTTGAGAATACTGTCGGCAACTTCACTTATGACGGTGTGGAAAATATTGATAAGGACAAGAAGTTCCTCACTTTGTCTAATCACCGTGACATCATCCTTGATCCTGCAATCACTCAGCTGGTGCTTCATATCAATGGCATCCCTATGACCGAGATTGCAGTTGGAGATAACCTCATCAGCAATGAGGCTGTGGAGTGGATGATCCGCTCGAACCGTATGATCAAGGTGGTAAGAGGTGTTTCTGCACGCGAGCTTTACCTTTCGTCACAGCTTCTTTCAAGATATATCCGTCTGAATATCACAGATCAGAGAAACTCGATCTGGCTCGCTCAGCGTCAGGGAAGAACCAAGGATGGATTTGACAGGACAGAGCAAGGTCTTCTCAAGATGCTTGATATGAGTGGTGGTGAGGATTTCCAGAAGAACTTTGAGGAACTCAACATCATTCCGATGAGCATTTCATACGAATATGAGCCATGTGACATCCTGAAGGCAAGGGAAATCGTGATCTCCCGCACTCAGAAGTACGTCAAGGCTGAGGGTGAGGACAACAACAGCATCGTTACAGGTGTGATGCAGTATAAGGGTGATGTTCATCTCCATATCTGTGAGCCGCTTTCTGTGGAGGAGATTGCAGAGGCTGCTGCATGCGACAAGAACGAGCGCTACCAGGTGATCCGCCGTGCAATTGACCGCAGGGTCATTTCAGGATACAAGTTGTTCAAGACCAATTACATCGCCTTCGATATAATTAACGGATCTGCCAAATATGCTGATAAGTATGAGGCTGCCGACGTGGAGAAGTTTGTTGCCTATATGGACAAGCAGATGGCCAAGGTGGAGCCTGAGGTTGACAAGGCTGAACTCAAGGAAGTCTTCCTTAATATATATGCCAACCCGGTTGTTACGAAGGAACTTCTGGAACAGGGTAATCTGGAATAATCTGATACATCATAAAAAAAGTGGTAACGGAGATTTTCGTTACCACTTTTCTATTATAGATTAGCTATCAGGTACCACATGTAGGCTACTTCCATCAGTATCAGGATTGTGCCTTCGAAGCGGTCAAGCTGTTTCTTCTTGAACATATAGGCGCTTGCCAAGATGAAGATGGCGCACACAAGTACGGCTCCAAGGTCAAAGGCTGTCATGCCGGAGAATGAGAGCGGGTTGATCAGCGCAGCACCGCCGAGGATGAGGAGGATGTTGGAGATGTTGGATCCGAGTACGTTGCCAAGAGCAAGCTGGCCTCTACCCTTGAGAGCAGCCACCACGCAGGTTGCAAGCTCAGGCATCGATGTTCCTGCTGCCATGACTGTAATTGCGATGAATTTGTCTGAGACACCGAACATCTTTGCAAGTTCTGTGGCTGAGTTGACGAAGAGTTTGCCTCCGATTATAAGTCCGGCAAGTCCTCCTAAGATGAGAAAGATGGATATCAGTACCGAGTACTCCTTGGTCTGACTGTCCTCTTCATCAGCAGAGTCAGACTTGAATGATGACCAGATGTACCATGCGAATACTGCAAGGAGGATGGCTCCGTCAAGTCTGCTGAGCTGGTTCTCTCCGAAACCGAAGAGTGTCTGGTTCATGCCCAGGACAATAAGGAGGACTGTCACGATGATATTGAGCGGGATGTCCTTGCGCAGGTTGCTCTTTGTGATCATCAGTGGGCTGATCAGAGCAGTGACTCCAAGAATCAGCATTGTGTTGAATATGTTGGAGCCCACGATGTTGCCGATGGCCATGTCAGCCTTGCCCTGGAATGAAGAAAGAAAGCTTACGACCATTTCAGGCGTTGATGTACCGATGCCTACGATTGTCAATCCGATGATGAATTCACTGAGTCCGAACTTCTTGGCTATGCTTGATGAGCCGTCCACAAGATAGTTTGCTCCGAATAGGATCAGAAGAAGACCGGCGATGAGTATAAGAATCTGTAAAAACATTTTGTTAGTTGTATTTTAGGGTCGGCAAAGTTATAAAAATATCATATATTTGTGGATAGTCATTTGATGGATATGAACGAAATCTGGACATTTTTTGCCTTTCCGCTTAATTTGATGGTCGCAGCTCTCTGGTGCTTGTGTCTGGTGTGGCTGCGTAATAAACATCGAGATGGTGCGTTGATGCGTTTTCTGCATTCACCTGTCGCCACTGTTTCTGCAATCGGTCTTCTGATTCTGACCTGTCTATGGGTCGGCTTCAGCGGCGACAGAACATTCGTGCAGTCCGTTCTGTTTGTTGCAGTCCTTCTTTATGTCCAGACTGTTCTGTTCCTGATTACGCTTCGGGGATACAGACGTGCTGACGGGGTGATCAGATGGCGTTTCCTTTTACTTCATCTTGGACTTATGCTGGCTCTTGGTGCCGGCTTCTGGGGCAGTCCGGACTCGAGTGAGTACCGGATGCGCATACAGGTCGACGAGTCTTCTCGCGAAGCTGTAACTCTTGATGCCGGAAGAGTGGTACTTCCTTATGAAATCGCACTCCATGATCTTTCTACTGAATATTCTGAAGATGGCACTCCAAATCATTATGAGGCATATCTGTCTGTAAATGGCAGCAAGCCTGTGAAGCTCATGGTGAACCACCCATATAATGTGAAATTTGGAGAGGATATCTATCTGGCCAGCGTTTCGGAGAATTCGTGTGTGCTCCAGATTGTGCGTGAACCATGGAGGTATTTCGCCCTTGCAGGCATAGTGATGATTCTTGCCGGTGCATTTTTATTATTCATTAACGGACCTCGAAGATGATTACCTGGGATATATTCTTATTCTTTGCCCTGCCGTCCATCATATGTTCGGTAATTGCCTCTGTTCTTGCACTTTGCGCACGTCGCAAGGGTGCGGTGGCTTTCTCTGTGGTATCAATCCTTGTGCTTGCGGCATTCATCTTCGGCATGTGGATTTCCCTTCGTCGCCCGCCGTTGAGAACTATGGGCGAGACAAGGCTCTGGTATTCATTCTTTGCAGGTGTATCCGGCCTGTTCACATATATCAGGTGGCGCTATAAGTGGATTCTTTCATTCTCGACAGTACTTTCCACAGTGTTCATCATCCTGAATATCGCCAAGCCGGAAATTCATGACCAGACACTTATGCCGGCCTTGCAAAGCGGATGGTTCATACCACATGTGACCGTCTATATGTTCTCATATTCTTTGCTTGGCTGCGCTTTCCTGATTGCTCTTTTTGGTTTGCTCAGGAGAAAGGATACGGCTACATCTGAAATGTTGAATTCAGCAGATACCCTTATATATATAGGTACAGCTTTCCTGACTTTCGGTATGCTTTCCGGTGCCATCTGGGCAAAACAGGCCTGGGGACACTTCTGGAACTGGGATCCAAAGGAGACATGGGCACTTATAACCTGGCTGGTTTATCTGCTGTATATGCATTTGAGAATATATAGAAGAGGTAGTGCAGGATTATTGTTTATTTTAATTATATTTGCTTTTGCCTGTCTGCAGATGTGCTGGTGGGGAATCAACTTCCTCCCTTCTGCGCAGGAGAGTTTACATGTATATTGATTCACTTATGAAGAAATGTATCAAAAGATGTGCAGTCGGGCTGCTGGTGGTGGCCGCTGCAATGGTTGTCGTTTACAGGGCAGTCAATCGTGTTCCACTTCCGGAACTTCCTCAGAATCTGCAGGTTTACGAGATCTTTTCGGATGGCGGCTGTCTGAGTTGCCACTCGGCGGATCCTAAGCTTCCTTTCTATTCTAAGCTTCCTGTAATGGGAGATATTGTGAAGGCTGATGTGGATTCGGGCTATCGTGCATTTGACATGACCAAGTTCATGGAGGATGTCCTGAATGATTCCGATGATATCAATCCTGTGGATCTCGCCAAGGTCGAGAAGGTTGTTCTCGATGACAGAATGCCGATGCCGAAGTATTATCTTGTGCATTGGGGCAGTTCATTGACAGCTGCGAAGCGTGCAATCGTGCTTGATTGGGTTGCTTCTGTCCGTGCTGAAATGTATGCTGACGGCCTTGCTGGAGACCGTGCCAATGAGCCGGTACGTCCTATCGACCAGAAGCTTGAGTATGACGAGGCTAAGGCTGCACTTGGATTTGCGCTTTTCCATGACACAAGACTTTCTGTTGACAACACCGTGTCTTGTGCTTCCTGCCACGCTCTGGAGACAGCCGGTGTGGACAATCATCAGTATTCACATGGTGTGAATGACCTTTTGGGTGGCGTGAATGCACCTACAGTCTTCAATGCAGTGTATAATTTCGTGCAGTTCTGGGATGGCCGTGCTGCAACTCTTGCTGCACAGGCTGCCGGTCCGCCTCTCAATCCTGTTGAGATGGCTTCAGAGTCTTTTGATCAGATCATTGCCAAACTCAAATCAGACAGGAAGTTCGTACGTGAATTCAATGCTGTTTATCCTGACGGTCTGACTGAAGCAAACATCACTGATGCGATCGAGCAGTTCGAGCGTACTCTTGTAACTCCAAATTCGGCATTTGACAAGTGGCTCCTCGGTGATGATGCGGCACTCACTGCTGAAGAACTTGAAGGATATGAGCTTTTCAAGAAATATGATTGCGCAACATGCCATGTCGGTCCTAACCTTGGTGGCCTTTCGTATGAGCTGATGGGACTTCGCCGTCACTATTTCGCTGAGCGTGGCCTTGAACTCACTCATGAGGATAACGGCCGTTTCAAGGAGACTCAGCTTGAAAGAGACCGTCATCGTTTCAAGGTGCCTGGACTCCGCAATGTGGAGCACACATGGCCATATTATCACGATGGTACTCGTGAAACACTTGAAGAGGCTGTCAGCGATATGGGACTCTATCAGAGTGGAGTAGAGCTTACCGATGCTCAGACTGCTAAGATCACAGCATTCCTCAAGACTCTGACCGGTGAGTATAAGGGCGAGCTGGTGCGCAGTGACAATTCACGCGATGAGATTCATGGACATTAATATTGTGAAGACATCTTCCACAGTTTTATAGGAAAAGCGTGGCAGATCCGACCATTAAGGTGGGTATCTGCCACGCTTTCTCTATGTTTTCGTGGATGATGTTTACAGACCGCTTGCTCACATGACTATTTGCGTTTGAGTGCAACCACATTCTCGACATGGTGAGTGTGTGGGAACATGTCCACCGGACGGACAGCAGTGATTTCGTAGTCCTTGCAGAGGATTTCCAGGTCACGGGCCTGTGATGCAGGGTTGCAGCTCACATAGACCATGCGGTCAGGAGCAGCGTTCAGGATGACCTGAGCTACATCCGGGTGGATACCAGCGCGAGGTGGATCGAGGATGATCACGTCAGGACGGCCGTGCTCAGCAACGAAGTCGTCAGTGAGGATGTCCTTCATGTCTCCTGCAAAGAAGTCGCAGTTTGTGATTCCATTATTCACAGCATTGACCTTAGCGTCCTCAATGGCCTCTGGAACATATTCAAT
>JAEIGA010008031.1_pt1 | contig 16004 bp, 11 predicted proteins | sample 9270691 | NCBI WGS metagenome assembly JAEIGA01 (sample SAMN17057246, study PRJNA624740) | gut metagenome | biome: biome; isolation source: fecal sample | host: Bos grunniens | place: China: Xizang | collected 2019
GCAGGTACTGATGCTAGTCATGTGGTGAAAACGACAGTCTTTCTTACCGATATGGCAAATTTTGCGGTACTCAACGAGGTTTATGCTACATTGTTTGCGGCCCCATTTCCAGCTCGCTCGGCAGTAGCAGTGGCTGCTTTGCCAAAGGGCGGACTAGTTGAAATTGAGATTTTAGCCGTATTAGACTAACCGCTATTTTTGTAGATGAAATGATGTTGGCACGATAATTGTCGTGCCTTAAGTGTATGAAACGCATAAAACTGATTGTTTCTGTTCTTTTGCTGGCGCTCGTAATGCAAGCAAAAGAATATACGCCCGCTTCGTTACCTAATCCTAATGTACAAGATCGCTATAATTATGTGTGTAATCCTGATGGAATCGTGGAAACTAAGGAAGTTCTCTTCCTGAATCGTTTAGCACGTGAGTTGGAAGATTCAACATCTGTAGAGCTTTGTGTGGTAGCAGTAGAAAGTATCGGTGAGATAGAAGCGTTTGATTTCTGCTATGAGCTTTTTCAGCGATGGGGAATCGGCAAGGAAGGTAAAAACACGGGAGTGTTGTTGTTTTTAGCAGTGGAATCTCGTGATATCCGTATCATGACGGGAGGTGGTATAGAAGGTGTGCTTACCGATGTTGTTTGCAACGAGATAATTCAACAAACAGCTGTTCAGCCATTACGCAATGGCGATTACTCTGAAGGATTAGCGCTTAGTGCATTACGAATTTATGAGATTTGTACAAATGGTAGTGCGCCCGAAGAGTTACGTAATATGATATCTGCTACTAATCGTTATCAATATACCGATAAATCCGAAGAAGATGAACTATTTGAGATACTATTGGCAGGAGGTGTTGTTTTGATATTATTGCTGTTCACATTTGCGATAGTTGCTATACCAAAGAAATGTCCTAGATGTGGAAATCGTAGCATGAAGAAAACAGGTGAGCAGATTATCAACCGTGCTACTACTCGTAAAGAGGGATTGGGTATTCGCACATACTACTGTAAGCATTGTGGATATCAGGAACAAAAGACTTATATTATCCCCAAAGAAGTACCGGCAGTCATCATCACTGGCGGAGGTTCTCGTGGTGGCCTTGGTGGAGGCAGTTTTGGCGGTGGCTTTGGTGGAGGTAGCACATTTGGTGGAGGTGCTGGAGGAAAATTTTAATAAGTAAAAAATATGAATAAGAAGATTTTAACATGGATTGTGGTACTGGGAGTACTAGCAATTGCCGTTGTTTGGGGTATTAGTCGCTACAACGCTATTATTACAGCAGAAGAGAATGTGAACACTGCATGGTCACAAGTTGAAAATCAATACCAACGCCGTGCAGATTTAATTCCAAACCTAGTAGAAACCGTAAAAGGCTATGTAGCGCATGAGAACGAGACTCTTGAGGGAGTGGTAGCTGCACGTGCTAAAGCGACACAAATGGTAGTAGATCCTACTAATGCTACACCAGCACAATTGGCTGCATTTCAAGCGGCCCAAGGTGAATTGACTCAGGCATTGGGTAGACTGATGGCTATCTCGGAGAATTATCCCGATTTGAAAGCGAGTGCTAACTTCTCTGCTTTACAAGCGCAACTGGAAGGTACTGAGAATCGTATCGCTGTGGCACGCAATAATTTCAATGAGATAGCTCGTCGTTTCAATACCCTTATCCGTCGTTTCCCTACTAATCTCATTGCCAATGCGATGAATGTGGAGAAACGTCCGTATTTTGAGGCGAAAGAAGGTGCAGAACAAGCTCCTGATGTGCAGTTCTAATCGAAAAATACTAAATACAGATGGACGTTCTTTTGATTGTATTAGGCGCAATATGTCTGTTAGTCGGGATTGTTGGTTGCGTAGCTCCAGTATTGCCAGGAGTGCCATTGGCATATTTGGGGCTACTATTTTTGCATTGGACTGACGGTGTGCAATTCTCATGGCAGTTCCTTACTATTTGGGCAGTTATCGTACTGATTATTCAAGTATTGGATTATGTCATTCCTGCTTGGGGTACTAAAAAGTTAGGGGGCTCGAAATATGGTGTATGGGGTAGTACTATTGGTTTGTTTGTTGGTTTATTTATGGGGCCAATGGGAATTGTTGTGGGACCGTTCGTTGGCGCTGTTCTTGGAGAACTATTCTACTTCAATCGCTATCCTAAATCAATACAAAGCACCGATGAAATGGGACAGAAAAATCACTTGAATCAAGCCCTTCGTGCTGGATTTGGCTCTTTTCTTGGTTTACTCACAGGTACTGTTCTAAAGTTGATATGCTGTGGTATGATGATGTTTTATTTCGTCAAAGAATTATTGTGAATTTTGAACATCTCTCAATTTTTTGATGGATGAAAATAAAAACGCTACTTATTAAGTGTTTTGCTTGTGTATGTAAAAAAAAAGTTGTACCTTTGCACGTTTTTTATTGCAAACTAAATTTTCTAAAAAATATGAGAAGAAACTTACACGTTTTTGCTATGTTGCTGTTAATGTTGCTACAAGTGGTAGTAGCGCAAGCGTATGATAATGTTTTTAAAGATGCAAATGAGTGGATTTTTACTAGCGGTAAATCATTGAAATCCTCGTTGATGGCATCTAAGGCAGTTCCTAATGTCAATACACAATTAGGTCCGATAGAGAATTATGGTTTCATTAGTGGACCTGATGGTTCTATGTGGACATATACAGCAACATTTGCTATGGAGAATGATACTTATACAAGTGTTACATTGAATGTATATGACAACCAAAAGAATTTGGTGGGAACTATTATTGATTCCTTAAACTTGAATGATTCTACCATAATAGGTATTAATCAGGCAGAGATTAATCCATTGGTGACTCAAAAGTTTTTTAATGGTGACAACGAGTACGAAGTGATGTTGTTTTTACATGCTCAGACTAAGAATTATGAAGGACGTTCTCTGAATCATATTTTCTCAATTGCATCAGGTGATACGGTGACGACCCCAGTTCTGGTAGTGGAGGGGCGTCAGGTGTATGCACAAAATGTGGGTGAGTATGGAAATGAGAATTATGTGATGGTTTTTGCACGTGATAGTGCTCGTAATTCAAATAACTATACACTATGTTATGATGTGCGTCGCAAGGCGGTATATGGAGATGATGTATATCACACATTCCGTGTCCCTTATGCAAATACTGCAGCCCTGACAGACTTGCAGCCAATTTTTATGTTTAAGAATGGCAAGCAACTTAACTATGTGCTTCAGCAGTATGAAAAACCTTATTTTGATGCGTCCGTTCCAATGGATCAAGATCCTGTAGTGACTCCAGATAATAATTTGGTGATTACCTATTTGAATCAATATTTTGATACTCTTTACACAACGAAAGTGCCAATCGTGCAAGATAAAAACTCCAAATTACTATATACATTCCCCTCTATAGGAACGTTGAATGGTGTCGAAGATGTGGTTTTGAATTATGAGGGAAATGAGGGCCCTGCATATGTTGTGACAATGGAGAAGTATAATTTGGAATCAGATGGATCCTTATGTTCATTCTATGTCTATGATGTGGCTGGCAATCAACTCGGTGTTATTGCAGAGAATACAGTCGGACGTATGATGCTAAGTCCTGTCGCAGGTTTCGAGAAACAATGGTTATTTTTGAAAGATGTGGATGAGGGTAAATATCTTTTCGTAGATGTTCCGTCTTGTAATAAGGTACTTGAGATGTCTATCTATTTGGAAGATGGAAGTGTATTGTCTCAGAATATTGATCGAGTACCATCGGGGAGTTCGTATCAATACGTCGTGGCTCTTTTGCAGGGCGATAGCGAAAAAGATGGTTCTGTTACTCAGCGCATAGCTTGGATAAACAAGGATGGTAAATTGCATCATTATGACAAAATAAATTTAGGTAAGTATATTGAAGCCGCAAATGTGAATATTGATGCTTCTGTGCTTAGTCCTTGGTTATTTAATACAGATGATGCACGTGAGTACATGGTGTTAGTAAAGCGATATAATCCTGATAATACCTCAGACAAGGAGACTGCTTTGGTAGTGTGCAATACAAAAGGTGAAAAATTACTAGATTATGGCAAGAATTCTGAGATGGGCGGCGATATAAATATGGTGTATGTGCTTAATGGAGAACACAATTCAAGATTAGTCTGTGTATATGCTCATGAGGATGACTTGACACTGAATTATACAGATTTGCCTTTGAATACACCAGCGCTTGAGGGACAAGGTACTTTAGAGAATCCATATAAGTTGTCCACCGCAAGTGATTTTATGTTGATTGCAGACCAGCCATTAGCATACTATGAGATTGTGAACGATATAGACTTTTTAGGTGCCCCATTTGAAGGGAAAGGGAAACCTTTTTATGGTGTATTAGACGGAAAAAATTATGTCTTAAGAAATTTGCTTTTAGTAGGTGGAGGATTATTCTCAGAGGTGAAAGACTCTGTCATAATAAAGGATGTCCGTTTGAAACAGCCAACATTGGTGTTAACATCAAAAAACAAGAATAATTCGGGCATTATTGCAGATGCGATGCAAGGAGGTATTACTGATGATGGCGCTCAAGTTAATGCGCAATTGAGTAATGTACACATGGATAATCCTATAATCAATGCTGGAGATTATACTGAAAACGTGGGTTGCTTGTTGGGAGAAGCATCGTTGTTCTTGGATGTACATGGCTGCTCAGTGATAGATGCAGAAATTTATGCTCCTCAAGCTAATGTTGGTGGTTTGATTGCAAAGGTAGCAACATCTTCATCTATTCATGCATGTGCGTTTAGTGGTACGATAGAGGCAGGTGCCCGTGTAGGGGGTATTGCTGCAGAGATTGGTAGTGATGAGCCAATTTATGATTGTCATGTTAATGCAGATATTCAAGGTGCAAATACTATTGGTGGTGTAGTTGGATTTAGTGCTCGTTCTACTATTTTCAATAACTATGTAGAAGGTACTTTGACTTTGAATTCAAGTGCAACGGTTGGAAAAGTGGGAGGTGTTGTAGGTGAGATTGAAACGGATGTGGTAGGTATGGATAGCACGATTGTACTAAAGAATTGCTTGGTAGGTATCAGTTCGATATTCGTGCCAGAGGGTAAAGATGTTGTGGCACATCGTGTGGCCGGATTTACGAGTGGCGACAATTATGAGTATGATTGGGATCATATAGATTGGAGCACGTCGCAAGATGAGTGGCCACGACTCTATTTTGAAGCAGAAAAATTTATAAAAGATAATTATGTACTTTCTAATTTGGTAGCCATAGATTCTACTATTGCTCTCACAGATACTACCACCGAAGGTGCTAATATTACTTGGATGGAAATTACAGATGAATGGCTTTTAGGACATGGTTATATCTTAGGTGATAGTTTAACTGCGCCTTGGGAACTCGGTGAGGAAGCTATGCAATTATGGTATGAAGGAGAAATAGATATTCCAGATGCTGTGGAAAATATTGTTATTGGTGATGATGTAACTATAGAAAATGGAATGTTGATCGCTAATGGAACTGTGACTGTGTATTCTTTGAATGGCGTTTTAGTTGCTCAAGGAAATGACTGTCTATGCACAACTTCTCTTAACCAAGGAGTATATATTGTCCTGGTTACTAACCAATCTAAACGTGCGGCTATCAAGTTGCTTATTCCATAAGGAATTATGTAATTAAACATAAAAAGGCTGCTTCTCAAGCAGCCTTTTTAGTACATCATAACTAAATATCCTTTAGCGATAACTGTATTCTCTCCCGCACGCGATCAATACTTACCACGCGTACGCGTATGTGCTGATGCAGACTCACAATTTCATTAGGGTCGATAATTCTTCGTGAAGCCATCTCGGATATGTGAATCAAACCATCTTTGTGTACGCCGATATCGCAAAACGCACCAAAATTTGCAATGTTTGTAATGATACCAGGCAGTACCATTCCTACTTGTAGATCATCTATGGTATGTACACGTTCATCAAAGTGAAACTCTTCGATCATCTCTCGTGGATCACGACTCGGTTTTTCCAATTCTCTCATAATGTCTGTCAATGTTGGTATGCCTACTTCTTCGCTTACATATCGCTGTAAATCAATGCGTTGAAGTAGCGAAGGATCTTGCATTAAATCGATAACACGACACTTTAAATCTTTCGCCATTCTTTCCACAATGTTGTAGCTTTCAGGGTGTACTGCTGAGTTATCAAGTGGCATATCCGAATCTGTTACACGCAAAAAACCGGCTGCTTGTTCGTAGGTCTTTACACCCATCTTTGGTACTTTCATCAGTGCTTTGCGGTTTGGGAAAGCGCCGTGCTGACTACGGTAGTTCACAATATTTTGTGCCAAAGTAGGGCCTAACCCTGATATATATGTTAGTAGGTGTTTACTGGCTGTATTTACATCTACACCCACATGGTTTACTACACTTTCAACAGTTTGCTTGAGGCTTTCACCTAAACACGTTTGATTGACATCATGTTGATATTGTCCCACACCAATCGACTTGGGATCAATTTTTACCAACTCTGCTAACGGATCCATCAGTCGTCTGCCAATTGAAACTGCGCCGCGTACTGTAACATCCTCATTTGGAAACTCTTCTCGTGCCAATTTACTTGCCGAATAGACCGATGCTCCGCTCTCGCTCACTACAAACACCTGAGGCTTTGGTTGAAGTGCTTTATCCCCTTCTCGCTTAATTCCCTCCAAAGCCACTCGCACCATTTGCTCGCACTCACGTGACGCAGTACCATTACCTATCGCGACAGCATCTATCTTATAACGTGTTATCAACTCCTGTAGTGTCTTGGTTGCGGCTATATTATTTACAAATACAACTGTATGGTGTAGTAGATCGCCTTGTGCGCTCAGCACCACTGTCTTGCAGCCTGTCCTATAACCAGGATCCAAAGCCAATACGCGCTTTTGTCCTAATGGCGACTCCAACAATAACTGTCGAAGATTTTTGGCAAACACCCGTATCGCCTCGTCATCTGCATGCTCTTTGCTCAATGCGGCAAACTCTGTTTCTATTGCGGGCTTCAGTAGACGCTTATAACTATCCTCCATCGCCAACTCTACTTGGTAGGTTGTGTAGCGTTTGCTTTTCAAAAACAATCTAGCCAATTTATCCAAGGCCTTTTCACTATCGGGAGAAATGTCCACACGAATATACCCTTCTGCTTCAGCCCTACGGATAGCCAATAGACGGTGCGAACTGATACGTTTTAGAGGCTCTTTTACCGAAAAATAGTCGCTATACTTCTGAGCATCCTTCTCATTACTTTTTCGTTTCCCGTTTTCCGTTTTTACTTTCGTAGTTAGTACCGCAGAATACGTAAACTCTCGGCGAATACTATTTCTAGCCTGCTCATTTTGGCTTATCCATTCTGCAATGATATCCCTAGCCCCTTGCAGTGCTTCTTCTTTCTTGTTTCCCAATCGCCTTATTGCTTCATCTCCAGCAGTTTGCTGCTCAAAGATGACTTTTGCAAGTGGCTCATAACCCTGTTCGCGAGCTATATCTGCTCGTGTCTTGCGGTGGGGTTTATAGGGTAGGTATATGTCCTCTAATTCAGTCGCATTCCAGCATTTTGCAATGCGTTCTTGCAGTTCTTTGTTGAGTTTCCCTTGCTCATCAATGGTTTTTAGAATAGTAACTTTGCGATCATCTATTTCCAAGAAACGATGATATTCATCGGCAATAGCGGCTATCTGCACTTCATCTAAACCACCTGTTTTTTCTTTACGATAGCGTGCAATAAACGGAATGGTGGCATTTTCATTTAGTAATGCCACTGTTGCGGCCACTTGATTGGCTGCTATTCCTACTTTCTCTGATAATAGTCCCAAATATTCCATGTTGCAAAGGTAGTGAATTTTTGTGATTTGGCAAAGCTTAAAATATAATTTTTACATTTTTCTTGCAGATATGCTTTTTTTTTACTAATTTTGCAGGCTTTTTATATGGGAGAATTATTTGATGAGAAGAAAGTTATTGATATTATTTGTCGATTTATTCTTTTGCCTTAGTATGCAGGCGAATGATATTCTATCTATTATGCAAGGTTTTGATGCTAAGACTATGTCTGTGGCGGAAATGGATAGTCTGTTGGCTTTGAGGGATGCGAATATTACGTCTAAGGATAGGTATCGTTTAGAATATGATAATGAGCAGAAATTATTTCGTCATTCATTTTTTGCAGATTACTATTTAGTAGATACGCAAAAGGGGAATTCTCGCACGAAGATAAGCGATGGACCTATACGTGATGCGGTGATATCACCAAATGGGAAATATGTAGTGTATGCTAAAGGAGATAATAATCTGTATATATACAAAGTAGATTTTAAGACAGAGGTCGCGATTACTGCTGAGCTAAATACTGAGATGTTCAATGGTATTTCTGATTGGTTATATGAGGAGGAGTTTGGTATTACTAGATTATTTGCATTTTCTCCGGATAGCAAACAATTAGCGTTTGTACGTTTGAACGAAACGGATGTTCCTACATTTATGTGGCAGACGTATTTAGGAAACAATTATCCACAGATGCATAGTTTGCGATATCCTAAAGCTGGTGAGAATAATGCCAAAGCTAGTGTTTGTGTGTACGATATACATTATAAAACTATCCGTACGATGGAACTGCCAAGCAATATAGATGGTTATATACCTCGTATTACATGGACTCCGCTTAGTAAACCTATTAAAAAAGATGTGCCACCCACTAGTGATTTAGTAATACTTCATCTTAATCGTAATCAGAATAAGATGGATGTGTTAAAAGGGAATCCAAAATCGACTGTATGTCATCCATTTTATAGTGAAGAGAGTAAGAAGTACTTTGTAAATTATGAGTTGTTTGACCAATGGCAATGGCTTACTGATGGTCGTGTAGTGGTGATTAGCGAAAAAGGTGGTTATATACAAGCATATATGTATTCAGCACAAGGAGTTGAGCATAAATGTTTAACACCTAGTCATCGTGATATAACTGCAGTATATGGTTATGATGATATGACACAGACTCTATACTATCAAGCAGCTAATACCCCAATGACACGTCAGGTTTATGCGCTGAATGTGAAGAAGAATATAACGACTCAACTCACAACAGAGGATGGTACACATACGTTGCGTTTTGCTAAGGACTGGAAAAGTTATATAGAATGTTACCATAGTACAACAACTCCGCATACCTACACATTATATAAGGCATCGAATAATGGTCAATGGGTTAAGGAAAAAATCGTCTTAGCCAATGATTCTATTCTAGAAGCATGGAAAGCTTTGGGTATAAACGAGAAAGAGTTCTTTACTATTACTACCGAGCGTGGTGATGAGTTGAATGCATGGCGTATATTGCCTAAGAATTTTGATGGAAGCAAAAAATACCCTGTTGTTATGCTGCAATATAGTGGACCAACTAGCCAACGCGTGCTCAATAATTGGCGTAAGCGTTTTGGCTACGTGCTAGCTGATGCAGGCTACCTTGTTGTCAATGTTGATGGTCGCGGTACAGGTGCTCGGGGTAGGGAATGGCGTAATGCCACTTATATGCAGTTAGGCATGAAGGAAGCTGAAGATCAAATCAGTGCCGCCAAATATCTCAAGACCTTGCCTTATGTAGATGGTAATCGCATGGCTATATGCGGATGGAGTTATGGAGGCTATCAAACACTGATGTGTCTTAGTAAGCAGCAAGAAATGGTTTGGCAATGTGGTATTGCTATAGCACCAGTCACTAGTTGGCGACTATATGACTCGGCATACACTGAACGATTTATGCGTCGTCCGCAGGTAAATGAATTTGGCTATGAAGGCACTGATCTCATGAAGATGGCAGGTAACTTGACTGGCAAACTACTAATTGTGCACGGTTTGGCCGATGATAATGTGCATGCACAAAATACATTATTATATACTGATGCGCTCGTAAAAGCAGGAAAACAATTTGAGATGCAACTCTATGTTGATGATAATCACTCTATCCGCCAACCTCACAATAATAAGCACTTGCATCATCGCATATTATTATTTTTAACAAAGAATTTGTAAAGCATGAATACTTTGAATACACATAAGTCGTATGTTTTGCCCATAGTGGTGATGTATTTGTTGTTTTTTATGATTGCTTTCGTGACTAACTTGTGTAGCCCGATGGCAGTGATTGTGAAAAACAATTTTACTATGTCGAATTTTGCTTCGCAACTGGGTAATGCAGCTAATTTTATAGCCTATGCCTTGATGGGAATACCTTCGGGTATGCTTTTGAGAAAACTTGGTTACAAGAAGACTGCATTAGTAGCAATTTTTGTGGGATTTGTGGGTGTATTTTTGCAATATATGTCGGGTTGGAATGGAATATCTAATTTTTGGGTATATTTAATAGGAGCTTTCACTGCGGGGTGCTGCATGTGTATACTCAATACAGTAGTAAACCCTATGTTGAATAATTTAGGTGGTGGAGGAAACCGAGGTAATCAGCTTGTGCAGTTTGGTGGTGTATGTGGATCTACGGCTGCAGTCTTGGTGACAATCTTGATGGGTAGTTTGATTGCAGATGCCAGCAAAGCGGAGATTGCGGATGCTACGCCTGCATTGATGATAGCCTTAGGGGTATTTGCTTTTGCGTTTATAGTACTTTTTATGGTGCATATTCCTGAACCAATTTTAAATAGCGAAGATTCTAATCATGGGAAGATCGCTTCTGTACTTGCTTTCCGCCATTTTACATTAGGAGCGATAGCTATTTTTATGTATTTAGGTATTGAAGTCGGTATTCCTACCTACGTGATGCAATATCTTACAACTTCATCAGTAGCTTCTACACCAGGTATGGATATTGATGCTAGCATAGCAGGCATGATAGTCGCCGTATATTGGTTCTTGATGTTAGTAGGGCGTTTTATAGGAGGATTTTTATCCGGCCGATTTTCTAGTAAAACACAGATTGTTACTGTATCATCATTAACGATATTGTTAGTATTGTTAGGGATGTATTTGCCTGATGTATGGTTGGTGCGTATGCCTGGTATTGATTGGGGCAGTCTAACGATTATAACAGCAGAGGTACCAGTAGGCGTATTTGCATTGATTTTAGTCGGTTTGTGTACATCGGTAATGTGGGGTGGAATTTTTAATATGGCTGTAGAAGGTTTAGGTAGCTATACTTCTGTGGCTTCTGGTATATTTATGACGATGGTATGTGGCGGAGGCATATTGATTCCTATACAAGGCAAGATAGCTGATATGGTTGGTAGTTTTCAAGAAAGCTATTTAGTGGTGCTAGTATGTGCGGTATATATATTAGTGTATGCTTTGTGGGGAAGTAAGATTAAAGAGAATAATAATTAACTAAATAATATCGAATTAGATTTATGGAAAAACCTTATGTATTAGGCCTGGATATGGGTGGGACTAACTCCGTATTGGGTGTGGTAGATGCACGTGGTCATGTATTAGGACGAACATCAATCAAGACACAAGCATTCCCTGACATCAATGACTATGTAAATGCTTTGTATATTGAAGCTGAGAAAATCATCGAACCTCTGGGTGGGTTTGAACAAGTGCGCGGTATAGGTGCTGGTGTACCTAATGGCAACTACTATACCGGTATGATAGAGGGTGCTATGAACTTACCTTGGCAATCAATTCCTTTCGCACAAATCATGTCGAACCGTTTTGGTTTGCCATGCAAGATTACCAATGATGCAAATGCAGCCGCAATGGGTGAGATGACATATGGTGCTGCTAAAGGTATGAAGAACTTTATTATGATTACACTAGGTACTGGTGTAGGTTCTGGTATTGTAGTTGATGGCAAAGTGGTATATGGTCATGATGGTTTTGCTGGAGAATTGGGACATACATGTGCCGTACGTGGCGAGAATGCTCGTCCTTGCAACTGTGGAAAATTTGGATGTCTTGAGGCTTATGCCTCAGCTACAGGCGTAGCACGCACAGCTAAAGAGATTATTTCTTCTACCAGCAAAGATTCCATCTTGCGCAACTTGGATATTGACACTATTACATCCAAGGATGTGTATGATGCCGCGGAGCGAGGCGACGAGGTGGCTAAAGAGATTTTTGATTATACAGGTACAATCTTAGGTCAACAATTGGCCGATTTTATCGCATTCAGTGCCCCTGAAGCAATTGTATTGTTTGGTGGTTTGACTAAATCAGGTCATTGGATCAAAGATCCAGTGAAGAAAGCCATGAACGATAATGTATTGCCCTTATGGCGTGACAAAGTATCTGTATTGTTCTCAGATTTGAAAGAGGCAGATGCAGCAGTGCTTGGCGCTTCAGCTTTGGCCTGGGGCGAATAAGCCAGTGGTGATACGCAGTTGGTTATATCAATTCCCCACTTGGTTACAGCAATTGTACCATGGGGTCGTATGGCGTATGAATCCATCGTCGAAGGTAGTGTATCTCACTTTCGACGATGGTCCTATCCCCAGTTGTACTCCACAGGTGTTAGATATATTATCACACTATGGTGTGAAAGCGACGTTCTTTATGGTCGCAGAGAATGCGGAGCGCTATCCCGAATTGCTAACTCGAGTTCGTGCAGAGGGACATAGTGTAGGTAATCATACTTATCATCACTTGCGTGGACATCAGGTTAGTACGTCACGCTACGTGGAGGATGCACGATTTGCTTCGGAATTGCTGCAAACCAATATATTTCGCCCTCCACATGGCAAAATGCGTTATTCTCAAAAAAAAAGGATGCTTAAGGCGGGCTACACAATCTATTTATGGGATGTACTCACGCATGATTACAACCCACGTTATTCGGTAGCGAAAATGCTTTCAATAGTTCAGCGATATACGCGCAATGGTAGTATTATAGTGATGCATGATTCGCTGAAATCACAGGATAGAATGTTGCTATTATTGCCTCGTGTAATTGAATGGTTGCAGGCAGAAGGATATGAGATAAAATCGCTTTGATAGAATGAGCAAATACTATATATACATAGGTGTCGCGTTGATATTATTATGCTCCGCTTGCGCCAATCGAGGACAAGGACCTCAAGGAGGTCCTCGTGATACCATACCTCCAATGGTACTTAAAGAATTACCTGTCAATGGTACTTTGGCGTTTACGAATCAAAAGGTAGAGATTACGTTTGATGAGTATATTCAACTTGATAATGTACAGAATAACGTGCTTATCTCTCCTCCCCAACAAAATCCTCCAGAGGTTAAAGCTTTTGGTAAGACGCTTTCGGTGGTTTTTCAAGAGGAATTACAAGATTCTACTACCTACACCATTGATTTTGGTGCTGCGATTTGTGATTACAATGAAAAAACACCCCTAGAAGGATATGTATATGCCTTCTCTACAGGTGATTACATCGATTCGCTAGCCATCTCTGGTTGCGTGTATAATGCTGAGAATCTGAATCCGATGCCTACCGTTTTAGTAGGTATTCATCGCAATATGGCAGATTCAGCCTTGAGTACGTTGCCATTCTCTCGTATCACCCGTGCAGATAGTGAGGGTAATTTCACCATTCATAATATTCATCCCGGTACCTATCGTTTGTATGCGCTGAATGATATAAGTCGTGATTACCTTTATCAACCTGGCGAAGCACTCGCTTTCGTGGACTCTACTATTCAACCCTATATGCAGATGGAGCACCACCAAGATACTATTTGGCAAGACACGTTGGGAATAGATTTAATCACAGGTGATACTCTTTTTACACGTTTGATAGATTCCGTATATACGCATGATGTGGCACGTTATTTGCCTGATTCATTGGTGCTTTGGTACTTTGAAGAGTCTAAGCAACGGCTTTATTTTCAAAAAATTATGCGCGAGGAGCAGCATGCATTTACCATGCTTTTCTCCGCTCCACAACCTTCAATGCCGATAGTCCGTTCACTATCTCCAAGTCAAATGGATAGTACTGCATCTGACTCATCCTATGTGGATTGGATGCAATATATGCTGCTGCAACATAGTCCGACATATGATACTATCACCTATTGGCTTACCGACTCGTTGGCGATAGCAATGGATAGTATTTATTTTGAGGTAACGTATCAAGTTACCGATTCTCTGTATAATATTGTTCCACAGACAGATACGCTTTTGGCAGTATATCGCCATCCTCGTTTATCGGAAAAAGCTCGCGAGGCATACCTTCGCGGAAAACGGGAACGCAAGTTGGCACTTACAACCAATGCTTCAACTAAATGTGAGATTTATGATACTTTACGTGTGCAGTCAGATTTTCCATTGGATAGCATTCATACAGAAATGTTTCACCTTATGCACAAAGTAGATACGATCTTTAAAGATATACCATTCCAACTCGCTAAAGTTGATAGTTTGGGTATGTTGATACATTTGTTGGCAGAACTCAAACCTATGGAGTCATATCTTTTGCGCATTGACTCAGCGGCATGCTGCGATATCTATGGTAAGTGCAATGAACAAATAGAAGATAATATCAAACTAAAATCATTAGATGAATATTCATCGCTGAAAGTCAAGATGACGCATTTTGACCCTCGTGCCCGTATTCAATTGCTCAACGACAAAGATAAGGTAGTTGCTGAAAAACCAGCGATGAAAGATGGTACGTTGTTTGATTATTTAGCTCCAACTACATTTTATCTACGTTTGTATATTGACTATAATGGTGATGGCAAATGGACTACAGGCGATTGGCTTAGCAAACGCCAACCAGAGCCAATATACTACTATCCTAACCGCTTAAAACTGCGTGCGAATTGGGATTTTGAGGAGAATTTTGATCATTTGGCTATCCCACAAATATTATCAAAACCAGAGGCTTTGAAGAAAAAGAAAAAAGATAACTGATTGATGCAGAGGCGTTATAGTCTATATTTATTTCTTATTGCGGGATTGCTGGTTCAGGTGATTACGTTTGTTCTTATGCCTGGACATCCGATTTCACTAATTAGTGGAATGTTGGGTATCTGTTCAGTAGTGCTTGGTGCACAAGGGAATATATTAACTTTTGTTTTTGGTTTTGCTCAGGTAGGAACATATAGTTTTCTTTGTTGGCAAGAGCGTTTTTATGCAGAATTGCTAATGAATGTTTACTATTTTTTTACTATGATTTATGGGGTCTACGTATGGCGTAAGCAGTTGAATCCGCAATCTCATCATGGTTTGGAAGTTCGTACACGTCAATTGCCTCTGCGTATTATTGCATTCGTGTTAGTTGGAAGTGGAGTTGTATCCCTGATAGTAGGGTGGGCGTTGCAACGTTATACGGATGATAGTCAGCCATATTTGGACGCTTTTACAACTGTGCCAGCTTTCGTAGCGCAAATATTGATGGTGTTAGTTTATCGTGAGCAGTGGTATATCTGGCTATTAGTGGATGTGTTAGCTACGATAATGTGGTTTCAAGCAGGTAATTATTGTATGGCAGCGCAGTATATATTTTGGTGCGCGAATTGCGTATATGGATATGTGCAATGGACACGAAAAGTAGAGGTTGAAAATAGCGCAAAGATAGTCGAATAACTAACTAATAACTAACTAATAACTAACTAATCACTAAGTAATCACTAATAGTTGATAGGTGATTAGTCGTTGGTTTATTAAAAAATAAAGTGGATTATTGTGTATTCCACTTTTTTTTTGTACCTTTGTAGCGAAAATGGATAATTTGGTTTTGATAAAAAGTAAAATATATCAATATATTAAATTTGTAGAATTATGACAATGACTAAAAGCCCTTTGCAAATTGCTCGCGCAGCGTATCAACCTAAGATGCCAGTGGCTTTGCAAGGAAATGTAAGCCTTAAAGAAGGCGCAAAAACACAGTCTGTAGCGGATCAAGAAGAGATTCAAAAGCTCTTCCCTAACACCTACGGAATGCCAGTAATCGAGTTTGAACCTGCTGCTCAGGCCGTTGAGGTAGCACCATTCAACGTGGGTGTAATCCTTTCAGGTGGTCAAGCTCCTGGTGGTCACAACGTAATATGCGGTTTGTTCGACGCTCTCAA
>JAEIGA010008032.1_pt1 | contig 16004 bp, 12 predicted proteins | sample 9270691 | NCBI WGS metagenome assembly JAEIGA01 (sample SAMN17057246, study PRJNA624740) | gut metagenome | biome: biome; isolation source: fecal sample | host: Bos grunniens | place: China: Xizang | collected 2019
GAGAAGCAGAAGAATGAAGCCGAAAAAAAGGGCGTTTCGAATTGCCCATTATGCGCTCTCGGTCACGCGGCGAATGCAAAGCGAATCTGGAAGTTTAACGAAATGGACGCAGATCACGTAACAGCCTGGTCAAAGGGCGGAACTACCAGCATAGCCAACTGCCAAATGCTCTGCAAAACGCATAACCGAGCAAAAGGGAATAGGTGACATACCTTACCTTCACATTTTTAAAAATGTGAAGGTAAGTGGGCTTACATTCGCAATTACACCCTTATCCCACTTTTTTTGAATTGATGCACGCAAGGCCTTCGAGCCGAGGGCGATTTGGCGCTGAGCATCAATCCGCCGAGGTGAAATTAAAAGTCAAATGGACATTCAGACATAAAAAATGATATAATTTCCAAAAATTGAGGTTTCAAATGACACTTGCAGAATTAGAGACATTGAAAGGAGCCAGTCTCCAGGAGCTCGCTCAGGCTAATGACGCAGCGGGCGTGGAAGCTCTCCGCATAAAGTATGTCGGGCGTAATGGCTCGATTCCTGCTTTAATCAAGGCGATGAAGGATGTCCCCAAAGAGGATCGTCCTCTTTTTGGTAAAGCTGTGCAGGCGTGGAAAGCTGAGTTTGAAAGCGCGCTTGCTAAAAAGGGCATTGGTGGCGGAGAAAAAGCAGTTGATGCAGATTTGACGCTTCCCGGATCATGGCGTGCGCTTGGTGTCAAGCACCCCTTGACTCGGGTGATTGAAGAAAGCGCTGAGATATTCGGGAGACTTGGTTTTACGGTGGCGTCAGGTCCAGAACTTGAAAACCGTTTCAACAACTTTACTGCGCTTAATACCCCCATCCATCATCCGTCGATGGATCGTCGCGACACGTTCTGGTTTGGCGATGATACACTTCTCAGGACGCAGACATCTCCCGTTCAGATTCGCACGATGATGGAGAATACCCCTCCGATTCGCGTGATTTGTCCTGGTCGCACATATCGGCGCGATACGACAGATGCTACGCACTCTGCGAATTTCCATCAGATTGAGGGTCTTTACGTAGATTCTGCGGAAAAGGGCGTGTCATTGGCGGATTTGAAGTCGGTGCTCGCGTATTTCGCGAAAGAAATGATGGGTGACGGAGTTACGGTAAGATTCCGTCCGCACTTCTTCCCGTTCACGGAGCCTTCGGTTGAAGTGGACTTTACTTGTCATGTCTGCAAAGGCAAAGGCTGCAATGTTTGTAAGCAGTCTGGGTGGATCGAAGTCGCTGGCGCGGGTATGGTCGATCCAAGGGTTTTCAAGCATGTCGGATATAATCCCGAAGAAGTTGCAGGCTACGCATTTGGTTTCGGCGTCGAGCGCATCGCGATGATCAAGTATGGAATACCAGATATTCGCTGGCTGTACGAAAACGACACTCGTTTTCTTGCGCAGCTTGGCTAAGCCTCAAACCCGTTAAGTATCGGAAAGGGCTTTTACTATGATGACAATCTATAAGTGGGAAAACGGCGGCCTTAGGGAGACCGTGGATTTTTCGTTTGCTTGTTGGATTAATCTGGTAGAGCCCTCAACTACGGAGCTTGAACGAGTATTGACTTTTAGCGGAGTGCCGCGTGATTTCCTCACAGACCCTCTCGATACCGGAGAAAGACCGCGATTTGATTATGATGACGATGCGGAGCTTTTGATCGTGCACATTCCGATGCCGGTCGATGACGATGAAGTCGTACCCTATCGTACGGTGCCGTTGGGCATTATTTTCGCGAAGGATGCGATTATTACCGTATGTAGTGCGCATACTCCGGTAACGGCGGCGTTCTTAGACCAAATCCGTCGCGTATGCCCGCCGTCTGATCGCTATCGCTTCGCGTTTCGCCTTCTTTGGCATGCGGGAGTGCTCTTTTTGCGTTACATCAATGACATTCATCAGCGTACGATCGTCCTTGAAGAAGAGCTCCATGAATCGATTTCGAACAAGGTTTTGCTGAAGTTGCTTACTATCGAGAAGACGTTTGTTTATTTTACGACGTCGCTTAAGGCCGATACGATAGCATTGGCCAGAGCCAATACCGCTCGCCAATTGGTGTTGTCCGAAGAAGACCGCGATTTTCTTGAAGATGCGATGGTCGAATATCAACAGGCTTTGGAAACAGCGACGGTTCACGCCAACATTCTTAACGGCACATTAGATACATTCGCCTCGCTCATCAACAACAACCTGAACAACGTGATGAAATACTTGACAGCAGCTACGATTATGCTCGCGGTCCCGACTTTGGTGGCGTCGCTTTATGGTATGAATGTTCAGTTGCCGCTGAAGGACTGTCCTCACGCTTTTACGATTGTGATGGCGATATCTGGCGTCTTGGCAGCGGCGATCGGCGGAGTGTTTTTTGTGCTTTCGCGAAAGCGTATTTTCTAATTCTATCCCACTTAAATCAAAAGGAGTCAATTATTATGAAGTCATCAATTATTGCGGCGGTGGCGATGTTGGCCATGAGTGTATTTGCCGATACAGCGAATATTAAGGCAGATAATCATCAAAGACCGAACAGGATCAATGTGCGCAGGATGTTTAAGCCTAAGAGTTTCGGAAAGCTTTCAGATGGCCGCGAGACTAAGCTTTATCGTATTCAGGGTTTGGGTGGTTTGATTTTGGATGTTTCGGACTACGGTGGCCGTTTGGTTAGACTTTACGCACCTGATCGCTGGGGAAATCTTGCTGATGTCACTCCAGGATGGAACAGCGCAGATGAATACGAGAAAAACGGGTTTTCGATGGGAACGTTGATCGGTCGTTATGGTAACCGTATCGCTGATGGCAAATTCACCATCGACGGCACGGAGTATCAGCTACCAATAAATGAAGTGAAACCCGCTCCTCGTCATTGCAATTTGCACGGCGGCCCCAACGGCTGGGATACTAAGATTTGGGATGTGAAGCGCTTCCGTAAAGGTCCGAACGTCGGTTTGGAGCTGACATGCGTTTCTGAAGACGGCGAGATGGGCTTTCCTGGCAAGGTCATGGTAAAGGTCACCTACACCGTCTCTCCTGACAATACATGGGCGATTGACTATGAGGCTACCACCACAAAACCGACTGTCATCAACCCCACGCACCATTCGTATTGGAATTTAGCGGGCGAGGCGAGCGGCAATGTCTTGGATCAAGAGCTCCAGATTTTTGCCGATGAGTACACGAAAGTCGACGATAAATTGATACCAATCGCCAATGTCAGCGTCAAGGGCACTCCATTCGACTTTACTGAGATGCGTAAGATCGGCTCTATGATGGCAGAAATGAAAGCCGATAAGTCCCTCGCTTGTGTAGACAATTGGTATGACCATAATTTCGTTCTTCGCGGAGAGAATGGCAAATTGAAAAAGGCCGCTGTGATGTATGATCGCGCTTCCGGCCGCCAGTTGGAGATTTGGACCACCGAGCCTGGGATGCAGATGTATGGCGCGCAGAATTACGATTCGACATTCCCCGCTAAGATGCCAAATAAAACATTAGTTCCGTACGGGGCAGTGGCATTGGAAACACAGCATTATCCGAATTCCCCCAACCGTCCTGATTTCCCCTCAACAGTGTTGAGGCCTGGGGAGACTTTTAAATCTCGTACCGAATACCGCTTTTCAGTTAAATAATCCAGTATAAAACCGTCCGGTTTTTGGTATAATATAGCACCGATTGTGATCACTTTCTATAATTGACAAGATAGCTTAAAAAAATGAAGCGCGAAGATATCGAAAAAGTACTTATCATCGGCTCCGGTCCGATCGTCATTGGTCAGGCGTGCGAATTTGATTATTCCGGCACACAGGCCTGTAAGGCACTAAAGGCGTGTGGATATAAAGTCGTTTTGGTGAATTCGAACCCCGCCACCATCATGACCGATCCAGTGATGGCGGATGCGACTTACATTGAGCCGTTGAATGAGGCGCGATTGGAGCAGATTATCGAGAAAGAACGTCCCGATGCGATTTTGCCAAATCTCGGCGGTCAGACAGGTCTTAATCTATCACTTTCGTTGTCGAAAAAAGGTATTTTGGGCAAGTACGGCGTCAAGGTTATCGGTGTTAATCTGGAGGCGATTGAACGCGGCGAAGACCGTGAGATTTTCAAAGCGACGATGGAACGTCTCGGAATCGACACTCCCCGCTCCGGTATCGTGCATACTGTCGAAGAGGCTGTGGAGCTGGTTGAGAAGAATATCGGCTATCCCGTCGTCGTTCGTCCGGCCTATACAATGGGCGGCTCTGGCGGTGGTTTTTGCTATAACATTGAAGAGCTTCGTACGATTTGTCAGCGCGGACTCGATGCGTCGCTTACACGTCAGTGCCTGATTGAAGAGTCGATTTTGAATTGGGAAGAGCTGGAAGTTGAAGTCGTTCGCGATGCCAAAAATCAGATGATAGCAGTCTGCTTTATCGAAAATATCGATGCGGTCGGCGTCCATACTGGTGACAGCTTCTGCGCGGCACCTTTCCTGACGGTCTCGCCTGAACTTCAGGAGCGCCTTAAGCGCGACGCCTTTAAGATTGTTGAGGCGATTGGCGTAATCGGCGGCACTAACGTGCAGTTCGCTCATGACCCTAAAACAGATCGCGTCGTTATTATTGAAATTAATCCCCGTACATCACGTTCTTCGGCACTTGCTTCAAAGGCGACAGGTTTCCCGATTGCGCTTATTTCGGCAAAGCTCGCCAGCGGTATGACCCTTGATGAAATACCGTATTGGCGCGATGGCTCGCTTGAGAAATACACTCCGGATGGTGATTATATCGTTTTAAAATTCGCGCGCTGGGCATTCGAGAAGTTCCGTGCGGTTGAAGACAAACTCGGCACGCAGATGAAGGCTGTGGGCGAAGTTATGTCGATTGGTAAGACCTACAAAGAGACATTTCAGAAGGCGATTCGTGCCCTAGAACGCGGTCGTTCTGGTTTAGGATTCGTTAAGGATTTTCATGAGCGCACCCTCGATGAGCTTTTGAAGATGTTGTCGATTCCTAATTCCGAACGCCACTTCCAGATGTATGAGGCTTTGAGGAAGGGCGCAACGAACGAACAGATTTTCGCGCGTACCGGCATTAAAGCTCACTTCGTGAATGAAATGCGCGAGCTTGTTCAGGAAGAAGAAGATATTCTGCGTCATAAGGGAGGCTTTCTCCCTGATGATAAGCTCATTAAGGCTAAGAAAGACGGATTTTCGGATAAGTATCTTTCGCAGCTCCTGGGCGTACCTGAAAAGGATATTCGATCTCAGCGCGTTGGTCTTGGTTGCGTCGAGACGTGGCATAAGGTCCCGGTTTCCGGCGTTGAGAATGAGGCTTATTACTACTCCTCTTACAATGGCGGCAAGAATGAAGTCCCCGTCACCGACAATAAGAAGAAGGTGATGATTCTCGGTGGTGGTCCTAACAGAATTGGTCAGGGCATCGAGTTTGACTATTGCTGCTGCCATGCGGCAATGGCGATGAGAAAAATGGGATACGAAACGATTATCGTCAATTGCAATCCCGAAACTGTCTCCACTGACTACGATACATCTGATAAACTCTATTTTGAACCTGTCACCGTCGAGGACGTTCTGCAGATTTATGAGAACGAAAAACCTGAGGGCGTAATCGTGCAGTTCGGCGGGCAGACGCCACTTAATATCGCGCGCGGTCTCCAGGAAGCCGGTTGCAAGATTTTGGGTACGCCCGTCGATTCGATTGACGACGCCGAAGATCGTGACCTTTTCCATTCGATTATGGATCGTCTCGGTATCCCCATGCCGGAGTCGATGATGGCCAGCGACATTGACGGTGCTATTAAGTGCGCGAATGTTTTAGGATATCCTTTGATTATCCGTCCTTCATTCGTGCTCGGCGGTCGCGGTATGGAAGTCATTTATGACGAGATAATGCTTAGGGAATACGTCGCCAAAGCTGTTGGCGTAACCCCTGATCGTCCGTTGTATCTTGATCGCTTCTTGTGCAGCGCTTTAGAGTGCGAAGCTGATGCGCTCAGTGACGGCTCAGACATTTTCATCCCGGCAATCATGCAGCATATTGAGCTTGCAGGCGTCCACTCTGGAGATTCTGCATGTGTGTTGCCGCCGGTGTCGATTTCAGAGAAGAATAAAGAGACGATCCTTGACTACACCCGTCGCATCGCGAAAGAACTTAAAGTCGTTGGACTAATGAATATGCAGTTCGCAATCGAGGGCGATAAGGTCTATGTTTTGGAGGCGAATCCCCGCGCTTCGCGTACTGTTCCGTTAGTATCGAAAGTTGCCGGGACTCAAATGGCGGGCATCGCCACGCGATTGATGCTTGGAGAGACCGTTAAGTCGCTCGGACTTGATAAAAAGCATATTGTGCCTTATTTCGGCGTGAAAGAAGCTGTTATGCCTTTTGAGAAATTCCCTGAAGTTGATCCGGTGCTCGGACCTGAGATGCGTTCGACCGGTGAAGTATTAGGGCTTGCAGATACTTTTGGCTTAGCATACTTTAAGTCGCAGGAAGCGGCACTTTCTCCGCTTCCCACGAAGCCCGGTAAGCTCTTAGTTTCGCTTTCCGAAAAGCCCGATGATGCCGTTGCTGCGATTAAGAAATTCGTTGAACTTGGCTTTGAAATCGTCGGCACCGAAGGTACGATTAAGTTTCTTAAGGAGCGTGGAGTTGACGGGACTGTCATCGCGAAGATTGGCGAAGGCCGTCCTGATGTTCTCGATTTGATTAAAAATCGTGAAGTTAATCTCGTCATCAATACTCCGTCTGGTCGCCGCGATGCTCGAGCCGATGATTCGCGCATCCGCCAGGCTGCGATTAAGTATTCAGTCCCGTATCTCACGACTATCGCCGCTGCCGTAGCTGCGTCTGAGGGCATAGCCTCGGCGATGAAGGGACTTGGCGAGGTGCGCTCGCTCCAGAGTTACCATGCTTCGATCATTGATTGAATCAGAGCCGATTAAAGAGCGTCTTTTAGCCATCGAAAAGGCACTTGATGAGGTGTTGCCGTCTCCCGCTGAGAGGCCCGTGGCGTTGCATGAGGCGATGCGCTATGCCGTTGGTGCCGGTGGTAAGCGTATCCGTCCATTGGTGTGCTTACTCTCAGCGGAGGCTGTCGGCGGTGATTATCGCGATGCCATAGAGCCAGCGTGCGCGATTGAGCTATTGCATAATTATACCTTAGTGCACGATGATTTGCCGGCGATGGATAATGACTGCATGCGACGTGGGAAACCCACCGTTTGGAAAAAGTATGGTGAGGCACTGGCGATTTTAACTGGTGACGCCCTCTTGTCGCTTTCATATAAGGTCGCAGGGCTTTCGAAGGTGAATACTTCGTCCATCGTCTCAGTATTGGGCGATAAGGGTATGGGGGTCGTTCGCGGACAGGTTGAAGATGTCGCCAAACTTCGGGACGCAGATTTTATTTATACGCATAAGACAGCAGATTTATTCATTGCTTCTGCTCTTATGGGTGGGTATGCTGCTGGTGCTACTGAAAAGGAGATTGAAGCGTTAGGGGTATTCTCCTTGAATTTAGGTCTCCAGTTTCAGTATGAAGACGATTTACTCGATGGCGACGGACTTTATTCGCGCGAAGAAACTTTGAGAAGGATAAGAGAATCGACCGATTCTTCGCTAAGGGCGCTTTCAAATCTCAAAGGCAACGTTTCGCTATTGAGAGATTTGACTCTCGCATTAGTTTCACGTACTGTTTGAGGATGGATGGTACTTGATATTATGAGGTCAATTTAGTAAAATAAACTCAAAATAAACTAAACAAAAGAGGTGGGTTATCGCACAGTTCACTCGTGTAAATTATAAGATTCGCGTTCCACAGGTTCGCGTTCTCGACGCTCAAGGTAAAATGCTCGGTGTCATGGCTATTCGTGACGCGCAGCGTATGGCGGAGGATATGGGGTTGGATCTCGTTGAGATTACGCCCAATGCCACGCCTCCTGTCTGTAAAATCATGAACTACGGAAAGTTCAAATACGAGGAGTCCATTAAAGCCAAGCAGCAGCGCAAGGCCCAAAAAGCCGCTCAGGTCAAGGAGATTAAGTTCCATCCTGGCACTGATATCGGAGATATCAACCACAAGCTGAAGCAAATTCGCGAGTTTCTTGCCGATGGCCATAAAGTTCGCCTGTCGCTACAGTTCCGCGGTCGCGAGAATGCTCACCGCGACATAGGCGAGGATAAGATTTCAGAAGTCCTTTCAATGATTAAAGACGAATGTTCAGTCGAGCAGGCTCCTCGCACAGATGGGCGTGTACACTTCTGTTTGATCGGTCCGCTGCGCAAGAAAAACAGCGTTAAGATCTCGGTAGAGTAAAACGAGGATTTTTTATGACAGAACAAAAACCCGATTTTTCAAATTCGGCGTACCTTTTCCCGCACATAAATCCCGAGGGTATTAAGTTCGGGGTAATCGCTCTATTGATCGCGGTCGCGATTTCTATCGCTACGCATTTTTGCTGGGCGTTGGCATTCGTGACGGTGCCGTTTTTCCTTTTGGCATACGGGGTATTTTTGTTCTTCCGGGATCCAGAGCGTTATCCTCCGGAGGATCCTAAGGCGATTCTTTCGCCGGCCGATGGTAGGATTTGCCTGATTCAGGAATGTGAAAGACCTGATTCATTGTGCGAGTCCGGGAACGGAAAGAAATATTGGCGTGTATCTGTCTTCATGAGTGTATTCAATGTTCATATCAACCGCATGCCGACTAAAGGCAAAATCCTTAAAAAGGAATATGTCAAGGCCGGCAAGTTTTTCAATGCGTCTTTGGATAAGGCTTCTAAAGAGAATGAGCGTTGCAATTATCTAATCGAAGCTGAAAACGGAGAGACTTATGCCGTCACACAGATTGCGGGATTGGTCGCGCGGCGCATTGTCCCTCAGGTTGAAGATGGCGATGAGTTGGAGAGGATAGAGCGTTTCGGACTTATTCGCTTTGGTAGTCGACTTGATGTTTATCTTCCAGAGGGCGTGAAGCCCGAGGTGCGTATCGGCCAGATTATGGTGGCCGGAGAAACGGTGTTGGGGCATTTGAGATAGCGAGTGAGGCGGATATGGGCAAATTCAGATTCAGAGGCAAACGGCGGCGCGAGCGTGGAGATAAATCGGGGCTTCTTCCTGTTAAGGCGATGTTCCCTAATCTCATTACGTCGATAGCGGCTTGCGCAGGTATCACGTCGGTGGCACTGGCGAGCGAAGGCAGATTTCTGCATGCGTTATTGGCGCTCTTTGTCGCGTGCATTTGCGATGGTATCGACGGACGGGTGGCGCGGATGCTTAATGCATCTTCGAAGTTAGGGGCTGAACTTGATAGCTTGGCGGATTTTGTGAATTTTGGGGTTGCGCCTGCGATGTTTATGTTTTTTTGGCTGACCGGCAAGACTTTTGGTTCTCTTGAGCCTACGATAGCAGATCCTCGGATAGTCAGGCTTATTTTAGGGGCATCGCTTTTTTATGCCTTGTGCGATTGCTTTCGCCTCGCCCGGTTCAATACGATGCTTGAGCAGGAGACGGCTCCTTACTGGAAGCATTTCTTTACGGGGGTCCCGGCTCCCGGAGGTTGCTGGATGGTGCTTACGCCGGCGATTCTTTCGTATGCATTGGATGCTAAAGGCACATATCCGATGTTGCAGAACATTCTCCGCCATCCGGCATTTGGGATGTTCATGCTCTTATTCGTTGGGGTTTTAATGGCATCGCGTTTACCTACGATTTCGTTGAAAGCAGTTAAAATTCAGCGCAAGTACGCTCCTTATGTCTTCGCGTTTCTGTTTTTGTTAATTGCGCTGTTATTCTCTAATTTTTGGTTGACGCTCGGTGTTATCGGTGCGATTTATATCTTAACAGTGCCTGTAACAGGGGTCATCTTTTTGAAGGTGAAATCCGCTTACGAATCCCGCAATCAGAAATCCTGAGTCATGCCAAAAACTTTTTTGAGCGCCGATGCTTACATTGAAGACTGCTGGCGATTGGCGGACATAGTCTTTACGAGCGGCTGGAAGGCAGATGTAATGATCGCACTTTGGCGCGGTGGAGCTCCGGTAGGAGTTGCCATGCATGAGTATTTCAAGGTCGCAGGATGGGATGTTAGGCATACGGCGATAAAATGTACCAGCTACACGGCAATCGGTGAGAATGCCGGTGAAGTCAGCTTTGAGTATGCCGATGAGGTTTTATCTTCGCTGAAAAAAGGCGAAAAAGTGCTGATTGTCGATGATGTTTTTGATACGGGAAAGACTGCGCTTGCCGTGAAGACGAGACTTTCAGAAATGGGAGTTGATTTTCGCATCGCGACAGTGTATTATAAGCCCGAAAAAAATCTCACTGATATAAAACCGGATTATTTCGTCAAGGATGTATCTAAGGCTTGGATAGTCTTTCCTCATGAGATAGAAGGCTTGACGAGAGAAGAAATTTTATTCAAAAATCCGGTGTTGGCCGGTCTCATAAATGCGCACTGAGTCTGAGTTGAAGGCCTTACTGAACGCGCTTTCGCTGAAATGGGCGATGCGACTGGATGAGCGCGGGATAGGCCTAAAACTGAAGCCGATGAAATCGATATGGGGATCGTGTCACTATGTGAAGCGCATCATCACCTACAACACTGAACTGACGAAAGTCCCCGATGAACTGGTGGAATATATTGTAGTGCATGAAATGACTCATTTCAAGGCGCACGATCATGGACCTGAATTTCGGAAGTTGATGGATAAAAACCTTCCACAATGGAGATCTTGTCGCCATCGGCTTAAGCAATACGCATGAAATTTTTTCGCGTGCTTGTTCAAGTATGTGAATTTTGGTACAATACGACGATAGTATGTAGTGTATATAAGGAGTTATAATGAATATATTTAAGATATTCAAGACAGGTGGTTTTTTGGGTGTTGCCGCGTGTGCGGCTACGACCTTTGCGGCAGTGAAGGACTGCGAATTTGCGAGTATTGAGTATCCTGAAGAGTGGGATCCTAAAAGCGGTAAGGCGTTTCAGGTGATAGTCACGCCGAAGGAGTCCGCTGACGGAGAGGATCTTTCGGTGCATCTTCATTGGATGAAGCTTGACGGATACGGCGGTTTCGCCGGCTGGCAGGCTCCGCGCAAGAAGATCAAGGCCGGCAAGCCTTATAAGTTCAGCTTTAATCCGAAAGGAGAGCATGACTACTTGCATCGTTTCAGCGCGTGTGCGTTTATTGCGCCGAACGGCGACTACTCTAAAAAGGTTAAGGAGCAGTTTGTCGAAATCAAGGTCCCGCCGCCACCGCCTTATCCAGAGCGTCCTGAATGCGTAACTTTCAAAAACAGTTATATCTGGATTGAGTCGAATCCGCCACCGACGAAAGTCGGAGAGGAAGTGGTCCTTAAGGTGCATTACCACTTGGACCCGATGGATACATGGGGTCCGAAGCAGACTAAGCTGATGGCGTTACCGCTGGGACCGTGGATCGACAATCCGGACGGCGTCATCAATAAGCGCCGCCATCATGTCTCCTACGGAGGAACCATGTTCCGTCAGGAAAAGAAAATTGACCCCGGTGACGGAGTGGTGGAATTTCGCTTCAAACTTGGCACGGCTTACCGTTACAATGGATGCTTCTTCCTCTGCAAGTTTAAGCAGCCCGATGGGACGGAATGGCCGTGGGACTTCCGTGGCGGTGGACTCAATGTCGTGCCGCAGAATGAATACTTCCGCATGTATCCGACCTCTCGTGGTGGATGCTTTTACTACGGCGAAACGCCGAATATTGCGCTCGTTTGGGGCGACAGAGCAGCTGGCGGAATGCGCAAGGGCAAGGCAGTCGTCAGGGACTGCGAGAACCGTATCGTCATTGAAAAGGAAATCGAGCTCAATCCTGCTCGTCGGGTGCAGTCCGTTTCATTCCCCGAACTTAAGAAGCGCGGAGTGTTTTCGCTTACTGTGACAGCTCCGGGATTAGGCCTTGAAGGTAAGGATGTCGACGACTTCTGTTACTTCGCGACGATTCCGAAATTCGAGCGCATTGAGGGCAAGGACACTCCGTTTGGTGTCACAAACATAGGGGACCTTGATCTCTCCGAGCTTGCATACGACCTCGGTTTTTCGCTCGTGCGTCACTTTGTTTCGTGGAAGGGCATCCAACCTGCGCGCGACCGCTGGCTTCTGAAAGGTTTGGATCGCTCCATTGCTAACAACAACGCTGCAGGGTTGAAGCCGTGGATTCAGATTTATGGACCTCCCGCATGGACGCTTCCTCCGGGACTTAACTCTACAGGCACATACGAGCCTGCGCCGTTCAATCTAAAGGATTGGGAGAATACTCTTCTCACCCTTGCAAGACGCTATAAGGGTAAATTGTACGGGTTTGAATTTCTCAATGAAATCGTCCCTGGTAATTCATGCAAAGATCCAGTAGCTGAATACGTGGCGATTTGCAAAACTGGTTATGAAGCGCTTAAAAAAGAAGATCCGAGTCTCGTCTGCCAGCTCGCAGGAGGACTCTGGCCTCATAGCTACCGTATCGACTGCCTTAAGGCAGGCATCGCCAAGTACATCGATATACTACCAGTACATTACTCTACTTTTGAGAGTGTCCGCGAAGCGCAGAACGACCTTGAAGTTCGAGGAATCAAGAACGTAGAAGTCGGCGACAATGAAACTGCTACCGGCATGTCTATTTGGAATTATCCTCCGGATATGGCGTTTTCCTCATCGCTCAAACAATGCGATTACGTGATGAAACGCTGGCCGGATGTGCTTTGCACGGGTGCTAAGTTTGTGACCTACTTTGGTGGCGGTGGAGATCCTTGCGGTAACTGGAGCTACATGATCGATATCACTTCTCCGCGTCCTGTGCTCGCCACCATTGCGGTTGTCCAAGGCAAACTCGCGTATGCGAAGCCAGTTGGAAAGTTTTTCATCGGCGACACCGCTTGCCATCTCTTCGAGAAGGATGGGAAATCTATACTCTTTCTCTCAACTGCCGGCAAGAAAGATGTGAAAGTGAAGGTTCCTGCACGTGGGGCTCTCTCTATCACTGATTATCAGGGTAATGTCGAAACTCTTGCAGACAACATCGTCACTACTGGCGATAGACCTGTTATAGTCGAGGGCGGCGACCTTGATCAGCTCAAGGTCTATGCTTCGCTTTCAGTCGGAACGTCCATTTCTCCTGTTGTGCTGCCGCAGATCGTTGCGGATAAGTCTGAGCAGGTAAAACTTCCGGTCGTACTCTTTAATTCCTACGCGAAGAAGATGAAATTCACAGTCGAATGTAAGGATGTTGTCGGTGAGGCTAAGCCCTTGGTTGTTGAGCTTGATCCTGGCATGCGGCACAAGGATGAGCTCGTTTTTGAATTTAAGCCTGATGCGAAGACGCCTTCTATTCTTCGCCTTGCTGCTACAGTGTCTGTGGATGGGATAGGGAGAGTCTCCAAGCCGTTCTCTCTTTGCCTCACTGATGAATCATCGCTTGGTAACCTCGTGAAGAATGGAACGTTTGACGGTAACGGCGCGCATTGGAAAGGGCAGGGTAGCATTGTTGAATTGCCTGTTCCAGGGGACGCCGCGAATAGCGCGCTTGCCATCGCAGGCAAAACCCAAGTCGTTACCGGCAGACACAGTGGATACTCCCATCACACTCAAATGACGGATTTGCCGGTCAAGGGCGGAACATACCTCTACACGGCGTGGGCGCGTGGAGAAGGTATGGGAGGAGGCTCTAACCTTGACGAGTATGACGAGACGGGTCGTCACCTCAGAAATCACATAATGCTGCGTGTGTTTTCTCTTGGCGGTAAAGGCACCAAGGGCTGGTCATATCTTGCAAAGAAGATGACCTTTACGCCCGGTACGGCCAAACTCGCGATGACGCCAGTGGCGAAGGGTAAGGATGGTGCACGTATCGTCTTTGACAACATTCAGCTTTCGCTCTACAAGGGTGCAGATTATGTCGCCTTTGCATCGTCGGATGAGGCAAAGTCCTCGGCAGTTCCTCTCTTGTGCGAAAACCAGATTCGTCCCGAAAATGGTTACGAATGGTCTGAGAAGAATATCGGCGGCGTCGCCAAGTTTACTTGGACTAAGGATGCTCTCGTCTTTGAGGCTGCGGTTGAGGATGATGCGCTTGAGGCGAAGCCGGTCGTGTCTGAAAGCGGCATGGAGACGCTTAAGGGAGACTCTATCGCACTGTGCCTCTTCCCTCGCATGGGACCCGATGGACGACCCGAGAGTGATCAAATTCGCTGGTATATTTCCAAGGCGAGCCCAGGCGGTGGATCCGGAGCGACCACAGTATTCCGTCCGAAGGCATTCTCGATGGGTGCGAAGTCCGGTCAGCTCTGCAAGGATTCGTCTGTCTACCAGATCGATATTAAGCGCGAAGGGACGCTCACGACTTATCGTCTGCGCATTCCGTGGTCCGAGATACCAGGCATCGCGCCTACGAAGGGAGTGTCGTTTGGATGTAACATCGTCCTCGGAGACTCTGACGGTGGCGAGGCGTTCGGTTCAATGATTTGGGGTGGCGGTCTTAAAGATGATTCCGCTGACTGCGGGCTTGTCACTCTAATCCCGTGATGGTAACTTAATAGAAAGCAGAGGTGTTATTATGAAAACAAGTCTCTTTAGTATTATTGCCGCGTTATGCGCTACGACAGTTTTAGCTGGCGAGCAAAAGCTCAATATTATCGAAAAAGCCCCCAAGGGCGGTAGATTTAAAGTTCCATCTGAGCGCGTGTGGCCATCTGAGCCCGGTGATGGCGATATTTGTCTTTGGTGGGGCGACCGTTTTGCGGCTTGTTCCATTACTATCGACGATAACTGCAAGCCCGATCATGACTGGTGGCTTAAAATTACCGAAGAACTTGGAATCAAAGTGACTTGGTTTGTGGTCACGGATGGACCTGAGAAGAAAAAGAATACTGGTTTTAACGGAACATGGAAGGACTACCAGCGTCTTGCGGATGCAGGGCACTCAATCCAGTCACATACTACCAATCATAAGAGCAAGCCAAAGAACGGCCCCGCGCTTTCAGATGCCGAAGTTGAGATTATGTATCGCGATTCGCTTAAGGTCATCAATGAGAATATTACCAATAACTATGCGTGCTGCATCGCCTATCCGTGTGGTGAGGCGCATGAGGAAATCGCCGCCAAGTATGCGATCGCTTGCCGTGGTGTGTACGGGGTTCCGAGTCAAGCGGGATCAATCAATTATATGAACACCAACAAGGGCGGAGCGGACAAGGCTTATGTCGAGATTGTTGCTTTTGGCGCGACAAAGGAGAATCCGAAGTGGATCCAGGGCAAGAAGGATCTCAAACGCGGACTCAATACCGTGCTTTATCATCTTGTTCACCACGGTAGAACTAAGGAGCAAATCGCTGAGAGCGTAAAGCGTTCTGAGGAGCAGGTGCGCTATATCGCGTCATTTAAGGACGACCTCCTCTGGGTTTGCAGATACGATGATGTGATGAAGTATGCGCAGGAGCGCGATACGGCAAAACTCAGTTGCAAACTCGACGGCAATAAAATACGTATTTCTGTTACGGATGATATGAAGGACGATGTCTTCAATTTCCCGCTTACGGTGAAAGTAAGGCTTCCAGATGGATGGAAGTCCGTCTCCGGCGGCACCTTTATTGAGCACAACGGCAAGCCGTATGCGCTCGTTGATGTTGTTCCAGACAGGGGCGAAGTCGTGCTTATGTCCTCTAAATAACGACATTTAATGTCAATTAATGAGAAATACGGTAATTTTAGATATAAACTGCTTGGATTTATTGGCGATTGACAGTTTGGTGCGAAAAGTAGTATAATATCCGTTGACAATGGAAAAATTAGGTCATATAATCTCTAAAACTTTGGCAATGGTCGCTCTGTCGCTATTATTTAGTGGCTGCGCGAGCATTGTTTCGGTATTGGATAAACTTGAGGGTGATGCGCCATCGGAGGAGAAGGATACTGCCGCAGAAAGCGCTATCGCCGCAGTTTATTGGGATGGCCCGCGAGTGCGTCCA
>JAEIGA010008033.1_pt1 | contig 16004 bp, 15 predicted proteins | sample 9270691 | NCBI WGS metagenome assembly JAEIGA01 (sample SAMN17057246, study PRJNA624740) | gut metagenome | biome: biome; isolation source: fecal sample | host: Bos grunniens | place: China: Xizang | collected 2019
AGAGGTTATGGTTGAAACATTTAAAGGAACACCTTATGATTCAGGATTGGATCAAAACTTGTTGGCTGAGATTGCAGATTACTTCAGACCACTTCGTGACGAAGCATTAGAAAGTGGCTTGTTAAATCCAAAGAATATGGGTGTAAACATCAAAACATTATTATACCAAGTACCAGGTGGAATGCTTTCAAACTTGACTTCTCAATTAAAAGAGCAAGGCGCAGAAGATAAATACTATGATGTTTTAGAAGAAGTTCCAAAGGTACGTAAAGATTTAGGTGAGCCACCACTAGTAACACCTTCATCACAAATTGTAGGAACTCAGGCAGTGTTCAACGTGCTTATGGGTGAACGTTACAAAATGGCTACAAAAGAAACAAAAGACGTTTTAAGTGGAAAATATGGTGCAACTGTAAAACCATTTAACGAAGAAGTGCAAAAGAAAGTTTTGGGTGAAAATCCAGAAATTATCACATGCCGTCCAGCGGACTTAATTCCAGACGAATTGGATACGCTTCGCGATGAAATGGCACAATGGTCACAACAAGAAGAAGATGTATTGACATATGCATTATTCCCACAAGTAGCAACAGACTTCTTTAAGTATAGAGAAGCACAGCAAACGGGTGTAGACCAAACGGTAGCTGATACTGAAAACGGAAGTTACCCAGTATAAGAATCTTGAAAGGAGAGCAGGTGTTTAATATCTTGCTTTCCTTTTTTGCTATTAAGGAGTGAACTTTATGAGCAAATATATTATGGCATTAGACGCAGGAACAACAAGTAATCGTTGTATTCTTTTTAATGAAACAGGAGAAATGTGCAGTTTGGCGCAGAGAGAGTTTACACAATATTTTCCTAAGCCAGGATGGGTAGAACATGATGCAGATGAAATTTGGGCAAGTATGCTTGGTGTTGCTGTAGAAGCGATGAATAAAATTGGAGCAACAGCGAAAGACATTGCTGCAATCGGCATCACAAATCAGAGGGAAACAGCAGTTGTGTGGGACAAAAACACAGGAGAGCCGGTGTATCACGCGATTGTATGGCAGTGTAGAAGAACATCAGAATATTGTGATTTGTTAAAAGAAAAGGGTCTTACAGATACATTTAGAGAAAAAACAGGTCTTGTGATAGATGCTTATTTTTCGGGAACAAAGATAAAGTGGATTCTTGACAATGTACCTGGAGCTAGAGAAAGAGCGGAAAACGGAGAGTTGTTATTTGGTACCGTAGAGACGTGGCTGATTTGGAAATTGACAAAAGGGAAAGTTCATGTCACTGATTATTCAAATGCATCGCGTACCATGCTTTATAACATCACTTCGCTAGAATGGGATGAGGATATTCTTTCGGAGATGAATATTCCAAGATGTATGCTTCCGAAAGTAAAACCATCAAGTTACATTTACGGATATTCAGATGCGGCATTCTTTGGTGGTGAAATTCCTATTTCAGGTGCTGCAGGTGACCAACAAGCGGCGCTATTTGGGCAGACATGTTTTACAGCAGGTGAAGCAAAGAATACGTATGGAACTGGATGTTTTCTGCTTATGAATACGGGAGAACAACCTGTGTTTTCAAATAATGGTCTTGTAACAACGATTGCATGGGGATTAGACGGAAAGGTGACATATGCATTAGAGGGTTCTATTTTTGTTGCGGGTGCAGCGATTCAATGGCTACGTGATGAGATGCGATTTATTGATTCTTCTGCCGAATCTGAAATGATGGCTATGCAGGTGGAAGATACAAATGGATGCTATGTAGTACCTGCCTTTACCGGTCTTGGTGCACCACACTGGGATCAGTATGCGAGAGGTACCATTGTTGGATTGACACGAGGTGTGAATAAATACCATATTATCCGTGCTACTTTGGAGTCTATTGCATATCAGGTAAATGATGTTATTAGGGCAATGGAGGCAGATTCTGGTATTGTGCTTTCGACATTAAAGGTGGATGGCGGTGCAAGTGCAAATAATTTTTTGATGCAGGCACAGGCTGATATTATTAATGCACCAGTGAATCGACCGAAATGCGTGGAAACAACTGCTATGGGAGCAGCTTATTTGGCAGGTCTTTCGGTTGGATATTGGAAAGACAAGAAGGAAGTGCTGAAGAATTGGTCTGTGGATAAAACCTTTATTCCATCAATTGACGAAAGCAAAAGAGAAGATATGGTGAAGGGTTGGAACAAAGCGGTTAGATATTCCTATGGCTGGTCAAAAGATGCTTGATGTTTTTGGATAAATACCGCATAATGGAAGTCGGAGGATTCGGTATGAGTAAGGTACTAGTTGTTGGCGGCGGAGCGGCCGGAATGATGGCGGCAATCGCAGCTTCTTATAACGGAAATGAAGTTCATTTATTTGAAAAAAATAAAAAACTTGGTTCGAAGTTGTATATAACAGGAAAAGGCAGATGTAATATTACCAATGCTTGTGATATGGATGAATTGTTTTCTTCTGTTGTAACAAATTCTAAGTTTTTATATAGCAGTTTTTACGGTTTCACAAATCAAGATGCAATTGATTTTTTTGAGAGACTTGGTGTGAATACAAAAATTGAAAGAGGTAATCGCGTTTTCCCAGTGTCGGATCATTCTTCCGATGTGGTCAATGGGATGGCCCGGGAATTAAAACGATTGGGCGTTTCGATTTATTTGCGGTCTGCTGTAAAAAATATTGTTGGAACGGATGGCTTTACCCATATTGAACTAGAAGATGGGCGAGTAATAGAAGGCGATGCTTGTATCGTTGCAACTGGTGGATTTTCATACCAAAGCACTGGGTCTACTGGAGATGGATATGGATTTGCAAATGCTTTGGGACATTCCGTAAGCGAGATTATACCAGCATTAGTTCCAATGGAAGTGAAAGAATGGTATGCAAAAGAATTGCAAGGACTTTCACTTCGAAATGTAAGAGCTGTTGTGTGCGATGGTCAGAAGAAACTTTATGAAGATTTTGGAGAGATGTTATTTACACATTATGGAGTGAGCGGTCCTTTGATGCTAAGTGCAAGTAGTTATGTGGGAAAATTACTTAGAGAAAAGGCGTTGACATTATCTATAGATTTAAAGCCAGCACTTACATTTGAACAGTTGGATCAAAGGGTGCTTCGAGATTTTGAAGAAAATCTAAATCGTCAATTTAAGAATGCGATTGGAAAATTGTTCCCAACAAAATTGATTCCAATTATGATAGAATTAAGTGGGATTGATCCAGAGAAAAAGGTGAATTTAATTTCAAAAGAAGAACGACACAGATTCGTTTCGCTAATAAAGAATTTTTCTATGACACTTACTGATTTGCGAGATTTTAATGAAGCGATTATTACGAAAGGTGGCGTTTCGGTAAAAGAAATTAATCCTTCGACAATGGAATCGAAGCAGATACCTGGTCTATACTTTGTGGGTGAAGTATTGGATTTAGATGCTTTGACTGGCGGATTTAATTTGCAAATTGCATGGTCTACTGGATATGCTGCGGGAAGTAGCATTTACTAATAAGTGGTAGGAGGAAAGAAATATGGGATATAATGTAGCAATTGACGGGCCTGCTGGCGCAGGAAAAAGCACAGTTGCAAAACGTGTTGCAAAAGAATTAGGGTTTGTTTATGTAGATACAGGTGCGATGTATCGAGCTTTGGCAGTGTTCTTTTTACAAGAGGGATTGGAGCCGACGGAAACAGAACGCATAGCCCAAATGTGCAAATTGGCAGAAGTTTCTATTGGATATGAAGAAGGTGTGCAACAGGTCTATTTAAACGGAGAGAATGTAACCTCTAAATTACGCGAAGAGGCAGTTGGAAATATGGCATCTATCAGCTCAGCAATACCAGAAGTGCGAGCACAATTATTGGAATTACAAAGAGAATTGGCAAGAACTAAGGATGTTGTTATGGATGGCCGAGATATTGGCACCAATATTTTACCAAATGCAAATGCAAAAATTTATTTAACAGCTAGTGTAGAAACAAGAGCCAAACGAAGATATTTTGAATTAATCGAGAAAGGCGTTGCGTGTGATTTGAAAGAAATCGAACGTGATATTATGGAGAGAGATACCCGCGATATGAATCGCGAGATCGCGCCGTTAAAACAAGCAGAAGATGCAGTCTTTTTAGATAGCTCTGATATGACGATCGATGAAGTAGTAGCTAAAATCAAATCATTTTGTGAGTAGGAAGTATTTTATGGAAATCAAAGTAGCAAAAACTGCAGGATTTTGTTTTGGCGTTAAGAGGGCGGTTGATTTGGTTTACAAAGAAGCGGATAATAAGTGCTGCGAAAAGATATATACTTATGGTCCAATCATTCACAACGAAGAAGTGATGAAGGATATGAAAAGCAAAGGAATTGAAATTATTCACAGCGAAGAAGAACTTAAAAATATTCAATCCGGCGTAGTAATTATTCGTTCCCATGGTGTGCCAAAACGAATTCAGACAATGTTAGAACAACAAGGCTTAAAGTGTGAAGATGCCACCTGTCCTTTTGTAAAAAAAATCCACCGTATTGTGGAAGAAGAAAGCAAAAAAGGAAAGCATATTCTAATTATAGGAGATGAAAATCATCCGGAAGTAATGGGAATCAAAGGATGGTCGGATACAGATGTAACTGTTATAAAAACAGAGGAAGATGCTAGAAACTTTGAGGTTGCACCTGAGACACCTATATGTATCGTTTCTCAAACGACATTTAATTACAATAAATTCAAATATTTAGTTGAAATTATTTCTGAAAAGAATTATAATATAAGTGTTTTAAATACGATTTGTAGTGCTACAAAAGAACGTCAGACAGAGGCTGAAAGTATTGCAAAAGAGGTGGATGTTATGATTGTTATAGGTGACAAACATAGTTCCAACACTCAGAAATTATTTGAAATATGCAGTCGGTCATGCGCCAATACACATTATATTCAGACATTAAAAGATTTGGATATGAATCAATTAAAGTCGGCAAGAATGGTAGGCATTACAGCGGGTGCATCAACACCCAACAATATAATTGAGGAGGTTCAAAATAATGTCAGAATTAACTTTTGAACAAATGTTAGAAGATTCTTTTAAAACAATAAGAAATGGAGAAGTTGTAGACGGTACAGTCATTGATGTGAAAACTGATGAAATCGTTTTAAACATAGGTTACAAGGCAGATGGTATCATCACACGTAACGAATATACAAATGAAGCAAATGTTGACTTAACTACATTGGTGTCTGTAGGCGACACTTTGACAGCAAAAGTCTTAAAAGTCAATGATGGTGAAGGACAAGTAGTTTTGACATACAAGAGATTGGCTGCAGAAAGAGGAAACGAAAGATTAAAAGAAGCTTTCGAAAACCAAGAAGTATTAAAAGCAACTGTAGCGCAAATCCTTGGTGGCGGTTTAAGTGTAGTTGTTGAAGAAGCAAGAGTATTCATTCCTGCAAGCTTGGTATCAGATGCTTATGAAAAAGATCTAAGCAAATATGAAGGACAAGAAATTGAGTTCGTAATTACGGAGTTCAATCCAAGAAGAAATAGAGTTATCGGTAACAGAAGACAACTCTTGGTTGCTGAGAAAGAAGAGTTACAAAAAGCTTTATTCGAAAAATTAAATGTAGGAGATGTAGTTACAGGAACGGTTAAGAATGTGACTGATTTTGGTGCGTTTATTGACTTGGGTGGCGTAGACGGTTTGTTACATATTTCTGAAATGTCATGGGGACGTGTAGAAAATCCTAAGAAAGTATTTAAATCGGGCGAAGAAATTAAAGTGTTTGTAAAAGATATTACAGATACAAAAGTTGCCTTGAGTTTGAAATTCCCTGAGACAAATCCTTGGGCAAATGTAGCAACTGATTTTGCAGTTGGAACTGATGTTACTGGTAAAGTTGCTCGAATGACAGATTTTGGAGCGTTTGTTGAATTGTTGCCAGGTGTTGATGCATTACTTCATGTATCACAAATTTCAAGAGCACACATCGAGAAACCTTCGGATGTTTTAAGTGTTGGACAAGAAATTACAGCAAAAGTGGTAGAACTTAACGAAGCAGAGAAAAAGATTAGCTTAAGTATGAAAGTTTTGGAACCAGTTGTAGAAGAACCAGCAGCTCAAGAAGCAACAGAAGAAGTTGTTGAAGAGGTTGTAGAAGAAACTGTAGTTGAAGAATAAAATCAAAAGAGAGAATCCTCAGATTCTCTCTTTTTTTAATGTCTTGTATCAATAATTTCATAATCTTTTGTAATGAAAATAGCATCAATGTTTTCTGAATTTTCTATCAACTCTATGGATTTTTGGGAGCCTAGCAAGATACAAATGGTACTGAGTGCATCACCATCAACGGAGTTGTCCGATAAAATAGTCGCACTCAACAAGTCTGTTTCACAAGGATATCCAGTTGTTACGTCTAATACGTGATGATAAAGAGTATCTTCGATAGTAAAACAACGTTCATACACCCCCGATGTCACAATGGAATTGTCTGTGGAAGATAACGAAATCATAGTTTCGCCTGATTGGCTAAAAGGCTTTTGGATTCCTATTTTAAAAGAGGAACCATTTTCCTTTTGACCGATTGTAACAACATTCCCCCCTAAGTTAATAATAGCGCTGCTCACCTTGTTTTCTAATAAATATTGCTTTAAACAATCTGCTATATACCCTTTTGCAATACCTCCTAAATCGATAGAAGCATTGGGATCTGTTAATGTAACAGTATTGCCGTCGATTTTTATATTATTATAATTTATATGCGTGAGTGCAGCTTCAATATCTACATCTGCGGGGATATTTGGTGATTGTTTTTCAAAATTCCAAAGCGAGGTTAATGGCGCAATAGTGATATCGAAACAACCATTTGATAATTGGCCGTAGTAAATTCCTGTATGCAGTAATTCAAGTGTTTCATTAGATACTTTTACAGGTGCTCCGTTTGATGCGTTTATACGAGAGATTTCACTGGTTTCTATAGAAATACTAAATTTGTTTTCAAGTTCTTCACATATTCTAAAACATTCATCTATTAGCTCATCATTGAAGTTGTCAAATAACGTAATGGTTATCACTGTATCAAAATAAAAACCAGACTTTGAATATGGGTTTGCATTAGAACAACCTATAAAAATTGAACAAAGCATTATTAGCATAAATATACGAAAAATTCTCATGACAACCTCCTTTTCGAAAAGTATAACATAAAAATATAGAAAAATACACACCTCAAAATCGAACATATGGTTGCATATGCAATGACTATATGTTAAAATATTACAGAAAGAGGTTAAAAAATGAAGAAAAACGATTGGATTTTGATTGGAATTGTTCTAGGTATCATAAGTGTAAGTTTTTTTCTAAATCTTTCTTTTGGCAAAAAAGAGAGAGGGAATGTTGTTGTATCTGTGAAAGGTCATACGTTTGGGACATATTCTTTAGAAAAAAATCAAGAAATACAGATTGGAAATACCAATTTGATAAAGATTCAAGATGGTCAAGTCTATATGGAACAGGCAGATTGTCCTGATCAGACTTGTGTAGCTCACAAACCAATTTATAGTAATCGTGAAGTTATTATTTGTTTACCCAATAAGGTATCCGTAGAAATTCATAGTAGAGAAGAGTCGAAAGTGGATTCTATTTCTAAATAGGAGGCAAATTGAAAACAAAAGTAGCACATTTGGGTGTTTTGGTAGCATTAGCACTTATTTTAAGTTATGTGGAAACTTGGATACCTATTAATTTCGGGATTCCGGGAATTAAATTAGGGCTTTCCAATTTAGTTGTAATCATTTCCATTTATAAATATGGATTTAAAAAATCATTTTTTTTAGGGATTACAAAGGTTTTGCTATCGAATATACTGTTCGGGAATCTTTCGAGTATGGTTTTTGGATTGACAGGTATGCTATGCAGTGTTTTTTTGATGTGTATACTCAAAAAAACGCGAAAATTTAGTGTAATAGGAATTAGTATGGCCGGTGCCATTGCGCACAATCTTGGACAGATAATTGTTGCAATGTTTATTGTACAAAGCTTTGCAATAATATTTTATTTGCCGGTTTTACTGCTCTCGGGCATGATTACTGGTGTTTTAATTGGTATTGTTGCAAATGAAATAATAAAACGAATAAGATAGGGATGATGGAGGAAATATGATTTCTTATGTAAAAGGCGAATTGATCGCGCTAGAAGAAGATAAAGCGATTGTTGATGTGAACGGAATAGGATACGGGGTATATATGTCAGGGCAAGCGTTAGGTATGCTTCCGTCCATTGGCGAAGAGGTACGATTACATACGCATTTAAATGTCAAAGAGGATGCTATGCAATTATTTGGTTTTCTGACTAGAGATGATTTGCAAGTATTCAAGTTGCTGATAGGTGTTAGTGGAATAGGACCAAAGGGAGCGTTAAATATTTTATCTCAATTATCTCCAGATGATTTAAGATTTGCTGTTGTGACCAATGATGCGAAAACGATTGCATCGGCTCCAGGGATTGGAAAGAAAACTGCAGAAAAAATAATTATTGAATTAAAAGACAAGCTGAGCATTGAAGATGTATTGAATCATACAGTGAATTCTGAAGAAAAGCAGGAAGCATATAGCTATGCGAACGAAATGCAATCAGAGGCTATCCAAGCATTAGTTAGTTTAGGGTATGGAAATGCAGAATCTATGAAAGCAGTAAAAAAAGTAACTATTACGGAGGATATAACCGTTGAAGAAATTTTGAAATTGGCATTAAAAAATATAATGTTTTAGTAATTGGTAGGGAAAGAAATGAAAAAAAGAATTATTACTACAGAAAACTTAGAAGAAGATATTAAAATAGAAAACCATTTGCGACCGCAACTCTTGGAGGATTATGTTGGCCAAGAAAAAGCGAAGGAGACTCTGAAGATTTATATTGAAGCAGCAAAATCGCGTGGGGAAGCATTGGATCATGTGTTGTTCTACGGCCCGCCAGGTTTGGGGAAAACAACACTTGCAGGAATCATTGCAAATGAAATGGGCGTTAATTTGAAAATCACATCAGGTCCCGCGATTGAAAAACCTGGTGAAATGGCGGCTATTTTAAATAACCTTCAAGAGGGCGATGTTCTGTTTGTTGATGAGATTCATCGGCTCAATCGTCAGGTGGAAGAAGTATTATATCCAGCTATGGAAGATTTTGCTATTGATATTATGATTGGAAAAGGTTCAAGCGCAAGATCTATTCGTTTGGAATTGCCAAAATTTACTTTGGTGGGTGCCACTACAAGAGCAGGTATGCTGACAGCTCCATTGCGTGATAGATTTGGTGTGGTTCATCGATTAGAGTATTATACTGAAAGTGAGTTGCAGACTATCATTATGCGTTCAGCAGGTGTATTAGATGTGGAAATAGAGCCAAATGGAGCACTTGAAATGGCAAGACGTTCAAGAGGTACACCAAGACTTGCGAATCGCCTTTTGAAGCGCGTGCGTGATTTTGCACAGGTAAAGTATGATGGAGTCATTACTGAAAAAGTTGCAGATTACGCTTTGGATTTATTGGATGTAGATAAGTTTGGATTGGATTTCAGTGATCGAAATATTTTGCTTACAATTATTGAAAAATTTCAAGGTGGACCAGTAGGGTTAGATACATTGGCTGCAGCTGTAGGAGAGGATGCAGGAACAATTGAAGACGTATATGAACCATACTTATTAAAAAATGGATTTATTCAAAGAACACCAAAAGGGCGAATTGCCACAGAACGTTCTTTTTCACATTTAGGTATTCCTTATCAAAATCAATAAAAGAGTTGGATTTTTTTTGCAAATAGTTTATAATAGAAAAGTATTAGAAATTCAATAGGGAGGTTGCTATGGCATCTTCAAAAAATTATACAGAAGTATTAATTGGCGGAAAAGTATTTACGTTGAGCGGATTTGAAAGCGAAGATTATTTGCAAAGGATTTCGAATTATTTGAATCATAAAATTGCTGATTGTGAAAGTGTTGAGGGATATAATAGACAGACTGCCGAAACGAGAAGTACATTGCTTGCACTTAATATTGCAGATGATTATTTCAAGGCAAAGAGGCAAGGAACTGTTCTTGAAAGTGATGTTCAGCAAAAAGATAAAGAGATGTATGAATTAAAGCATGAATTAATTTCTACACAAATCCGTTGCGAGAACTTAGAAAAAGACATCGAGCGTTTGAAAGAGGAAAATCAACAATTGCAGATGCAGATTGTAAAATTAGAAACTGAAATGAACAAACAATAGTTATAGAATCTCGCATGCGAGATTCTATTTTGTTAGTTTTCGAAATTTATACAAGAAGGTAATAGAAATATGAAAAAACAAGTGGAAATTTTAGCACCTGCGGGATCCTATGATAGTTTGGTCGCTGCAATTGCAGCTGGTGCAGATGCGGTTTATATAGGTGGAACACGTTTTGGTGCAAGGGCATATGCGGATAATCTTGATGTTGACGCGATGTGCAAAGCGATTGATTATGTACATTTACACGGAAGAAAAATATACCTTACGGTAAATACTTTATTAAAAGAACAAGAATTAGAAGAGCTGTATTCCTATTTATTACCTTACTATCAACATGGATTGGATGCGGTAATCGTACAAGATATCGGTGTTCTTCAATACATCAGAAAACAATTCCCAGATTTGCCAATACATGCGAGTACTCAAATGACGATCACAAATCTCTTGGGAGCCAAAATGTTAGAAAATCTTGGCGTGGAAAGGGTGGTCACAGCCAGAGAATTACAATTAGGGGAAATTCGAGAAATTTCAGATAATACGAATTTAGAGATTGAAAGTTTTGTTCATGGCGCTTTGTGTTATTCTTACTCAGGACAATGTTTGTTTAGTAGTATGATCGGTGGGAGAAGCGGAAACCGAGGACAGTGTGCGCAGCCTTGCCGTTTACCTTATTCGGTTGAAGGAGCGAAAAAAAATCAATATCTTCTTAGTCCAAAAGATATGTGCACGTTGGAACAAATTCCTGAATTAATTGATGCAGGTATTTTTTCTTTTAAGATTGAAGGTAGAATGAAGAAACCAGAATATGTTGCACTTGTAACTTCGATGTATCGTAAATATGTTGATTCGTATTTGGAAGTGGGAAAAGAAAAATACTTTGTGGATGTAAAAGATAAAGAGATGCTCATGGATTTATATAATCGTGGTGGATTTTGTGGCGGATATTATAGTACGCAAAATGGACCAGAAATGTTGTCTCTTAACAGACCAAATCATGCAGGAGTTCCAGCAATACGAATTATGGAGCAAGTGGGAAAGCGTATAAGTGGATGCGCACTTGTAGATATTCATAAAGGAGATATTATTGAGTTGCCAGACGTCGATGGGAATGAAAACTATACGTATGGTCATGACGTGCAAAAAGGTGCATACACAGAGATATTTGTTCGCAATAAATTAAATCTTTCCAAAGGGGAAATTTTAAATCGAACAAGAAATGATGGTCTCATTCAAAATATTCAAGAAAATATAATAAAAAAAGAAATGAAAGAAAGTATTGATGGAACTCTTTTGGCAGAAGTCGGAAAACCAATCGAGCTGTGTTTGACATATAAAGACGTGTCTGTAAATGTGAGTGGTGATGATGTTCAAGAAGCCAAAAATCAACCAATGGACGCAGAACGCATTGAAAAACAAATCCGAAAGACTGGTGGAACGCCATTTGAATTCAAGAATGTGTCTGTGGAGTTGAAAGGGATTGTTTTTGTTCCAATGCAAAGTATTAATGAATTGCGCAGAAAAGGTTTGGAATTGTTGGAAGAAAAATATTTAGAACAATACAGAAGACCTTTTATCGAAAATCGATTTGCGAAGAAGAATGCGAATTCATCTCAAAATGTACCGAAACTTTATGTTTCCGTAGATACGATAGAACAATGGACTGAAACGGTTAAGGAAGAGAATGTTCTAAGAATATATTTAAATAGTTGTGCAGTTAATGCAGAAGAGAATCTGAAAGAAATAATTGATAGCACTCATGACAACGGAAAAGAAATATATTTAACGATGCCTAATATATTTAGAAAATCATTTTCAAAAAATTTACTTTTACTTAAATGGGATGGTGCGTTAATTAAAAATTATGAGTCCTTTCTTTTCTTAAAAAACCAGAATTTTTCTAAACCAATTGTGACAGATAGCAATCTCTATGTGTTTAATAATTATAGTAAAGAATTTTGGCTAAACGAAGGAGTGGAACATATCACAGCACCATTAGAGTTAAATCAAAAAGAACTAAAAGAACTCGGTTTAGAAACAAGTGAATTTGTAATATATGGTTATACGCCTATGATGGTAACGGCACAATGCATTCAAAAGACTACAAAAGGATGCGATAAACAGATGAAACAAATTCAAATAAGAGATCGAATGAAAAAAGAGTTTACGGTTAAAAACTTTTGTAAATATTGTTATAATATCATATACAACAGCAGTCCGACTTTTCTTATCGATCAGTTGGACGAGGTTAAAAAACTAAATCCAAAAGCTTTGCGATTGAATTTTACGATTGAAAATCGAGAGCAAACAAAAGAAATATTAAAAATGTATGCAGATGCATATAAACAAAAAAATGAAATGTCTTCAAAATTAGAATTTACACGTGGACATTTCAAACGTGGAATTAAGTAGGTGACGAATTGGCTAATCTTATTATTGGATGTGCGAAATACATGATGATTTTTCTCATTGCAATCTATGCATACCAATGCTTTGCAGTTTTTGCATATGAAGATGTGAATGCGAAAAAGAGAATTTTCCTATATCAAAATATCATAATGTTTTTGATACATTTTATGGCGTTTATGGGTATGTATTTCAAAACAAATGAAAACAAAATATTGCTGTTTTATCTGGCACAATTTGTGATGTTGCTAGTGATTTTGTTGTTATATATAAAGATTTATCCCAAAATATCGCGATTGGTTGTTAATAATATGTGTATGTTATTAATAATTGGCTTTATTATGATTACAAGATTATCCTATGACAAAGCAGTGAGACAAAGCATAATTGTAGGTGGCGCATTTGCGATCAGTCTAATCATACCTGTGCTATTGCGTAAAGTCAGAGGCTTGCCAAAACTGCGCGTACTATATGCTGTTATCGGAGTAGTCTCACTCGGGGCAGTCATTGTTGTCGGTACAGTTTCTTATGGCGCCAAATTAGGATTTTCAATTGGAGGTATTGGCATTCAACCTTCTGAATTTGTGAAAATTTTGTTTGTGTTTTTTGTGGCATCAAGTTTGTATCAATCGGTTAAATTTAAAAATGTAGTGATTACGACTTGTGTGGCAGCAATTCATGTTTTGATACTTGTTATTTCAAAGGATTTAGGAGCTGCACTCATTATTTTTATTGTATATTTGGTAATGCTGTATGTGGCTACAAGACAACCCTTATATACCGTTGCGGGATTGGGTGCTGGTAGTATAGCTGCAGTGGTGGCATATCATCTATTTCAACATGTGCAAGTACGTGTGAATGTTTGGGAGAATCCGTTAGGAATGTATCAAAGTGGTGGAATGCAAATGTCACAATCATTGTTTGCAATTGGAACAGGTGGCTGGCTAGGGACAGGTCTCTTCCAAGGAAAAGCGAACAAAATACCAGTGGCAGATGAAGATTTCATCTTTTCGGCAATTTCTGAGGAGATGGGATTAGTTTTTGGACTGTGCATCATTTTGATATGCATTAGTTGTTATGTGATGTTTTTGAATATTGCAATGCAGTTGAAAAATCGTTTCTACAAACTAGTAGCCTTAGGCTTAGGAAGTTGCTATATTTTTCAAACATTTTTAAATATTGGCGGTGTAACCAATTTTATTCCTTCTACCGGTGTAACATTACCGCTAGTAAGTTATGGTGGTAGCTCTGTTGCAAGTACATTGATTATGTTTGCAATTATACAGGGACTATATATATTGAGAGAAGACGAGGAAGAAAATCTTGAAAAGAAAAGGCGTAAGAGGCAAGCGGAGGAATCAAGAGAATCAAGAGATCGATATCATATCGTTCACGACAGACGAAGACGATTATCGCAAGAAGATTCCCGCGAAAGCAAAAAAAGATATAAAAAACAAAAAAAGTAAATATGAGAATCGGGAGTTTGTTAGAGTTACATACTTCTTTGTTGGATTATTTTTACTTTTGATGGCCTATTTAGTGTATTTTCATATATTTCAAAGCAAGGACATTATTAATAGTCCTTATAACGTACGCTTGGATTCTATGGCTGACCGTGTGGTTCGGGGAGAAATTCAAGACCGTAATGGAAATGTCTTAGCAAAAACAGAAGTTGCTGATGATGGGACAGAGAAAAGAATTTATCCTTATGGGTGTCTTTATGCGCATGTTGTTGGTTACGATTCTCATGGAAAATCAGGACTCGAATCCACAGAAAATTTTAATTTGCTAACATCAAATGCGTTCTTTATGGAACAGATCATCCGAGAGTTTCAGGAAAGAAAAAACGTAGGAAACAATGTGATTACTACATTGGATAGTGACATTCAAAAAGCGGCCCACGATGCGCTGGGAACAAGCAAGGGAGCTGTTGTTGTAATAGAAGTATCTACCGGGAAAATCTTATCTCTAGTTTCGAAACCGGATTTTGATCCAAACGAAGTGGCAAGTGAATGGGATGCACTTACGACGAATACGAATAGTGTTCTTTGGAATCGTGCTACGCAAGGAGCATATGCACCAGGATCTGTGTTTAAAATTGTTACGACATTAGCATATATGAGAGAAAATTCAAATTACCATAATTATCATTATGATTGCACAGGTGAAATCAATCACAATGGTACCGTTATACATTGTGCTAAAAACCGAAAACATGGTTCAGAAGATTTGACTATAGCTTTTGCAAATTCATGCAATGGGGCTTATAGCGATATCGGACTAAATTTGAATTATATAAAATATAAAAATACAGCAAAAGATTTGTTGTTTAATAGTAAATTGCCTTGTGAATTGCCATATGTTTCAAGTAAATTTCAGTTAACAGAAGACTCGGCGGATTCAGAAATTATGATGACATCGATCGGGCAAGGAAAAACACAGGTTAGCCCTTATCATATGGCATTAATTGCTGCTGCAATTGGAAATGGTGGCATCTTAATGGAACCATATATGGTAGATGAAGTGATTAGCTATACAGGAGCAACTGTTGAGAAACGTATGCCAAAGAAGTACAGTAAGTTGATGACTTCTTCAGAGGCGGCTCAATTAAAACAATATATGCAAGCGGTTGTGGAAAGCGGAACCGGAGTGGCACTGAAAAACAATACTTATTCCGTTGCGGGAAAAACAGGAACTGCAGAATATAGTAGTGATAAAGACAAATCGCATTCATGGTTTATGGGATTCACCAATGTTGAGAATCCAGATCTTGCAATAAGTGTTGTTGTGGAAGAAGCAGACAAAACAGGAGTTAGCGCTGTCTCTATCGCAAAAAGAGTATTGGATGCTTATTATTAATTCGTACAAGAGGAAATGATATGAAATATTATTACAATCTATATTTAGATGATTATGTAGCAAGCAATAAAAAGGAAATCATTGAAAAACTCGAAAACAACGAATGGCAATTAGAAGTGTATTTAATTGTGCTGTCTGCTCACATTGGCAATCAACTTGAAATTTATAATTCAACATTGTTGTTGCAGAAATCTTTTCGAAAAGAAGAATTACTGATTGTTGGGATAACAAAAGGTTATAATGAGTCCTTGGAAGTAGTTGAAAAGATTATGCAAGAAGTGTATGATAATACAAAAGGTACAGATATGAAAAGTTATATTTTAAATAATCAACAAATCTTTGAAGAAGGTAATAGATAGGAGCAAAGATGTTAGATATAGTATTTTTGATTCTTAAAATACTTGGCATTATATTGCTGGTCATATTGGGAATACTAATTGTTATCATTGGCGCAATGGTATTATTTCCAGCAAAGTATCGAATTGTAGCAGATGC
>JAEIGA010008034.1_pt1 | contig 16002 bp, 11 predicted proteins | sample 9270691 | NCBI WGS metagenome assembly JAEIGA01 (sample SAMN17057246, study PRJNA624740) | gut metagenome | biome: biome; isolation source: fecal sample | host: Bos grunniens | place: China: Xizang | collected 2019
CTTTACTTCAGTCTTGGTCATTATTTTTAAGAGATCCTACAGAATCCTATGCGAAAGTTGTCCTTGATTTGGGTCTTTTTGTTAGGCCTGTCTTTGGGGCTGGTGGCACAACCGGCTCAGAAAAAAGTGCAAGTAATCCTGTATCCTGATCATGCGGACGGATTGTATGCCGTCGGAGAAAAGGTCAAGATGAAGGTCGTCGTCCTCGACTGCGGCATGCCGTTGAATGATGCCGTCGTGCATTACGAGGTGAGCGAAGACCTGATGCCGGCGCACGTACAGGAACAGGTGCAGTTGAATGGCTGTGAAGGGAAATTCTCCGTGGGGACGATGAAGAAACCGGGTTTCCTACGGGTGAAGGCTTGGGTTGAACACGAAGGTCGTACGTACTCAAACCTTTCCACCGTGGGGTTTGACAAGGATCGGTTGGTGCCGACGGTGACCTTGCCGGAGGACTTCGATGCTTTCTGGCAGGCAGGTTTGGCCGAGTTGGAGAAGGTAAAGTTGGACCCGACTTTGGAGCTGTTGCCGGAACGTTGCACAAAGGATGTGGATGTGTACCATGTTTCCTACGGCAACATTCGGAATTCACGGATGTACGGCGTGTTGACCGTGCCGAAGAAGGAAGGAAAATATCCTGCAGTGCTGCGGTTGCCGGGTGCGAACGTGAGCCCGAAGAGTGGGGATGTAGCCCATGCCCGGGAAGGCGTGATTGTCTTGGAATTGGGAATTCATGGGATACCGGTCAATATGGAAGGATCTGTATATCAAGATTTGACGAATGGTGTATTGGCCTCTTACTGGATCCAGAACTTACACGACCGGAATGAATATTTCTACCGCCGAGTGTATTTGGGTGCGGTGAAAGGTGTGGACTTCCTTTTGTCTTTGCCGCAATGCAATGGCGTGGTTGGTACGATGGGCGGAAGCCAGGGAGGTGCCTTGTCAATCGTTGTGTCCCGTCTGGACCCTCGGGTCAAGGCAACGGCCATCTATTTCCCGGCTTTGTGTGACTTGGAAGGTTATGCCAACGGACGCGCCGGCGGTTGGCCGCATGTGTTCAAGAACCCGGAGAATTGTACGGAAGCCAAATTGACTACGGCCCGTTATTTTGATGCAGCCAACTTTGCCCGTGGTCTGCAGGCTCCGGTCGGCTATATTTACGGTTACAACGATTTGGTGTGTGCTCCGACCACCACTTGTGCGACATACAACGTCATCCCGGCGCCCAAGCACGTGATCATCGGCGAGAACATCGGTCACTGGACCTTCCCCGAACAAATCCAGTCGCTTTGGAAATGGTTGATTGAGGAACTTGGAAAAACAGAACCGCTACCAGATTTGGCAAATTAAAAAGATTATCCTATCTTTAGGAGTCTTAATAATTAAATGTTGCGAGTATGAAAGTATTCTTAAAATTAATGGCACTCTGTGCAGTCGTTGTTGCGCTGAACTCATGTGCAACAATTTTTGGATCCGCTACTTATCCGGTTTCGTTTAATACGACACCCGAAGGAGCTATCATTACAATTGTCAATCGCTCCAACAGAACAGTTTTCGAAGGAACTTCTCCGACCGTAGTTACATTAAAATCGCAAGCGAGCTACATGACAAAGGAGGAGTACAAGATTACCATCGCCAAGACTGGTTATGAAACAAAAACTTTTTACATTTATCCCCAATTGGATGGTACATTGGCAACATTCTCCTTGGAGGATTTATCGGAATGTTGATTGTTGATCCGATTTCCGGAGCTATGTTCAAGATTGCCGAAACGGATTTGAATTACAATGAAAAATTGCAACCGACGGAATTTGCCTTGGAAGTGTATGATATCAATCATTTGCCGGACGGAGTCAATCCCGATGATTTGGTTCGGATTAATTAATTTGTGATAAATTTGTGAATTACGGGGGTGTTTTGATGCCGTTCAAAACACCCCCGTAGATTTGGAACGTAACAAAGAGAAAAGATGGTGAAGAATAAGATCAAGTACTTGGGGCTCTGGGCCCTGCTCTGTGGGCTGCTGGTGGGGTGTTCGGGACGGGAACGTGTGTTTTACGCCCGGGATTTTGGGGTGTTGCCGGATACGGGAATGGATTACGCGGCAGAGATTGCGGTGGCGCTGGAGTACATCCGTCAGGAATGCGCCGGGGCGCCGAGCCGGTTGGTCTTTGAGGCGGGCAGTTATGATTTTTATCCGGACCGAATTGTTCGGGAACTCTACATTTCCAACCACGACCAGCACAACCCGAAACACATCGGCATCCTGTTGGAAGGCTTGCAGAATTTTACCCTGGACGGGGCTGGCGCTGATTTTTATGTCAATGGCCGGATGCTGCCGATTGTGATGCAGGATTGTGAGAATTGCCGTTTGGAAAATTTCTCGGTGGACAGCCGCATCCCCCAGATTACCCAAGTGAAGATTTTGGAAAACGACCCGGAGCAAGGGACGATGGTCTATGAACTGGCTCCCTATGTGCAATACGAGGTGGTCAACAACCAGCTGGTGGTGCGGGGAGAGAACTGGCAACTGACGCCGACCTGGGGCATCGCTTTTGATCCGCAGACTTACCACTTGGTTTACCGCACGAGCGATATTTGGGTCGGTGCCACGCAGGTGGAAGAAATCCGTCCGCGGGTGCTCAAGGCCCAATGGCGGGATGCCCGTCTGCAGCCGGGAACCATCGTGGCGATGCGTTCGTATGCCCGTCCGACCCCGGGAATCTTCTTGTACGGCAACCGGAATACCCGCCTGCAAAACGTGACGGTACACTATGCCGAGGGCATGGGTTTGTTGGCGCAGGTGTGTGAGAACATTGTATTGGAGCAGTTCAACGTCTCCTTGCGCGAGGGAACAGACCGTTATTTCACGACCCAGGCCGATGCAACCCATTTCTCGGGCTGTCGGGGACACATCCGTTCGGTTGGAGGCCTGTACGAAGGCATGATGGACGATGCCATCAACGTGCACGGAACCTATCTTCGGATTACGGAACGACTCAACAACCGGGAGGTGTTGGCGCAGTACAAACATCCGCAGGCTTGGGGCTTCTATTGGGGCGGCGCCGGTGATTCGGTGCAATTTGTGCAATCCCAAACAATGGAAGTGGCGGGTTCGAACCGGTTGGTCGATGTGGTGGCTGTGGATGCCCGAGAAGCAGATCCGGCCTCTGTTGCTGGAGCCAAGACCTTCCGCCTGTGTTTTGAACACCCTGTGGCTGAGGATATTGCCAATGGAAATTATGGGATCGAGAACTTGGCTTGGACACCGAGTGTTTACTTTGCCGACAACGTCATTCGGAACAACCGGGCCCGTGGGGCTTTGTTCAGCACTCCGGCGGAAGTTCTCATCGAAAACAATTTCTTTGACCATACCTCGGGAACAGCCATTTTGCTTTGTGGCGACTGCAACGGTTGGTTTGAGACGGGTGCATGCCGGAATGTGGTAATCCGAAAAAACCATTTCCGCAATGCCTTGACCAACCTTTTCCAATTCACCAACGCCATCATTTCCATTTATCCTGAAATTCCTGCGTTGGACCAGCAGACCTTGTATTTCCACGGAGGACCGCAGGCGGGTATTGTCATCGAAGACAATTTGTTTGAGACCTTCGACAAACCACTCGTGTATGCCAAGTCCTTGGATGGTTTGACTTTCCGCAACAACCGAATCGTGCAGAACGAAGATTTTCCGGCTTTCCACTGGAACCAAGAGCCTTTCCTGTTGGAACGGGTCCAACGGGTCGTGATTGAAAACAATGAATTTGACCAAAGATAAAAGACCATGAGACTTTTACGATACGTCCTCTTTGTAAGTGCCTTCCTGATGGGTTTTGTGCTGCAGGCACAGCAGTATACAATGTCCTTGCAGGGGGAAGTGGCGTTGCAAGCCCAAGACATGGATGCAGCTGCGTACTATCCGATGTCCGACGAGAACGACAACCTCTGTACCTTGATCAAGGTGACGTTGACCAACGAACTGTCCAACCCGCTGGTGTTGGAAACCGGGGGCCTTGCCGTGGTGAAACGGGAGGAACGGGAAAACGGAGAAATCTGGTTCTGGGTGCCTTCGCAGGTGCGGAACCTGGTCTTCAGCTGCAAAGGATACCAGACGATGGAACCGATACCGGTGCGGCTGCAGGTGGCAAAAGTTTACCGCCTGACCCTGCGGACCGATGCCCAAGTGCATACCTTTACCACGGTGCAGGCGACCTATGCATTCTTGAAGATGCAGATTCATCCTTCCAGGGCTGCAAATGCCTTGGTTTCCATCGGTAAGACCTTGTCCTACGAGACGGATGTACGGTATGCGGAAGAAGGGTTCTATGCTTCGCCCCTGCCGCTGGATTACGGGACTTACTATTACAAAGTTGAACACGAGTTGTTTGGAACTGTCTCCGGAACCTTGCAATTGAACGAAAACTCAACCGTCGAGGAAGTAACCTTGCAGCCGACTTACGGCTACCTGAAAATTACCAGCGAGCCGAGTGGAGCCATCCTGGCAGTGGACGGAAAACGGGTTGGAACCACCCCTTGGACCTCTTCGGAACTTCCGGCTGGAAGTGTACAGGTCCGTTTGCAGGCCAACAACTATTCGCTCCTCGAAGAGCAGGTGATGGTGGTGGGCAATGGACAGGTGCAGCCGCACCACTTCCAATTGGCCTCGTTCTTGGGTACTGTGACCTGCCGTTGCGACATGGCCGATGCTGAGATATGGGTGGACCAGGAATACAAAGGACTGGGCTCGTGGACCGGACAACTCAATGCTCAGGTGCCGCACATGTTGGAGGTACGCAAGGCCGGCCACCAATCCCAAAGCATCCAGTTCAGCGTACAACGTGGTCAGACTACCACGGAGACCATCGCACCGCCGATTCCGATGTACGGAACGTTGGTTTTGAACACAACGCCCGGGGCTTGTCAAGTCCTCATCGATGGCAAGTCCGTCGGAACCTCCCCGCTGGTGCAGCAGTTGTTGGTGGGACAGCACAAGCTACAGGTGAGCAAAAATGGCTATCAGACACAAGATATTGATATTCAGATCCGTCACAATGAGCGTTTGGATCATCTATGCACCCTGAAGCAACAAACGGCTCAACAAACAAGCCAGCAGGCACCGAAACAGCAAACGACCCAGCAGCCGCCAAAAAAGCAGCAATCCTCCAAAAATGGTATGGTTTCCGGTAAGGTGACGGATGCCAAAACGGGTGAACCCATTATTGCGGCATCGGTTATGGTGAAAGGACAGACCGCAAGTGGAACCTTGACCGATCAAGATGGGGAATTTTCATTGAAGGCGGCGGAGAATGCAACGTTGCAGGTGAGCTACTTTGGTTACAAGACCGCTACAGTTGCCGTCAACCAACGTTCTGTGATCAACATTGCGTTGGAACAGGATGCTCCGCAACAAACCGAGCCCGAGTATCCGGGGGAATTCCGTCGCATTACCGTGGAGCACAATGTGACCCAGGACGGCGTGAAGGGCATGAACCTGTTGCTGGACTTTACGGTTAAGGGGATGAAGGGCAAAAAGGGCCGTTGTGCCGTTTATTTTTACGATAAGGATGGCAACAAACTCAAAGACAAGAATAAAAGCTATCATACGGTAGACGGTCAGATCTGTGTCGGACGTGACATCGAACCCGGTTATGAGGAATCCTGGTACACCAATTACACCTTGTTTATGCCCTACAGCGAGTTGGAACTCAGCCCCGGGACCCATGAGTTGAAATATCATTGTCAGGTGTGGGACCGGTCGGTACAACCCAACAAATCCCTGCTGAGCTCGGAAACCTATCAATTCAAAGTGGAAAAAGGAGCCAACGGTGCTGTGGACCAAGGATCGACGGTAGCTCCCATTACGGCCGAGTTTAAGGATATTACCGTAGAACACAATTTCGTCAAGGATGGCGTAAAAGGAATGAAGATCCTGGTGGATTTTGAGGTACAGCACATGCGTGGAACGGATGGCTCTTGTGATGTGTATGTCTACCTGGAAAATGGGGATCCGGTGAAGGGGAAAAATTCAGACTACCAGTCATCGAGAGGTACCCTGACTACGAGCAAAACGATTTATCCCCGTTATGAAGATGCTAGATATACGGACTATGAACTCTTTTTGCCCTATAGCGAATTTGACCTGGGAAAGGGAAAATTTGAGTTGAAGTTTTATTGTCGGATCTGGGAAAAATCAAGTGAATGGAAAAAGGTTGCAGATTCAGATTATCAAAAATTTACATTCACCCGGGAATAAATGGGAGGATTCATTTCAACCTCGACAAACATTAGGTTGGAGAAATAGTCAGAAACCATTATCTTTGCGGACTTACTTATTAACAGACAGATATGAGTGATAATTCCTTGATCGGCAAATTGGCCGGATTGAAAACCAAATACGAAACAATTTCTCAGCAAATCGCAGATCCTGAGGTGATTGCGGATATGAAGCGCTTTGTTCAATTGAACAAGGAGTACCGCGAATTGGAACCTCTCGTAGCAGCGGGTGACCGTTATGCCCGCATGGTCCACGATCTGGAAGCTGCCAAAGAAATTCTTCAAGTAGAAAAGGACGAAGAATTGCGTGAGATGGCCAAAGAAGAAGTGGCAACCCTCGAAGAGGCTTTGCCGGCAATGGAAGAAGAAATCAAGTTGTTGCTCATCCCCAAGGATCCCCAAGACGAGAAGAATGCCATCATGGAAATTCGTGGCGGTACTGGTGGAGACGAAGCGGCTATTTTTGCCGGAGACTTGTTCCGTATGTACAGCAAGTTTGCAGAAAAGAAAGGATGGCGCATCGAAGTGACCAGCCAATCGGAAGGAACCTCCGGTGGTTTCAAAGAATTGATCTGCAAAGTATCGGGTACGGGCGTTTATGGCGTTTTGAAATATGAGAGTGGGGTACACCGCGTTCAACGCGTTCCTCAAACCGAGACCCAAGGTCGCGTACACACCACCGCAGCATCCGTGGCGGTGTTGCCGGAAGCCGATGAGTTTGACGTGGAATTGAACATGAACGACATCCGCAAGGATACCTTCTGTTCGTCCGGTCCGGGTGGTCAGTCGGTGAACACGACTTACTCAGCGATCCGTTTGACCCACATTCCGACCGGTATCGTGGTACAATGTCAGGATGAAAAATCACAGTTGAAGAACTACGACAAAGCATTGGCTGAATTGCGTACCCGTTTGTACAACATGGAGTACGAAAAATATTTGAACGAAATCTCTGCGAAACGGAAAACCATGGTATCCACCGGCGACCGTTCTGCGAAGATCCGTACTTACAACTACCCGCAATCCCGGGTGACCGATCACCGCATCAACTACACCATGTACAACTTGCCGGTGTTTATGGATGGTGCCATCCAAGAGGTCATCGACCAATTGCAAATTGCTGAAAACGCAGAACGTTTGAAAGCAGCTGAAGAATAGTCCCTGGACCCGAAGCTTAATACAACGAAATATGATGAAGAACCGAATGAAATGCCGAGCCCTTGGGTTCGGCATCGGTCTATTGGTAGCGACCGTATCCCTTTTTGCCCAGAAGGCCTCTGAGTTGAAGTATGTCAATGTGGAAGAGTTTGCTGTGTTGTTGAACCAGGGGTTTGACAACACCGAAATGCGCTATTCCCGTTTGCCCGCCGATTGCAAAGACGAGATCCGCAAGGCGGTGTGGGACTTGGGCCTGAACTCGGCCGGTTTGGCCATCCGTTTCTCCTCCGATAGCAAGTGCTTGGGTGCAGAATGGACCCTGTTGAACAATTTCCACATGGCGCACATGCCGGGAACAGGGATTCGGGGCATCGACCTCTACACCTTGAACGACGAAGGTACCTGGTGTTTCATTGGTACAGCCCAACCCAATGGCAAGGATTCCCGCAACGTCTTCGTTCGCAACATGGACGGTAGCCAACGCGAATACATGGCCTATTTGCCATTGTACGACGGTGTGGAAAGCCTCTCCATTGGCATTGATTCAACGGCGACGATCTCCGCACCGCGGGTGCAAACCCACCAAAGCCGCAAACCCATCGTATTTTACGGTACCAGCATTACCCAAGGCGGTTGTGCTTCTCGCCCGGGCATGTGTTACACCAACATCTTGAGCCGTTGGTTTGACTGCGAGGCCATCAACCTCGGTTTCAGTGGCAATGCCCGCATGGACCGTGCGATGATCGAGGTCATTACCCGCATTGAGGCCTCGGAATATGTCATCGATTGCTTGCCGAACTGTACCACCCAAATCATTCGGGATTCGGCCTATACCTTCTTGACCGGTTTGGCGAAAGCACGGCCGCAGACTCCCATCCACCTCGTGGAAAACCTGTTGACTCCCGACCGGTTGGTGAACCAACGTACCGCCAAGGACCTGGTGGAGAAAAATGCTGAGTGGAAGGCGATTTACCAACGTCTGCGCAAGGAAGGTTACAAAAACTTCCATTACATTCCTTCAAAGGATCTGGTGGGTGACGACGGAGAACAAACCGTGGACGGTGCACACTTGACCGACTTGGGCTTCATGCGCATGGCGGAAGGACTTCGCAAGTATTTGAAATAGTGTGATGCCTAAGAATTGGCCGTCAGCAGGTGTTGCAAGGCGGCTTGGGCACAGACACAACCAAAGACCGCAGGTAGATAGGACAAGGTCCCTACCTGCGATTTTTTGTTGCGTTCATTTTCGGTCGGAACAATGGCTTCGCGTTCCGGCAATTCCTCGGAGTACACGACCTTGAACCCTTTGCTGATGCCGACTTTGCGTAGGCGTTTGCGGAGCATGTAGGCCAACGGGCAGTTCTTGGATTTTGAGAGATCTGCCAAGCGGATCTGGGTTGCATCGCGTTTGGCTCCGGCTCCCATCGAGGAGACGAGGGGAAGTTGGTTGTTGACGCAGAATTGAATCAAGGCGATCTTGGGTGCCAGGGTGTCAATGGCATCGACCAGGAAGAAGGATTCGCGGGGCAGGGTAGTCAGGTCTCCCAGGACTTCGGCGACGTTTTCTTCGGTCAGGAACTCGGTGCGGGCATCGATTTTCAGATCCGGATTGATGGACTGGAGGCGTTCGGCCATGACCTCGGTCTTGAGGCGGTCCAGGTTGGGATCTGTCGCCAACAGTTGACGGTTTTTGTTGGTCAGGCTCACCCGGTCAGAATCAAGGATAATCATCCGGCCGACACCGGCGCGGGCAACCATCTCAGCGGCATAGGCGCCGACTCCTCCGAGGCCGATGATGGCCACGGTGGCTTGACTCAAATGGGAGATTCCGTTGTCTCCTACCAACAGTCGGGTGCGTTCCTGCCAGTCCATGCCGTGTTTTTTTGAGGGGGTTAGCCGATGGTCTTCTTGGCTTCGTTCCAGATCTCGTCCATTTCGGCCAGGGTCATGTTCTTGAGGGAACGTCCTTGGCGGATGGTCTTTTCTTCGAGGTAGGTGAAGCGGTTTTTGAATTTCCGGTTGGTGGCTTCGAGGGCGGTATCCGGATTCAAGTCGTACAGACGGGCTGCATTCACAATGGAGAAGAGCAGGTCGCCCAATTCTCCTTCAGCGCGGTTGCGGCTTTGTTCGTCGTTGCCCATTTGCTTGAGTTCGGTCTTGAACTCAGCCAGTTCTTCTTCCACTTTGTCCCAGACTTGGTCTTTTTCGTCCCAGTCAAAACCGACTGCGCGGGCTTTGTCCTGCATGCGGTAGGCCTTCAACAGCGGGGGCAAGGAGGCCGGAACGCCGGACAACACGCGTTTGTTTCCGTCTTTTTCCTTGGTTTTGAGTTCTTCCCAGTTTTGGATGACTTCGGCAGCATCGGCAACTTGGGTGGAGGAGAAGACGTGCGGGTGACGGTAAATGAGTTTGTCACAGAGCCGATCGATCACATCCACGATGTCGAATGTGCCTTTTTCGCTACCGATCTTTGCGTAGAAGACGATGTGCAAGAGGATGTCTCCCAATTCTTTGGAAATGTTTTTGTCGTCAGCGTCCAGGATGGCGTCGCTGAGTTCGTAGGTTTCTTCAATGGTCAACGGACGGAGAGATTCGGTGGTTTGTTCACGGTCCCACGGACATTTTTCACGCAATTCGTCCATGACGTCCAGCAATCTGGAGAAGGCTTGAAGTTCTTTTTCTCGTTTCATGAATTGGAAGCTTAAAATGGGTTCTAAATTTAGCGACACAAAGATATTAAATAAGATTTGTTTTACTAACTTTGCCCGTTAGAACGAAATAATTTTCATTATAATCAACGATCATGCATAAACAAATCAATTTTGTCAGCGCGGATGAGGCCGTTAAGGTTGTAAAATCCGGTGACCACATTCACTTCAGCAGTGTGGCAAGTGCTCCTAAAGTCTTAATCGATGCATTGTGCCGTCGTGGCGATGCCGGTGAATTGAAGGATGTTCGCATCCACCACTTGCACACCGAAGGTGCTGCTCCTTACGTGGATGCAAAATACGAAGGAACTTTCTTCCACCAAGCATTCTTTGTGGGTGGCAACGTTCGTAAAAGCGTGCAAGCCGGTTATGCCGACTACATTCCGATCTTCTTGAGCGAGACCCAACGTCTCTACCGTAGCGGTGTACTTCCTTGTAATGTGGCTATGATCCAAGTATCTACCCCGGACAAACACGGTTACGTGTCCCTCGGTACTTCAGTGGATGCAACTTTGGCAGCAATTGAATGCGCAGAATACGTTATCGCAGTTGTGAACCGTCACGTGCCTCGCGCTTGGGGTGATGCGATGATTCCGCTCGATATGATTGATATCTTTGTAGAATGTGATTCTGAATTGGAACCCGCTCACTTCTCAGATCCGAACGACATCGAAGTTGCCATCGGTAAAAACTGTGCAGCTTTGATCGAAGACGGTGCTACCTTGCAAATGGGTATCGGTGCTATTCCGAACGCTGTTTTGGCTCAATTGGGTGGTCACAAAAACTTGGGTATCCACACTGAAATGTTCGCTGACGGCGTATTGCCCTTGGTAGAAAAAGGTGTCATCAACGGTGCTGAAAAAGGTATCGACCGCGGTAAATTGGTTTCTACCTTCTTGATGGGTTCACAAAAAGTATTTGACTTCATCGACGACAACCCGATGGTAGCCATGATGGACGTAGGATACACCAACGATCCGTACATCATTGCGAAGAACCCGAAGGTAACTGCTATCAACTCTGCTTTGCAAGTGGACTTGACCGGTCAAGTTTGTGCAGACTCTTTGGGAACTACCTTCTACTCAGGTGTAGGTGGACAAATTGACTTCGTTTACGGAGCTTCTCTTTCCAAAGGCGGTAAAGCCATCATCGCAATGCCTTCTGTTACCAACAAAGGTGTGAGCAAAATTGCTCCCGTTTTGAACTTGGGTGCCGGTGTTGTAACTACCCGTAACCACATCCACTGGTTCGTAACCGAACACGGTGCTGTTGATTTGTACGGTAAATCCTTGCAAGAACGCGCTAAATTGATGATCAGCGTGGCTCACCCGGATCACCGCGAAGAACTCGACCGCGCAGCATTCGAACGCTTCGGTCCTCACTTCCACTTCATGGGCTAATCTTTGAAACGTCATTGCCGGACAGCGAATATCGTCATTGCCGGCTTGACCGGCAATCTCATAGCAAAGCAACGGACTTCGGTTCGTTGCTTTTTTTATTTGTGGCATTACCTCAAGGCGGCGCCAGTGGCCAGATCGGGGCGTTGGGCGAGTTCGGTGGGAGTCCCTTCAAAGACGAGTTGACCGCCGGCGGCGCCTCCGTCAGGTCCCAAATCGATGACCCAATCGGCTGCCTTGATGACGGTGGTATTGTGTTCGACCACGATGATGGTGTGGCCCTTTTCGAGCAATGCCTGGAAGGAGGCCATCAGTTTTTCAATGTCCGCAAAGTGCAGGCCCGTTGTCGGTTCGTCAAAGATGAACAGGGTGGCGGGGGTGTCTTTGCTCAGGAAGTAAGCCAGTTTTACGCGTTGGCTTTCGCCCCCACTGAGGGTGCTGCTGCTTTGTCCCAACTTGATGTAGTCCAATCCGACTGCCCGCAAGGGAAGCAGGCGCTCGGCGATGCGTTTGGCTTGCGGTTCCGGTTGGGCCGAAAAGAAGTCGTAGGCTTCCACGATGCTCATGTCCAAGATCTCGGAAATGTCTTTGCCTTTGTAACGGACCTCGATGATTTCCGGCAGGAAACGTTTGCCACCGCAGGATTCGCAGGTCATGACAATGTCGGCCATGAACTGCATGGGAATGCGGACGATGCCTTCTCCCAAACATTCGGGGCAACGGCCACCGTCAATGTTGAACGAGAAATGGGAGTGCCCGAAACCACAGGCCTTGGCATAAGGCTGTTCGGAGTACAACTTCCGGATCTCGTCGTAGATTTTCAGGTAGGTAGCAGGATTCGAACGGGAACTTTTGCCGATGGGGTTCTGGTCCACGTATTCAACGGTGCTGATTTTCTTCAGATCACCGTCCAGACAGCTGTAAAGCCCCGGTTTGTCGCCCATCTGCATCAGTTCGCGGCGGAGGGCCGGATGCAGGATGTCGCCCACGAGGGAGGATTTTCCGGAACCGCTCACGCCCGTGACGGCGGTCATCACGCGCAGGGGGAAGCGGACATCGATGCCCCGCAGGTTGTTTTCAGCGGCACCCCGAACCACGATGCTGTGGGACCAGGATCGCGGAGATCGGGTCAAGTGCGTCGGGTTGAGGTGGTTCAGGTAGGCCAGGGTACGGGAACCGGGGTGGGCAGCGGCCACCTGGGGCAGTTCCTCGTCGGAGGGTACGGGACCGGCATAAACAATCTCGCCCCCGTAGCGGCCTGCGTCCGGACCGATGTCAACCAAGTAGTCGGCAGCCCGGATGATTTCTTCGTCGTGTTCCACGACAATGACGGTGTTCCCCAAGTCGCGCAAACGCAGGAGAACGTCAATGAGGCGGCGGGTGTCACGCGGGTGGAGGCCGATGCTGGGCTCGTCCAGGATGTACATGGAGCCCGTGAGGCTGTTGCCCAACGAGGAAACTAGGTTCACGCGTTGGCTCTCTCCCCCGGAGAGGGTGTTGGATGCACGGCTGAGGGTGAGGTAAGAAAGTCCTACATCCTCAATGCATTGCAGGCGTAGACGGATTTCTTTGAGGGTGCCGGCTGCGACTTTGCGGTCGTATTCGGAGAGTTCTAGGGTTTGGAAGAACTGGTTCAGTTCTCCAATGGTCATCTGGGTGAGCTCGGCGATGTTCTTTCCACCGATGCGGACATACAAGGCTTCTTTTTTGAGCCGGCTGCCCTGGCATTCGGGGCAGGTTGTTTTTCCAGAGTAGCGGTTGATGAGGAACTTGAACTGAATCTTGTGCCGTTTGGTCTCGGCCCAACGGAAGAACCCGTGGATGCCGTCAAAATCTTCGGTACCGTCCCACAGCAAGGCTTTTTGTTCGGCTGTCAATTCCCGGTAGGGGGTGTGGATGGGAAAGTGGTATTTCTCTGCGTGCAGGATGACCTGTTCCTTGAAATACTTCATTACATCCCCACGCCAGCAGGCAATGCCGTCTTCGTACACCGAGCGGTTGGGGTCGGGGATGACCAGGGTTTCGTCGATGCCCGAGATGCGACCGAGCCCGCCACAATGTTTACAGGCTCCGATGGGGTTGTTGTAGTTGAAATCCCATTCTTGCAAGGGTTCAAACAGAAGACCATCGGCTTCGTACAAGGTCGAAAAGGCATGTACGGAACCGTCGCAGATCAAGTGCATACGTCCGTTGCCTTTTTCAAAGGCGGTCTGGATGGACTCGCAGAGGCGAGCCATCGTATCTTCATCGATGGCTTGGTCTTCCGGAATGGAAATCCGGTCAACGAGGAGTTCAGCTTGCTGTCCGGCATAGCGTTCCGGTTCCGCCAGAAAGGCATCCATCCGGAGCACGGTCTGGTGGTCCAGCAACAGGCGGGAGAATCCTTCTTCCTTGAGGTTGAGGATTTGTTCCACGCGGTATTTGTCTTGTTCCCAGTCCAGCAGTGCTGTGACATAGCAGAGGGTGTTGGCCGGGAGTTTTTGTACGAATGCGAGGACAGATTCCAGGTCGTCGCAGGTCACTTCCTGGCCGCTGATCGGGGAATAGGTGCGTCCGATGCGGGCAAAGAGCAGGCGGAGGTAGTCGTAAATTTCCGTGGTGGTGCCGACGGTGGACCGGGGGTTGCGGGTATTGACCTTTTGTTCGATGGCAATGGCCGGAGGAATGCCGGTGATGCTGTCCACGGCAGGCTTCGCCATACGCCCCAAAAACTGACGGGCGAACGACGAGATGCTTTCGGCAAAACGACGTTGTCCTTCGGCAAAAAGGGTGTCAAAGGCCAAGGATGACTTGCCCGAACCAGACAGACCGGTGATGACCGTGAACCGGTTTCGGGGAATGTCAACGTCGATTTGTTTGAGGTTGTTGACGGCAGCGCCGCGGATGCGGATCCATTCGTTGTCAGCCATATCTTTCATCGTGTTCTTCTTGTTAAGGGTTGTGTCAGCTTAACCGCGGACGACTTGTTTGACGCCTTTGGTGCGGCGGAAAGCAGAGAGGACTTTGTCCAGAGCCTGGTTGTTGACTACCGAGATGACCATGCGCAGGTCGTATTCCTCTTCGCCTTTCCGGTTGCGCTTTTCCAGGTTGGAGGAGCGCAGCTGGATGTTGTATCCGTTCAGGATCTCAATCAGCGGGGTCATCACCGGGGGTTCGTCGATGATGATCTTCAAGGTACATTGGAAACTGCTGGTCTGTACATCGTCTTTCCATCGCACGTGCTGGATGCGGTAGGGATAGCGTTCCAACAGGCGGGTCAGGTTCGGGCAGGAGAGGCGGTGGATCTTGATGCCTCCTTTGATGGAGACAAAGCCAATAACCTCGTCACCGAAGATGGGGTTGCAGCACTTGGCCATCGAGTAATCCACGTTGCTGAGGCGGTTGCCCAAGACCAGGTAGTCTTCCCGTTCGGATTTCTGGGGACGGGTGGTTTTGGTTTCGGTCTTCTCCGGGATGGGAACGACCGGTTCCTCCTCGGGTTCGCAGTGGCGCTCGTTCAGCCAGGCCTTGATGTCTGCAACGGGGATGGTCTCTTCTGCGACTGCTTTGAAGAAGTCGTTGATGGTCCGTTGCTTGTATTTCTTGCAGAGCAGGGTCAGTTCTTCGTTGTCGATCTCCATCTTCCAGTTTTTCAGGCGGCGGTTCAGCAATTCCTTGCCGACACCGGCCAACTTCAGATCCTGCTCGTTGAGTTTGAGTTTGATCTTGTTCCGGGCTTTGGAGGTTACCACGAAATTCAACCAGTCGGCCGAAGGCTTCTGGTTGCGGTTGCTCATGATCTCGATGATGTTCCCCGTCTGGAGTTTTTCCTTGATGGAGACAACCTTGCCATCGATTTTGGCCCCCGAGCATTTCAAGCCCAGGTTGGTGTGGACCGCGAATGCAAAGTCCAGGATGGTGGCACCGGCCGGCAGCCGTTTCAACTCGCCCGTCGGTGTGAAGACAAAGACCTCGTCCTGTACAAAATTTGAGACTTGGTTGTAGTCGCCTTGTCCTCCGTTTTCCAACAGGTGTTTGACACCCTTGAGCCATTCTTCGATGCTGTTGGTCTTTTGAACGCCTTTGTAGGAGGCATGGGAGGCGGAACCGTTTTCGGCCATGTCGTCCATGCGCCGGGTACGGATCTGTACTTCCACAAATCCCTTGTTGTCAACTTGTACGGTGTTGTGCAGGGACTCGTAGCCGTTGGGCTTGGGTTTGGAAATCCAGTCCCGGAGGCGTTTGTTGTCGGGGGTAAAGCGTTCGGTCACCAGGGAATAAACTTCCCAACAAAGTTCCCGTTCGGCATTCCGGTCGTCCGGAGCATCGAGGATGAGGCGGATGGCCATAACATCATACACTCCTTCGAAGGGTACTTTCTGCGTCTGCATCTTCTTCCAGATGGACCAGGCCGTCTTTGTGCGGGACTTGTAGGTAAAGGAAATGCCTTTGGCCCGTATCTTTTCTTTCAAGGGTTCGATGAA
>JAEIGA010008035.1_pt1 | contig 16002 bp, 13 predicted proteins | sample 9270691 | NCBI WGS metagenome assembly JAEIGA01 (sample SAMN17057246, study PRJNA624740) | gut metagenome | biome: biome; isolation source: fecal sample | host: Bos grunniens | place: China: Xizang | collected 2019
CGAATTAAATTCACATACACAGCATCTGATAATCTATCTGTATCCTCATGCAGATCGTATTCGCTTCCTGTAGTTGACCGCATAGATACCAGCATCTGCTTATAAGAATCGAAATGACTCAATATCGACTTATAATCTATAACATTATATTTACAAATTATATAATCGATTAATTGCTCACGTTCTAATCTATTCAGATCGGTGAATATATTATCAACTACTGGGTAATCCAGATATAGTCCGCGTTTTAGATAACTATTTACTATCCGTATAGATCGACTTAATGACTTAGAAATATTTTTTAAATCTATTTTTTCAGAAAAGGGATGCTTCGAATCTGCATAAGCTAAAAAATTCCATCTATATTCCTCAGCTCTGGTACATATTCTTCTTTCTACAGGATTATTGCCTACATATATAATACTAGAAATCAATTTCTTCAAATCTGCTTTTGGAGCACTGCCAAAACGGTCATCGAACAATGGGCCTACGCGTTTTCGACACTTATTATAACGACGAACAAAAACTGAAGTTACTCTGGAAACAAAATCACTCATAGACATCATTTCATTGCATTGTATCAAGCAATGTATATGATCAATCATTAAACACAGTCCCCAAACAGTAATATCAGCCTGCTTAGCAAATGTGCAAAATATTGTAAAATAGACAATATAATCTGCAATATCATAAAAAATATTAAATCTGTTGATTGTTCGCTGGTAAACATGATTTACCGCCCCTTTCTTAAATCGTCTTACCTTCATATGTTTTATCGGTTTAGTAACCAACACCGAAAGTATAAGAAAGTATTCATTTAAATGATAAGAAAAAGAAAAATCTTTTTTTTATCATAAAAAAGATTTTATCATCAGACACAGAACATTGCATAAAGCTCTGACAGTCTGCAAGTTAATAGTGTGAGGGTGGGCAAAAACGCCCACCCTCACACTATTAACTACTTATGTATCAGCGACTTAACGGGTGCCTATTACAAATTAAAAAGCGGCGAAGGATATTGGCGAGGGAGGCAGCGAAGTGCCAGGTCCCCCTTCTTGACACCTAGCTCCTGCAAGGCGGCAAGGGAGCAATTGAAGGCCAGGTCGCGGGTGTTATTGTTCTCGCTCAGGTGGCACAGGAAGATATTCTTCAGTCCCGGATGCCAGAATCGCTTGATAGCAGAAGCGCATTCATCATTGCTTAGATGACCGCATCCCTGGACAATGCGCATCTTCAATTCATATGTATACGGACCGCTCATAAGCATGTCCATATCATAGTTCGACTCCACAACAACCGTATCCGCAGTACGCGCAAACTCGACAGCTTCATCTGTCATTCTGCCTACATCCGTCATGATGACGAATCTGCGACCCTCAAGCTCGATGACATAACCTACAGTCTGAGTGGCATCATGAGGAACTACAAAGTAACGGACCTTCATCCCAGCTACCTCATTCCACTCCCCTTCTTCCAGCACCTGTCTGCACGAAGATATATGATCCGCTGTAAAGGTATGCCTGGCAAGAGCCGCATGTATATCTGCAGAAGTATAGACCGGTTTGGCGATGCGCTTACAGAAAGAGCCGAGATGGCGTATATGATCCAGATGGTCATGAGTCACAAGAATCGCAGAAAAGGAATCCATGTCAAGGCCATTGTCCATCAGCACCTTCTTCAGGCGTCGAAGGCTCACTCCGGCATCGATAAGAATGCCCTTGTCCTCAGTCCCAAGATAGTAACAATTACCGCAGCTTCCGCTGGAAAAGCTCATGAAACGTATCATTCCGCCACCTCCTGTCCAAGAATAGACGGATCGCCGATTGCCTCAGCAAGAACGCGACCCAGATCGGTTCCCGGCTGATAGTACACAGCCGGAAGTCCAGCCGCAATTGCACCATCCACATTTCTCTGTGAATCATCCACAAAAAGCATCTCCTCGGCAGGAAGTCCGATGTCAGTCATTACCGCCTGATAGAATTCAGCTGACGGTTTGAGGGCCTTCATCTGATAAGATATATAACATTTGACAAATCCTTCGTACATAGGGTAGCCTGCTTCAGCAAAGATTTCAACAGCCTTAGGTGTACAGATAGGATTGTTGTTGCTGAGCATATAGAGATCATATTTCTGCGAAAGTCTCTTCAGCAATTCCACCTTTTCAGGGGTTATGCCCACAAGAATATTCCACAGAGCCTTATCCACGTCTTCCGGCTGATGGCCAGCTTCAGAACGCTCAAGAACGTAAGAACGGAACTCGTCCAGAGTTGCACGTCCGGCTTCCATTTCACCGAAGATTCCCTTCTGATGGCAGGCATCCAGGATCTCATCGATTTCATGAAATCCAAGATCGCGGATGAAAGCCTCCCTGCACGCCTTCACATCAAGATCAATGAGCACTCCGCCCATATCGAATATTATAGATTTTCGTTTCATATTATTGTTTTTCATTATAAAGATCCTTCACTTCGTGGTTAACGACTTTGTCGTTTTCCTCCTTCGCACCTCAGCAATTAAAATAAATTTGATTGCATTCGGTTTGTCGTCGGTTCAGGATGACAATTTATTTATTATTTTCACAGTATTTCTTAATGACGCCATAGGCATCAGCAACACCAAGTTCACCGGCACGAGACAGGTCAATACAGCCCTTTTCCTTATCCTTCAGATAGATCAGCACCAATCCCCTGTTGAAATAGGCATCACCCATATAAGGATACAGTTCGATTGCCTTGGTATAGTTCTCCAAAGATGCTATATGTTCAGCTGAAAGGCAGTGCAGGTTACCAAGATTATAATATATATATGGTATATCATCAACAACGTCGGCCGCGTCCTTCATATCCTGAATGGCATCAGAGTAATCATAGCGACGGGACACCTGATCCTTCACGCGTGCTCGTGTATTTCCGCTGTCATCCATCGAAAGCACCTGCACACTGTTTTCGATAGATGATATGAACTCAATCATCTCTGCCCTGAGCACAGCACGGTTCATCAGATAGAAGGCTTTGTAAAGTCCATCAACTCCGGAAGTATTCTCTGAAATTTCCACCGCCTGGGTATAATAGTTCTGCGCCGAATTGAATAAATTCTGTTCGTTATCATAGAGTCCGCGGAGGAATATTTCCTGACTTGACGTCGTCGTCGGAGTCCGCCATGCGGCAGTTTCCACATCCTGAAGAGCCGCCTGTCCGATCTCCACAGATCTGCTGCGAATCGCAAGCCCTACAGGAACAGAAGATTCAAAGCGGGCAATCAAAGGATTCTCATACCTATGCTCGAGAGCATATGTCACATCGGACTTCTCACCTGTCAGAACAAAGCGGTAAAGAGGTCTCAGACGTATATCAATATCCCTATGCTGCAGAAGTTCGTCATCGAAATCCTTCTTTGCGAACTCTGCATCCAGAGCAAGCAGCGAGCTGTACTTCTTCGTAGTGTCAGCAAATGAAAGAGCATCTTCAGACATATTCTTGGCACGGTACTCACGCACCTTTTTCATAGCCTCATCATAATCCTTTTTCGATGCCTTGTACTGTCCCATCATATGCTTGACAACGGACCTGTTCATATATGCCTTGGCAAAATCCGGATAAAGTTCGATTGCCTTGTCATAATCCTCAACAGCATTCTGATAAAGTCCCATCTCAACAAATATGGATGCTCTGTTGAAGTAAGCCAACACATTGCCAGGATTGATGTTGAGCACCCTGTCCAGATCCTGCAGCGCATCGTCGTACGCGCCTAACTGCGCCTGGATCAGACCGCGGTTGTAGAGGGTAAGGGCATTCCCCGGCTCGTACTCCAGCACCTTGTTCAGATCCTGCATAGTCTGATGATACTGCTCCAGTTCGTAGTACATCAAGGCACGGTTGAAGTAGGCAAAAGTATTTGTCGTGTCGAGCTCTATAGCCTTATCCATATCGGAGATTGCCTCACTGTACTTTTTCTGAGAGGCATGAAGACGTCCTCTGCGGACATATCCCTCGGGATCGAAGCGATCAAGCTTGATAGCCCGGTCGTAATCTGCAACCGCCTTCAAGGTGTCGCCAAGAAACAAATAGGATGCGCCTCTGTTCAGATATGCGCTCGGATCTTTAGGCTCCTTCTTGATATATCTGTCAAAATCGGCAACGGCCTTCGAGAACTGCTGAGACAGGAAATATGTGACTCCGCGGCTGAAATACAGGCCCATATATCCGGGTCTGAGATCTATCGCCTTCTGCATATCCGCAAGCGCAGCCTCATAATCCCCAAAGCGGCTTTCGGTAATTCCACGGTAATGATAGCCGTTGGTAAAGACCGGATTGATACGCACCGAACGGTCAAAGTCGCGTTTTGCGCCGCGAAGGTCACCAAGATTATATTTTGCGATGCCGCGGAAGAAAAAGTTCCAATAATCGGAAGTGTCAAGCTGAGCAAGCACATTGAAATTCTCAATGGCCTTGGCATATTTACCCTCAGAAAGGGCGTGCCTTCCTCGTGCGAAGAAAACATCTTTATCGTACTGTGCATAAAGGTCCGACACACCTACAAGACAAAGGAGTGCCGTCGCAACGAATATGCCTCTTATGACATCACGCATCAGATTTATTTCTTCTTGTTTATATTTTTTCCTAATTTTGGCGCCCTATTGCAACACGGGCAAACCAAGCCAACCTACAAATATACACAATTATCAGGCGTATGATGTCATTTTTTTCAAAAAGTTCCACAAAGGGCGTGATGGCAATTGTCATCGCGCTGCTGTTGGCGCCGACTTCCTACGCCCAGAACATGTGGATAAAAGGACATCTGCCAGCCCGGAATCTGGTCACAGAGGGATCAATCAGACACAAAGTGGAATTCCTTACCGACAACATCTGCGCAGGAAGAGGCACAGGTACAAGAGGCTCTATCGAAGCTTCATCATGGATTGCAAGAGAATTCCAGAGAACCGGACTTCTTAAGAGCAAGGGCAGCTACTATCACAGATTCAAGACTCCAAAGGGGATTTGCGGGACCAACGTGATCGGTTTTCTCCCAAGCTACTCAAAGACGGCTCGCAGCAAATACGTCATAGTCGGCGCACATTTTGACCACCTCGGCACCATCGACGGGACCATGTTCCCCGGGGCAGACTCCAATGCATCAGGCACAGCCGCCCTATTGACAATTGCAGAGATGTTCCATGCGATGAAAAAAAGTGGAAAAATCTGGAACAGCAACATAATATTCATCGCATTTGACGGCAACGGACATGACCTGTCCGGTTCTGAAGCAGTGTGGAAGATGATAGAAAGAGGTGAACTCACAGACCCCACATCAGGAGGAAAGATAAGAAAGGAAATGATTTCCCTGATGGTGAACATCGACCAGGTGGGCGCATCACTCTCCCCTCTTGAATCCGGTCGTAGGGACTATATCATCATGCTCGGCAACGATTCGATCGGAGAGAACCGCAAGGAAATAATCGACATGTGCAACCGTCTTTATCAGACCAACCTGGATCTGTCACTGAGCTATTACGGAAGCGAGAACTTCACCAGACTGTTCTACAGACTCTCAGACCAGAGGGTATTCATCGAACACAAGATTCCGGCGGTGATGTTTACCTCAGGCATCACCATGAATAACAACAAGACCCGCGACAACGCCGCGAGTCTCAACTATCCAGTCCTTAGAAAAAGGATCTATCTTATGTATCACTGGATCGAGAAGATGCTGTAACTGCTATCTGTCCTTATACATATCCTCGTAATACTTCTCGTACTCACCTGAAGTGATATTATCCATCCACTCCTGGTTGTCAAGGTACCATCTGACTGTCTTCTCGATACCCTCCTCAAACTGCAGAGACGGCTCCCATCCGAGTTCCTTCTGAAGTTTGGTCGAATCAATCGCATAACGCGCATCATGGCCGAGGCGGTCTGTCACATAAGTGATCAGATCAAGGCTGTAGCCTTCAGGATTACCAAGGATCTTGTCAACAGTGCGGATCATCACCTTGATCAGGTCGATGTTCTTCCACTCATTGAAACCACCGATATTATAAGTCTCTGCAATCTTGCCCTCATGGAAGATCACATCGATTGCTCTTGCGTGGTCCTCAACAAAAAGCCAGTCACGCACATTCTCTCCCTTTCCATACACAGGAAGAGGCTTACGGTTGCGGATATTATTGATGAAGAGAGGGATGAGCTTCTCCGGGAACTGATATGGGCCGTAGTTATTCGAGCAGTTTGTCACAATCGTAGGCATGCCGTAAGTGTCATGGAACGCGCGTACAAAATGATCTGAAGATGCCTTTGAAGCCGAATATGGAGAATGTGGGTTATACTTGGTGGTCTCGTAGAAGAAATCGTCACCATAAGCCTTATGTCCCTCTGACGAAGCGACTGTCTTGAACGGTGGCTCTATACCCTCCGGATGATTCATCTGAAGTGCACCATAGACCTCGTCAGTGGAAATGTGGTAGAAACGGCAGTCCTTCCATCCAATAGGCTCCCAGCAGATTTTGGCAGCCTGCAGAAGGCTGAGGGTTCCCATCACGTTTGTGCGTGCAAATGTAAACGGATCCTTGATCGAACGGTCCACGTGCGATTCAGCTGCAAGATGAATGACTCCATCCACATTATATGTCTGCATAAGCTCCAGCATCTTGTCAAAATCGCAGATATCTGCCTTTACAAAAACATAGTTCGACTTATTCTCAACATCCTTGAGATTCGCAAGATTGCCGGCATAAGTGAGTTTATCCACATTGATGATGCGGTACTCAGGATACTTGTTCACGAAAAGTCTGACAACATGGCTGCCGATGAATCCGGCTCCACCTGTCACAATGATATTTCTTTTAAAATCCATTACTGTAGGTTTTTTATGCATTTTTTGAGGGAATCAGTCCAGTATGGAACTGTTATTCCGAATGTATTCTTGATCTTGGTCTTATCGAGCACCGAATAGGCAGGACGCTTCACCTTGCTTGGGAATTCATCACTATGACATGGTTTGACGTCACACTCGGTATTGCCAGCATATTCAGCGATCATCTTAGTGAAATCGAACCAGCTGCACACGCCTTCATTAGAGTAGTGATATACTCCGTCATTTCCTTCCCATTTACGATTTTCGAGAATGTCGTATATCACTTCTGCAAGGTCAAGTGCATATGTCGGGGTGCCGGTCTGGTCGAAGACCACATTCAGCTGAGGCTTGGTAGAGGTCAGCGTAAGCATTGTCTTCACGAAATTCTTTCCGAACTCACTGTACAGCCATGCCGTGCGGATGATGACATGATGACATCCTGCACCAATGATGGCCTGCTCTCCCTGAAGCTTTGTCAGTCCGTAGACTCCTGTAGGAGTACCTTTCTGGTCCTCGCGGCAAGGAGTATTGTACGGATCACCTCCGAAAACATAGTCTGTCGACACGTGTATGAGAAGCCCATCGACCTCCTTCATTGCCACAGCAAGATTCTCAGGTGCCTTGGCATTGAGAAGTGCACAAAGTTCCTGATCATCCTCCGCCTTATCCACATTAGTATATGCAGCACAATTCACAATTGCTTTAACATCATTGTCCGCAACCATTGCACGTATGGCATCCAGGTCGGTGATATCCAGCTTGACAGTCTCCACGCCCGGAAGATCCACCACATCTGTAAAGATATATCTATCCTTGCTATGCGCCGCCGTCAGCCTCATTTCACTTCCAAGCTGACCGTTTGCTCCTGTAACTAATATATTCATATTTATTCCAAATTCGGTTTTCCGGTCTGAGCGACTTCATCGATTACCCTCAGGAGGTACTGGCCATACTGATTCTTGATCATCGGCTGCGCAAGCTCACGCATTTTTTCAGGCGTAATCCATCCCTGACGGAACGCTATGCCTTCAAGACATGCAATCTTAAGTCCCTGACGCTTTTCAATTACCTCGATAAATGTAGAGGCCTCGGAAAGCGAGTCATGAGTACCTGTGTCAAGCCAGGCGAATCCGCGTCCGAGAGTCTTTACCTTGAGATCGCCATCCTGAAGGAACTCCTGGTTCACGGTCGTGATCTCCAGTTCACCTCGTGCAGACGGCTTGATGTTCTTCGCAATGTTCACGACCCTGTTAGGATAGAAATACAGACCGACCACCGCGTAGTTCGACTTAGGTTTTGCTGGCTTTTCCTCGATTGAAAGGCAGTTGCCGTCATCATCGAACTCCGCCACGCCGTATCTTTCCGGGTCGCTTACCCAATAGCCGAAAACAGTTGCCTTCCCATTCTGCTCTGCATCCTTTACAGCGTCCTTAAGCATTGTGCTGAAACCATTTCCATGGAAGATATTGTCTCCAAGAACAAGACAGGCGCTATCGTCACCGATAAACTCTTCTCCGATGATGAATGCCTGGGCAAGTCCATCTGGCGAAGGCTGCTCAGCATATGAGAAGTTCACTCCATAATCACTACCATCTCCGAGTAGTCTTTTGAATCCCGGAAGGTCATATGGAGTGGAAATAATGAGAATATCCCTGATTCCGGCATGCATCAGCACGGAAATAGGATAATAAATCATTGGCTTGTCATAGATCGGGAGCATCTGCTTGCTGACTCCCTTCGTAATAGGATAGAGACGAGTGCCACTTCCGCCGGCAAGTACAATACCTTTCATAATTTATGGGTTAGTAAAGTTTGTCATTATAGTCAAACAGCCATGGTGCATCCTTCAGACGAGGATGGTTTGTGTCCTTGGCAGAAAGGATGATCTTATCTGCAGGAACCTTCCAATCTATGCCCAGATCCGGATCATCCCACGCAATAGCGCCCTCTGCATCCGGAGCATAGAAATTGTCGCACTTATACTGGAAGATTACTTCATCTGTAAGCACGACAAAACCATGCGCGAATCCGCGAGGCACAAAGAACTGACGGTGATTATCCTCCGTAAGCTCTACTGCAACGTGTTTCCCGAATGTAGGAGATCCCTTTCTGATGTCTACAGCAACATCCAGCACGGCGCCCTTCACGACTCTTACAAGTTTGCTCTGAGCATGAGGAGGTTTCTGGAAATGCAGGCCTCTGAGCACGCCATAACATGATTTGCTCTCGTTATCCTGTACGAACTTGACCTCTCTCACCTGAGAATTAAAGTCTCTTTCAGAGAAAGACTCAAAGAAATAGCCTCTATGATCACCAAACACTTTCGGTTCGATGATTACTACGCCGTCAATATCAGTCTTTATAACCTCCATAGCTTTCTAGATTAGATATTCCCACAAATATAAGAATTTAATTCATATTTATCTTATAATATGCCTCTATCAGCTTGACTCTGCTATCTTTAGTTGACACAGGCACTGTCACACCATCCTTGGTGCAGTGATATACTGACCCTTGGGCTGAGATATAACTGAGTTCACTTCCAGCCTCCAAGAAAAGGGACGTACCGAGAAAATAATTAGGACATGAGGTCAATCCAAGAAGATCAAGCACAGTGGGAGCCAGGTCCAACGAGTTTCGGCCACCCGCATCGATCCTTCCCGGATTCAGACCGGCAGAATAAAAGAACAGTGGAATCCTGCCAATAAACTCTTCACGATCGGTTCGGAAGGTCTTTCTGAATTCAGGGGCAGGATAGGATGCGTGATCAGCTGTAAACACCAGGAGTGTGTTTTCCCAGACACCGGCAGCCTTCATCTTTTCAAAGAATGCTCCAAACCAATGGTCATAATTGTGGAACTTGTTCAGGTCAGGATCAGCACCGTCAGCATACTTGATATCAGGACTGTCAAACCCCAGATGGGTGCCTATATTATAAAACACTACCATATAAGGATCGGCACTGGTCCTCAGTTCAAGAACTGTTTCGGCCATGACGTCGAAAGCCTGCTTGTCGGTGAGCTGCCTCACATCATAATCTCCAGACACAACCGTATCTACTCCAAATGACTTTGCATATGCCCTGATCTGCTTGGAATAAGGCTCAGAATTGATATAGCAGGTGTTATAACCATTCTCATTCAGAATGTCCACTATACTTATTGTCGACACATCCATTTTTTCAGCAAGAGAATCCACTGACACTTCTCCAAGTCCGGTTCCATCATTATAGTATCCGCCAAGGAACTGATAGCCCGAGTAAAGCTGTCCTCTGACTGCGCGGAATGTAGCAGCCGTATGATTGAAATAATTGTCAACCACAAAGGACTCGGAATGCAACTTATTCAGATTCGGGGTAAGGCCGTATTCAAGATCATTGTATACATCAAGGACCTCAGCAGACAAACCTTCTGTCATTATAAGAATGACATTAGGACACTTCGCATTCAACAGATCCGGGTTGGCACCGGGGATACTATCCCGATGGAAATGATTGAGGATGCTATGTCTCTCTTCTTCAGAGACCTCATCCTGCATTGAATACACAGCTTGAGACACAAGATTGACTGTCGCCGTAAAAGGGGACACTGCCGTAAGGAAGAAATTTGACCCGAACACAGCTGCCACAACATAAACGACAACAACTGCACCCCACATCAACTTTCGGGACATCAACTTGTCAGGAACCCTGGCTGGCAGTAAAAGCAGTGCAATAAACGGCAGAGCTGTCAGCACATATCTCTTCATGCTGCTCCCAAGGCTCGCGGTCATATCGACGTTTTCAAGCATCAGCATGCTGATGAATTCGCCAGTAAAATAATATATATACAACTGCGCAGAATAGACAAACAGCAACACCAGATTCAGGACATACCCAGCCTTCGGACATTTCTTTGCCAATGCTCCGCTAATTACAAACAGCAGCACAAGTTCGGCAATGCATAACGGGAGGAAAAGCCATTTGCCCGAAACTGCACATACAAGCACGGTGGAAATAAGGAACAATATGAATTTAATCATATACATATCATCTATTTGAATTTCGCCTCAACTGCATTTATGAAAGTATCGATTCCCGCTGCATTCATCCTGGAATAATCAAGAGAACGGATCAGAGTGTCACGGGTTTCCAGCGCATAGCGGATTTCCTCCTCACTGTCACCATACGCAACTCCGAACACCTGAGGATCTGTCGGTCCCACATAGTCTGCACGGGTCTTGCCCGGCTCAGGAACGACCACAGGAATACAACCGCAGACTGCGGCAATCTTAGCATAGAATGTCTGGGTATCATACAGATAGCAATACTTATGACTGTTCAGTATCTCCACAACATCCTTTTCATACATTCCGTAATCTATCACCGGACCGTCAAATGTTTCGGGAAGGTCAGCACGAGAGCGTCCCTTTCTGAGAAGATAACATTTCTCCGCTCTTTCACCGAAGTTATACTGCCGGTACATCTGTGTATCAAAGTGAGCAAGACGTACCTCATATCCTTCGGGATTAAGGTTCCAGTCATTGAAGATCTGACGATAGCACACCACCAGGTCATCTGGTCCGAATGCACCTTCGACACCTTCATATCTGTTCTTGTACAGCAGCCACCTTACAACATGGCGTGCCTTGAGAAAATTGCCATAAACCACCTCAGGATAGACCACGACAGTGTTCTTCTTATTGAAAAATGGAAATATCTTTTCCGGAAGCTTGCCTAACGGATGGTAATCACAGTCCGGACTCTCAAACTCTATCGGAGGTTCTTTCTCAAACACTCTCTTCCAACCCATAAGCTCACAGCATCGGTTCACAGCGGTCTTCAGACATCGCTTCCAGAACCATCGCGGGTCCACACCATGACCTGGAAAATCATGAACATAGTAGACCTTTGCATCCACTCCCCTGTCTATCAGAAGTCTGCATAGCAATGCCAGAGCGATATGTCCACCCCCCTTACCTTGACTCGTGACTATGATAACGTTTTTCTTCATCCGATTTATTTTGCTGGAACTCCATATACAACTGCGCCTGATGCCACATCCTTCAACACCAATGAACCAGCGCCTATAAAGGAGTCATCACCGATTTTGGAGACCTTTTGGGACACTATGGTTGCATGCTGTCCAATGAACACATTATCTCCTATATCAACATATGCCCCCACCATAGTGCCACCTGCGACAAAACAGTTTTCACCGACACTGGTATTGTGAGATATATTGACATGCGACAGAAGTATGGTGTTATTGCCGACAACTGCATCAGACTGAACAAATGTAAACGGGAATATATACACTGCCTGCTGCGCAATTGAGGCAAATCTTGAGATTACGGCAGCAGGGTGGATCAGCGACGGGAGCAGTCCCCCGCCCTTCAATATCTTGCCGGCCAATTCGGAGCGAATCTTATTATCGCCCATAGACAACACAAAAGACTTCCCTTGGACGCCATCGCGATCAAACATATCATCAAACGAGCCTAAGATCTGATATCCATGATCCATTTCACCATTACGGGAATCATCATAGTGATATAGGCCTAAAATGTCGTATCCACACGAAAGAGCCAGGTCGATCAAAACCGGCGTATTATGTCCAACTCCTAATATGTATGTCTGTTTCATATTATAAGGCTGATAATTCTATCGACATCCTCTCTGCTCAATTCATGATGCATAGGAAGACATATGACTTCGTCAGCAATACGTGTTGCAACAGGCAGGTTTTCAGAGGCTGAACCAGGAAGAGTGCGATATGGATCGAATGTGCTGATCAGCGGATAGAAATAGCGGCGGCCCAGCACGTTTGCGTCCTTCATCTTGAAGTAGAGTTGATCACGTGTCATTCCATATTCATCAGAATTGATAAATATTGGAAAATATGAATAGTTATGCTTCACTCCCGGCATATCTTCGAAGAGTCTTATGCCCGGCACCCCTTTCAGTTCCTTACGATACTCACGGGCCACCTCTTTACGGGCTTCTATTGACTCATCCACCTGACGCAATGCCAGGATGCCGTATGCTGAACGGATCTCATCCATCTTGCTGTTGATTCCAGGGGCGACTACCTCGACCTCATTTTTGAATCCAAAGTTCTTCAGGAAGTCAATCTTGCGCTTGGTCTCCTCGTCCTGCATTACAAGTGCACCTCCTTCAATGGTATTGTAAACCTTGGTAGCATGAAAACTCAGGGTAGACAGATCTCCCGCATTAAGAAGAGAGTCACCATTGACCTCCACGCCAAACGCATGGGCCGCATCATATATTACCTTAAGACCATGTCTGTCAGCTATCCTCTGTATCGCATCCGTATCACATGGAGTCCCATAACAATGAACAGGCATGATAGCAACCGTTTCAGGAGTTATGGCTTCCTCAATCCTGGCCGGATCGATGTTACATGTAAGAGGATCTATATCGACGAACACCGGCTTAAGACCATTCCACCAGATGGAATGAGTGGTGGCCACGAAACTGTAAGGGGTTGTGATGACCTCTCCGCTTTTGATTCCCAGGGCCTGCAATGCAGTAATGAGAGGCAGAGTTCCATTAGTAAACAGACTCAAGAAAGGAACTTTCAGATATTCAGACAGTTCCTTCTCCAACTGTTTGTGAAACCGGCCGTTATTGGTAATCCATTTGCTGTCCCAGATTTCTTTCAGAATATGATGGAAATCATCAAGATCCGGAAGAAGCGGTGAAGTCACCGTCAATAGTTTATCATTCATATGATCTGACTTTACAATGCCTGCATGTCATTCAGACGCTTATAGTAGCCGTTCAATGCCAGAAGTTCTTCGTGACGTCCACGCTCCACAATGCGTCCTTCATGCATCACACAGATCTCATCAGCATTCTTGATTGTAGATAGGCGGTGAGCAATGGCGATAGTGGTTCTTGTGCCTGTAAGCCTGTCGAGGGCCTCCTGAACTATCTTCTCTGATTCAGTGTCAAGTGCAGAGGTTGCCTCATCCAGAATAAGGATCGGAGGATTCTTGAGGATAGCACGTGCAATGCTGATTCGCTGTCTCTGACCTCCCGAAAGTTTGGCACCGCGATCGCCGATGTTGGTGTCATAGCCCTTTTCCTTCTCCATGATGAACTCATGTGCATTGGCAATCTTTGCTGCTTCCACAACCTGCTCCATTGTCGCGTCCTCGACGCCGAAAGCAATGTTATTGAAGATCGTATCATTGAACAGGATTGCTTCCTGGTTAACGTTTCCGATAAGGCTGCGAAGGTCCTTTACCCGATGATCTCTGATGTCGACACCATCTATGCATATCTGTCCGTCAGTAACATCATAATAGCGAGGTATAAGGTCCACCAAAGTCGACTTTCCTGATCCGGACTGCCCCACAAGCGCAATCATCTTACCCTTAGGGATGGTCAGGTCAATGTCTTTAAGGACCTGCTTTCCTCCTTCATAACAGAAGTTAACTCCCTTGAACTCAATCACATCATTGAATCCCTTGAGCGGCTTAGGCTCGGCAGGGTCCGTAATGTCATTGACCGCCTTCATGATCTTGTCCACACGTTCAACGGATGCCATACCCTGAGGGATATTGTAACCGGCTCTTGAGAACTCCTTGAGAGGTCCGAGCACGCTATACAGGATGACCATGTAGAAAATGAATGACGATGCGTCGATAGGAGACTTGTCACCAAGAATCAGCGTACCTCCGAACCAAAGGACCACCATAATCATACATGTTCCCAGGAATTCACTGACAGGATGCGCAGAAGCCTGTCTTATTGCAACCTTTTTCACTGATTTCCTATGTTCGTTACAAGTCTTCTCGAATCTGTACTTCATCTTATCCTCGGCGATGAAGGCCTTGATGATACGCAGACCGCCGAGAGTTTCATCCAACTGAGACATTGTCTCACTCCACTTAGACTGTGCCTCGAGAGATTCGCTTCTCAGCTTCTTGCCGATGGCACTCATACCCCATGCCATAAGAGGCACTACCGAGATTGTGAAAAGCGTCAACTGCCAGCTGGTGAAAAGCAAGGTACCGAAATAGAACACTATAAGGATAGGGTTCTTGATAAGCATGTCAAGAGAGGTTGTGATCGAGAACTCTATCTGTCCGACATCACCACTCATTCGAGCAATGATATCACCTTTCTTCTGCTGAGAGAAGAATCCCATAGGAAGGCTCAACACCTTATTGTAGACCTGTACCCTGAGGTCACGGACAATTCCTGTCCTGAGAGGAACCATAACGGCAGATGATCCAAAATAGCACGAGGTCTTCAGGAAGGTCATTACTCCAAGGAATAGTCCCAGAAGAAGAAGCGTATTGGATGCGCCATAAGTGTCAATCCACTGTCCTACATAGAAATACAGGTTGTTCAGGGCCTTATCCTTTAAAGGTTCCGCAGATTCCCATGGTATGAATTCATACACCTTTGTGTCGATCTTGAACAGGATGTTCAGGATAGGGATGATCAAGGTAAATGAAAAGATATTGAATACAGCTGAAAATATATTGAGGATCACAGCCCATACCATGCATGACTTATAAGGTGCTGAATACCTCTTTAATATCTGCAAAAATTCTCTCATACTGAATTACATATAATTAATCTAACCTACAAAGGTAGCAAAAATATTGATATGAGCATCACCACATAAGAAAAGAGGACAACCCTGCGGATGTCCTCTTATATTCAATATGCCAGGTCTGTTACTGCTCGTCTACGCCCTGATCGTCAGCGCCGCCCTGAGGGTCTGCCTGACCGCCCTGGAAAGGTCCCTGAGGACCAGCCTGCGCACCGGCCTGAGCTGCCTTGGCCATATCCTCAGAAGCTGCATGCCATGCTGCCTCGAGCTCTGAGTTGTACTTATCGATGTCAGCGATGTTCTGAGCCTTCACAGCCTCCTTGAGGTTGTTCATTGCAGACTCGATTGCAGACTTCTTCTCTGCAGGAATCTTGTCGCCATACTCCTTGAGGTTCTTCTCTGTCTGGAAGACCATACCGTCTGCGTTGTTGATCTTGTCGATACGCTCCTTCTCTGCCTGGTCTGCAGCCTCGTTGGCCTTAGCCTCGTCACGCATTCTCTTGATCTCCTCCTCAGAAAGTCCTGAAGAAGCCTCGATGCGGATGTTCTGCTCCTTGCCTGTAGCCTTGTCCTTTGCAGAAAC